>JACCDK011184556.1_pt1 | contig 13112 bp, 14 predicted proteins | sample 7445871 | NCBI WGS metagenome assembly JACCDK01 (sample SAMN15323436, study PRJNA562643) | freshwater metagenome | isolation source: river surface water | place: USA:Blue River Watershed | collected 2017-08-15 | reverse complement strand
CTGGGAGCGGTAGTAGCAGGAGCGGTCATGTCGGCCACTCCAGCAATTGCAGGCGACGTTACAACCGAGCGTCTGATCCAAAGTGAGAAAGAGCCTGGCAACTGGCTCAATCACCACGGCAACCTCGAGGCACATCGTTATTCCGGTCTCGATCAAATCAACACCAAGAACGTCAAGAACCTGAAAGTGGCATTCACCTACGCTATGGGTGACATGCAGGGCGGCGGCAAGGAAGTCATCCAGTGGCAATACGCCGGTCTGGAAGGCACACCCGTTGCTGAAGACGGCTTTCTGTACCTGACCACTGGCTGGGGTACCGTGACCAAGCTGGACACCCGCGGTGGTGTGCCACGTATGGTCTGGAAATACAGCCCGAATCCTGACCGCGATTACGCGACTACCGTGGCTTGCTGCGGTATCGACAACCGTGGCGCAGTGTTGGCTGGCAACATGGTGATTTCCCCCGTCATCGACGGTCGTATCCTCGCTCTGAACAAGACTGATGGTTCGAAGATCTGGGAAGCCCAAGTTGCTGATCCAGGCAAAGGTGAAGTTATCACCGGTGCTCCGCTGATCGTCAAGGACATGGTTGTGACCGGTATGGCTGGCGCTGAATACGGCGTTCGCGGCTGGCTCGAAGCCCTGGATCTGAAGAGCGGCAAGCGTCGCTGGAGAACTTACACGATTCCTGGTCCAGGCGAGCCTGGCCACGAAACATGGAAAGACAAGAACGGTGCGTGGAAAACTGGTGGCGGCACGACCTGGGTAACTGGTTCGTACGACCCTGAGTTGAACATCATCGTCTGGGGTACTGCTAACCCAGGTCCTGACTGGGATAACGCATACCGTCCTGGTGACAACCTGTGGACCGACTCCACCATCGCGCTGGATGCAGATACCGGCAAGATCAAGTGGGGCTTCCAGCACACACCAAACGATCCGTATGACTATGACTCCATCTCCGAAAATACTTTCGTAGATACTCAGGTTAACGGTGCCTTCCGTCGCATGACCATCCACTCCAACCGTAATGGTTATGTGTATGCGAATGACCGTAAGACAGGTGAGCCACTCTGGTGTACACAGTTCGTCGACAAGCTGAACTGGTCGGGCGGTCTGGATGCCAAGTGCAAACCAAAGTCATACAATCCTAAGGCCGATGTTCAGACCTACATGAAGGGCACAGCTGCTCAGCGCGGTACAGCGACCAAAGGTCGTGGTACGGTTGACGGCGTTCTGGAGCCAGGTCACATGGGTGGCAAGAACTGGCCACCAACGACCTACAGCCCACAGACCAACATGTACTACATCCCGGTCATCGAGGGTTGCAACAAAGCGTTTGCTGAAGTCACCGTTCCTGGTGAGCACAAGCCACGTCAGTTGTTCCTGGGCGGCGCACCTTACTCCACGTTCGAAGATGCCAACTGCGGCCGTATCACCGGCTCCATCACGGCTATCGACGTTCGTACCGGTCAGGTCGCCAAGAAAGTCCGTACTGAGCACCCACAACTGGGTGGTCTGCTGACCACGGCAGGCGGTCTGCTGTTCTCGGGTCACGCTGAAGGCGCTGTTGTTGCCTATGACGCGGCTTCCCTGGAAGAGCTGTGGCGCTTTGAGACTGGCTCGGCAATCAATGCTCCTCCGATGAGCTTCTCCTCGGATGGCAAGCAGTACGTTGCAATCGAAGTCGGTCTGGGTGGTGCATGGCCGCAGTGGTTTGTTACTGCAACGCCTGAACTCAAAACTCAGGTACCAAGCAACATTCTGTACGTATTCGGCCTGGATAAGTAATCTAGGTTGACTGGTCGGGCTGGTGGCAACACCGGCCCGATTGTTTTAAGCACATTTATAATTCCCACGAAACACAGAGGTAAAGGCAATGAAACGTTTGACCGCAAACTTTAAGGTCGTGGCATTCGCGGCTTTCTCAGCTTGGGCACTGATGGCAATCACGCCGGCGGCAATGGCTGAAGATGATGATCGCCCCATCAAGGTACCCCGTGGCGGTGGCAAAGTGGCATTTACGCAGTACTGCACGACCTGCCATATGCCCGATGGACGCGGCGGACAAAATGAGGGTGGTTATGGCGCAGACTTGCGCAAGACACCGCTGGATGTCGAGATGGTGGTACACACGATTACGAATGGACGTGCTGGCCGTGGTATGCCGGCATTCAAGGGTCTGATAGACGAAGAGAATATTCGGCTGGTGGCAGAATTCATCAAGACTGATGCGCCACAGGGTCTGAAGATCAAGTAAGCATCTGTCGTTCAACCAGATAGCTAAAACGCCTGCTCTCACGAGCAGGCGTTTTTTTTGTAATGCTGGTTTTTATTTCTTTTGTGCTTCAGCCAGTTGTTCCGGCGTCATTTTCTCTGACAGCTGATTGAGTATCCGGTTGAGATCGAGGCGCGAATACTTCTCGTCATTGGCAATAGCATCCTGCACCCAGCGGTAGGCCTGGACGTAGTTTTTGTGCGTGCCTGTACCAAGTTGCATGTAAATCATTTTCATCATGCGTTTGCCATACTTGTTCTTGCGCTGAACCAGTTCCTGGGCGATCTTGCGAGACTCGCTGAGATCACCGGTTTCCCGGCCCTTATCGTAGGCGTCGCGACCCTTGATGAACAGCGCCATGCTCTCGTTTTCGAAGGCACATTCTTTTTCATCTTCGGACATGCATTTGAACGCTTCTTCATCTTCAGCGCGAGCTGGCAGATGACCCACAGCGGTGCTCAGAATCAGGCCTGAAACGATTGCATGCAGGAGGGTGCGGGTGGAGTTTTTCATGGAAATCTCGTCTTGTTATGGTTGCTTGGGGGGCGAATCATGGGCGGCGTGTGTCCACGCCGCCGCTTATGGTCAGTTGCCTTTCAGATCGGCAGCCAGCTTGCCGGCCTTGGCCGGGTCAAGGTAATAAACCACCGAATCGAAGCGGCCGCTGGTACCCATTTCGTAGATACCGACGGCATCAATGCGCACGGAGTCGCCGCTCTTGCGGTGGGTGAGGTCCCAGGTGAAAACCACAGCAGCCGAGCGGCCACCGACAATCATTTTTTTCACGTCAAAGCGTGCCTTGAAGGTTTTGTACTCACCGTTCACATAATCGGAAAAATCTTTTTTTCCGGATTGGCTGGAGAACGGCGTAGTACGGTTGACGTTATCAGAAAAATATTTGATCCAGGCGGCCGGATCATTATTCTCCATCGACTGGTTGTATTCCTCCATGGCCTGCCGGATAATTGATTCGACTTGCATTTCAACGGCGCCGGCAGCAAATGCCGCACTGGAGAAAATGCTGCTGAAAACAAGAATAATGCCCGCAAAGCTGCGGCGAATGGTACGGGTGGCGCTGATCATGAAACCTTTCTCCTTCGTAGATTTTTGTTTTTTGCTGAAATCGCGATGGCCTGACTGGAAAATCGGAGTGCTGTAAAAGACATCCGATTTTTGATCAGCCGCAGTATTTTTTTCGCTCTGTTTTGCTGGCCGTCGATGACGTAAAGTACCATTTTTGAAAGCAATTGCCCATTAAATTTCATTTAAGCTCCGGCTTTATAGCAGAGTGAAATTGGGGGGGTATGGATTCAGTGGTATCTGCCTAAAACCTTGGCAATCAAGTCGGTGGCGGTGATTTTTATTAATTATTAATTAAAACCTACGTATGCAAAACCCGGTCTGGCTGGAAGTCGCTTTAAATGGTCCCTGGTCGCGTGAGCGGCAGCCGGCAATTCCTGTACATGCTGACGAGATCGTCGAAGACGCCATCGCCTGTGCGGCCGAAGGTGCCGCCATTATTCATTTTCATCCCTATGATCCTGCGACGGGGCGCCAGCGCGACGATTATGAAATTTACGCGCCCATCATTGAACGTATCCGGGCCAAAGCCGATGTGATCTGTTACGGCACTTTGCCCTTCGCCGGCGATGTCGATGCCAAGGATGCACTTACCCCGGAAAAACGCTATGCCGCGGTCGAAAAGCTGGCCAGTGCCGGCCTGATCGAATGGTCGGTGGTTGATCCCGGTTCGACCAACATCAGTACAAGAAAAGATGTCGCCAGTGGCAAACAGGGTTTCGTTTATGCGAACCCAGAAAGTCACATACGGCATGGTCTTGATCTCTGCCACCGTCACAAATTGACACCGTCCTATGCGATTTACGAGCCGGGCTTCATGCGTTTGGGCGCGGCTTTGCGTCGCACGGTGCGTGGCATGTCGCCACCGGTCTACCGGCTGATGTTTTCGGATAATTTCACCTTTGGTTTTCCGCCAGAAGAATGGGCGGTGGAAACCTACGTTCGCCTGCTTGGTATCGAGGAGCCGGACGCACAATGGATGGTGGCAGGGCTGGGTGTACAAATCGATCCGCTGGTTGATTTTGCGGTGACCCATGGCGGTCATATTCGCGTGGGTCTGGAAGATGCACCCTTGGGCCATACGGTCTCGAACGTGGAACAGGTACGCGCGGCGAGAGCGCGTATCGAACGCAATGGCGGTACAGCAGCCACTGCTGCGCAAGTGCGTGAACGCCTGCATGCCTGATTGTCTTAACGTCTTAACGTCTTGATGTCGCTATGCGCCAGTTTATGAAACAGTCACGCCGTTATCTGCTACTGCTCACGCTAGCTGCGACCACGTTGATGGTGCTGGCGACTGCGAATAATGCCATGTCCGAGAGTGAATCGGATGGGTGTTTTTGGAATGCGGCCACCAAGCAATGCACCCCCGATGAGCAGATATTCCTTCAGCCCGTTGCCGAGTTGAGTCCTACAGATACCGTGCTGTATGAGGAAGGTTTGAAACAGTTCAAAGCGTCGTGGAGCATTTTTCCGCTCATCGACGGCGAGTGGGGATTAGGTCCGACTTTCCACGCCAGCGCGTGTATTGGATGCCACGTCAATGGTGGTCGCGGCAAGACCGTGGATGATGCCAGCAAGACCAGTTTTCAGCAGCTCGTGAGATTGTCATTGCCGGACGCCGACGCTTCGAGTGAGCCCGTACCTCATCCGGTGTACGGTAATCAACTACAGGTGTTTGGCATTTACGGTGAGTCTCTGTCCAATCCCGTGGTCGGCGAGGCGGATCTTCGTATTGATTGGGAGCCTCAAAAAACCACGCTGGCAGACGGTACCGAGGTTGAGTTGCGACGTCCGCAAAGTCGTATCGAGAAACTTGCCTTTGGTCCTCTGGGTGAAAAAACCCTAACCTCATTGCGAAACACGCCCGTCGTCTATGGCATGGGTTATCTGGATGCCGTACCCGAAGCCGATATTCTGGCGCGCGTCGCCATGCAAAAATCACTCGGGCTCAATGGTCGTCCGAATTACGTGAAAGATGATGCAACGGGCAAACAGGTGCTCGGACGTTTTGGCTGGAAGGCGAATCAACCTACGCTCAAGCAGCAGGTGGCTGCTGCGCATATGGGTGATATGGGGATCACCTCGACCTTGTACCAGGAGCAGAATTGTCCCAAGGTGCAGGTGCAATGCCAGAACGCGCATACGACGGGTAAACATGAACTGACAGATCAGGCGTGGAACGCAGTGACCTTCTTTTTGGCCGGCGTGGAAGCGCCCAAGCGTCCGCCGCCTGACAGTGATAAATACATTCAAGGCGAAAAATTATTTCGCAGCGCAGGTTGCACGGGATGTCATGTGTCCGAACTGAAAACCGGCAAATTCCCTATGCTCACGGCAATCGAGAATAAGCAGTTTTATCCCTACACCGATTTGCTGCTGCACGACATGGGTCACGATCTGGCAGACAACCGGCCTGACTTCAAGGCAGGTGGTCGCGATTGGCGGACGGCACCTTTGTGGGGTGTGGGCTTGTCGAGAAGAGTCAATGGCAGCATGGACCTGCTGCATGATGGCCGTGCGCGCAGCGTGCTGGAAGCTATCTTGTGGCACGGCGGGGAGGCAAAAAAAGCGCGGGATCAGTTCGCCAATATGAAAAAAGAAGATCGTGAGGCACTCATCAGCTTCGTGCATGCACTCTGATCGCTGAGTGATGCAGGCAGACGCTCATTGAAGGGCGTCTGTGATGTCTCGGCGCTGTGCTACGTCTTATTGCGATGTTTCTAAAGCGGGTGGTTCTTCAACCGGTTTTGCTGGTACCTGTGGTGTTTCAACTTTAGAGCGGACGTAAGATTTAGTTTGTAGCGAGCTGGCCGTTCTTCTGCCGAGTTCCGTCAAAACAAATGTGCCCGCCAGTGGGCGTACATAGCCCGTCCTGATCAGGTTGTCGATTTGTTTCTGGCGCTTGCTGAAATCAGTAACCGCCGATTCGGTCTCGATCATGTGAACGATGAGTTCAATATCTTCGATCGATAGCACATGCATGGCTGTCTCCATTGGGTCGTGAACCGCGAGGTACATCGGCTACCTGCTTGGGCAGCCGTTATCCCTTTGATTTGTCGGGATATGTGTGATTATAGACCTCAAAATTTGCTGTGCGCGGAAGAAAATAATGGTGTCAATTTTTTAATAATTCTACGGCTTGATGTTATCCGTTTCGCATTATCATAATTTTTTGATAATGATTGATGCGCCGTAACCAAACCGGGTATTCGTGAATATCGAACCGACGACTGCGTCGAATTTTTTATACTGCGTCATCTCGCTCGATGCATAGGCATCAAACAGCACATCTTTGGAGGCAAAATGAAACCTAGCAGCGTCAAGCGCATCGGCATGGTCCAGCGCAAAAAAAGCATGTCCCGTGAACAATTCGAGACCCACTGGCTGACCGTGCATGCGGAGCTGTGCAAGAAATTGCCCGGCATGCAGCGTTACTCGGTCAATTTGGTTGCTGCTGGTGATATCGAAAAATTTGGTTTCGATGGTTTTTCCGAATTATGGTTCGAGTCCAAAGAGGCGCTCGACGCGGCGTTGCAGAGCCCGGAAGGCAAAACGCTGCTCGCTGATCTGCCCAATTTTGTCGAGCACATTCAGCCGATACTGGTTGAGGAATATCCGATGCTGTAAATCTTTTTGCCTGTAGTGACAGGCGCTAAAGGTGGCAACTAAGCAGCACCGCATTTTTCAGTGTCTTTGCTTTAACTTAGGGCATGAAGCGAATGCACCACTTTCGCGCGCGGTGCGCAATCAAATCTGGTTGCTCACTCAGGCCTGCCAGACACCAAAGCCGGCTTCACGTAGGCGTATCCCCAGATCTACCTCCATGTATCGCGCATCTTCATATGGCATGGGGTTGTGTGCTTCGTAGAGCTCAGGCAGAAGATGCAGGCCGTAGGTCTGCACGAATTTATTGGCCTGTATGCCGGCCTTGTGCCGGTCAAAGCGCAGATCCGGATCTAGTCCTGTCATACCCACATAGACGCAGGGCTTGCCGGTCTGGTAGTCCGGGTTGGCTTTTCTGAATTTTGCTTCATAGAGCACATCTTTCGATAGCTCGATCACATACACGTAATGCTTAGCCGCGATGGCCATTGAAAGACCCTTTTAGCGCCACTCGTACATCACATTGATGCGTGCGACATATTTCGATACATCACCGAAGACACGACAACCTTCATGCAGCACGCTCTGCGGACCAAAGCCATGACGGAAAAATAGTGCCGAGCCTTTGCGCGGTGTGATATCCACCCAGCCGCGATCCGGCCGATACAGACGCGTGCTGCCGCCCTCGATGCCATCCTCGGGCCCGTTCAGATATAGCAGCATCGACATGCACGAGCGCAGTCCCGGCCATTCGATCATGTGCTGACGATCCGGGCTCAGGCCGTAACCGGGCCAATCGCCATCCGTATGCATATTGAATACGTCATTCGCATCGTATCGGTACATGTTGATGCGTCGGCTGAGGGCAGGGTGGAGCGTGCCGCCGTCAATGGAGGCGGGTAGCAAGTGACTGATGCGTTCGAACACGGGGCCCAGCAGTGATTCTTCAGCAAGCCAATGCACGGCTTTGTTCATGCGCATGCCCGGTGGTGTGGAAATGCCCGGGGCTTCGTCGCGATAGCCAAAGCGCTCGCTGGCTTCGATGATGTTGTCTGCTTCGGCCGGCGTAATAACGTCATCGATCATGAAGGCAAGCAGTCCACCCAATTCGATATCGGTGCGCCGGGGTGACAGCGACGCTTCGTGCGAAAGTATCAGTGGTGTTGCCGGTGTTTCGAAGGCGAAGATCGGCGTCATTGGAATGACGCCACCCATCGGCAGTGAGCCGGGCATGTGGGCTGCCTCGAAATGTGTAGGCCAGACTTTGGCTTCAGCGATCGTTGTATCAGACTGCATGCAAATTTCCTGTTATAAAGCGAATTACCACTCACCCACATTGGGCATGGACGTCCAAGGCTCGGCGGGCGCGAGCGGGGCACCGCGCTGCAAAAGCTCAATGGAGATGTTATCGGGTGAGCGAACGAAGGCCATGCGACCATCTCGTGGTGGCCGCAGAATCGTTACCCCATGCGCTTGCAGTCGCTCGCAGGCAGCGTAGATATCTTCTACCGCATAGGCCAAGTGGCCAAAGTTGCGGCTGCCGCCCAAATCTTCGGGATCCCAGTTGTGGGTGAGTTCGACTTGCGCGTCATGGTCGCCGGGAGCAGCCAGATAGATCAGGGTAAAGCGGCCGGCGGGAACGTCAAACTGGCGCACCAGCTCGAGTCCGAGTGCATCGCGATAAAAGTGCAGGGAGGCGTCAACATCACTGACGCGGACCATCGTATGAAGATATTTCATGGCGTGAGAAGAGGCTCAAAAACCTCTATTGTAATGACAGCTGCGCCGATTGGATTGGCGATGAGACCCATTGGCTAGGATGTAAGGGAGCGATCGCTCATTTGTGGATTGCTGATTTCAGCCAGCGGCGCAAAGAAGGGTGGTCCACCGAGCATCTGCAGAGCCGCATCGGTCGGCACCGGGGGAGACGCAATGTAGCCCTGAATCTCGTCGCAGCCCATCAGTTGCAGCATTTGTAATTGCTCGGTGGTTTCGACGCCTTCTGCCACCACGGCCAGTCCGAGCGTTTTGCCCATTTGTGTCATTGCCTGGCACAACACGATTCCCTCGCCGCCAGCGGAAAGATTGCGGACAAAGGACTGATCGATTTTAAGCACATCGACACTCAGGCTTTGCAGTCGGGCCAGGGATGAGTAACCCGTTCCGAAATCATCAATCATTAGTTCGAGGCCCATGTCGGCCAACAGACGAAGTTCGTTCTGTATTTCGTCGTTATCGCCGATCGTCATGGATTCGGTAAGCTCGATGCCAATCTCTGAGGCATGGATACCGTACTTGTGCATTTGCGTGTGAAGATGCGTGCGGAATTCAGAGTCTTTCAGCTGCCGTGCCGAGACATTGATCGATATGGGCACGATTTGCTTACCGTCACTGCGCCAGTGCGCCAGTGTCTCGCAAGTGATCGCAGCGACCCAGTTACCCAGTTCCACGATGAGGTGACTTTCTTCTGCAAGTGGAATGAAACGCTGTGGCGAGACTAGCCCAAGTTCCGGGTGCTGCCATCGCACCAGCGCCTCAAATCCCACCAGTTCGCCGGTCGCTGCACTGGCGCGCGGTTGCAGATAGAGCAGCAACTGCCCGCCGGGAATGGCGCGTTGAAGCGCACTTTCCATGCTCATGCGCTCGGATAGTTGATCGAGCATCTTGCTGGAATAGCGAGCAACCCTGTCCTTGCCGGAGCGTTTGGCTTCGTACATGGCAAGATCAGCCGCCTGCACCAGACCCTCCGGTGTTGTTGCATTTTCGGGATAGAAGGCTATGCCAATCGAGGCACGTGGCGACAGACTGCTGTTGGTATCCAGAGTTTCTATGTCGCGCAGCCGGATAAGCAGATGTTCTGCGATACCGAGTGCAACGTCAGGGCTGTCGAGTTCATTCAGTAGAATCATGAATTCATCGCCGCCCAGACGCAGCACATGATCGTGCTTGCGCACCGATTGTTGCAGCATGCGTGCGACCGCCTGCAGATAGGCATCCCCTATTTTGTGACCCAGCGTGTCATTGATGATTTTGAAGTTATCCAAATCAATGAACAAGGCGGCGAATTGTTGCCCATTCTTTTCAGCCGCTTCCATCATGAAAGGGAGTTGCTGATTCATCCAGTGGCGGTTTGGTAGATGGGTCAGCGCATCAGTCAGTGCTAACTGTTTGAGTTGATTCTCTTTTTCTTTGACCTCAGTGATATCGCGCAAGGTCACAGCCAGTCCAAGATCGGCGCGTACGGCGCGGGCTTGAAACCAGAGCTTTTTCTTTGGACCTTCTCGGTAGACAAATACTTCTTTCTCAGCAAATCCATCACTCATTGCAGTATGCAGAAACAATTTTATGCCCAAGAGATTGTCGCCGCTGAAGAGCTCGCTCAGTCGCTTCCCGATAAAATGTTCCCTTTCTCCTCCAGACATGCGCAAGGCTTGTCCATTACAGTCTTCCAATCGAAAGTCTGTCATTCCTCCATCTTTGTCAAAATAGGGTGAAAACATATAAAGCTCTTCGCGCGAGGCATCGACGGCAAGGCGGAATGTGCTGGTGATCTTTTTTTTGTGATCCAAGCGTGCATCGCGTCGCGATTGCAGCCACCCACCTGTGAGGCAAAGAAAAATAATCAGACTGCTGCCAGCGACTTGCAGGAGGTTGTAAAGGTCGCCTGTCTCGTTAAAAGATCGAAGAATATTGCTGTGGGTGACCGCAATGACGGCCTCTAATTGATATTTTTCCAGCCTGGTCTGGCCGACATACATCAGATTGCCCGGGACACGGATTTCCGAGAAATTTTGTTTGGCATCAGCGTTATTCAGAAGATCAAAATCACCGATTGAGAAGTCGCGGCCGATATCGTGCCGCAGCAGGGTTCCTCCATTGATAAATCTGATGCCAATCAAATCGCCAGTGCTGAGTGCGATAGTCTTGCTGGGGTCGGCGAGTTGTTCGGGCAGCATACTCAGTACGATAACGCCCATGAATTTTCCCTGAGCGTCATTGATACGACGAGAGAATCGAGCAACTTGTTTGCCCGCGAGTTTGCCTACGCCTGGTTCAAGCGGATTGATAGTGAGATCGGTCGAAGTTGATTTGAGATGATTCCGAAAAAATTGGGTATCCGAAACCGACATCCCAACGGTCGAGGAGCCAAGAGCGCTTTGCACGATACCGTGCTGGTCAATCAGCAAGGGATTGAACCAGTCATACGATGGCAGATCCTGAAAAATTTGATGCGTTAAGGTCTTGGTGCCGGCACTGGCCACACGGGCGATCACCAGCGACAATTGATCGATTCTCTCAATCGAATTCTGCAGCTGTTTTGCGTAACTCTTGGTAAGGTCGATAACGCGACGCCTTCCTTCAAGTTCTGCCTGACGCTGATCTGCCGCGCGTTCCACATGCGCCATCGTCCAAAGCAAAGCGATTGACGCCAGTGCAACCGACCCCCACACAAGCAGAGCTCTTCCCCACAGAGGTGGCTTGCTATAGCCCGTATCAGTTGAACTGCGCATGAAAAGTGACTTTTGGTTAAAAAATTATTTTTTCATGTCAGACGTGTTCTACACAAGGAATAATTTGATATCAAATCAATAATTAATTAAGTGTGAAAAGTGAGCTCCTGCCCCGAACATTCTGCGGAGAAGATGATGGCCGCCTTGTGGACGGTCAATTGCGTGAGCCGTTCAGATGGTCATGCCGCCATCGACGGAATAGATATTGCCTGTGCTAAAGGCTGAGTCCTCCGAGGCGAGAAATACCGCGACGGGTGCGATTTCCTCCGCCTTTGCCAGCCGCCCCATTGGCTGTCTGGCAACAAACTGTTTGCGTGCTTCGACCGGATCATCATAAGCATTGATGCGATCCTGAAGCGAGGGCGTGTCGACGGTGCCGGGACAGACGGCATTGCAGCGTATGCCTTTGCCGACGTAATCGGCAGCGACCGCTTTCGTCAGGCCAATAACAGCGGCTTTACTGGCACCGTAGACAAAGCGGTTAGGCAGACCTTTAACGCTGGAGACCACGCTGGCCATGTTGATGATGCTGCCTTTACCTTGCGATAGCATTTTGGGTAGTACCGCCTGGATCATCCAGAATTGCGAACGCACATTGAAATCAAAGGCGAAGTTCCAGTCCGCATCACTGGCTTCGAGGACGTTGCCCGCGTGGACGTAGCCCGCACAATTGAACAGCACATCAATGCGCGGAATTTTGTTAACGATAGAGTTGATTGCTTCTTTATTCATCACGTCCAGCAGAGCGGTCTGAATATTCGGCAATCCATCAAAGCGAGACAGTAACTCGCCGTTGACATCCGTTGCAATAACGCTGGCACCCTCTGCAGCCATGGCAAGGGCGCTGGCATAACCGATACCTTGACCGGCAGCGGTGATCAGTGCGGTTTTTCCCTGAAGTCTCATTGTTTTCCCTGCGTGACCGTTAGTCACCTAGAAGCTGTAAAAAATACTGCCTGCGACGTTGGGAGTGCCTTGCCGTGCGGCTGCATCGTCTGCGGCACTCCCGTCTGAAGCTTCTTACTCTTTTTTGGTGCTGGCATTGAGTGCCGCGATCTGAAAATTCTGCATGCGTTGTTCCGCAACCGAGTACCACTTATTTTGCTGATCCTGAAAATTTGTGTAGTGCTCATAGATTTTTTTGAAGTTGGCATTTTTTGATGCTTCTTCTGCCATCACTTCTTTTGCAGCTTTCAGACTGGCTTTCATCACATCCATCGGGAAGGGACGAAGCTTGACGCCTCGTTTGATCAGTCGAGCCAGTGCCTGCGGATTGCGAACGTCATATTTAGCCTGCACCATGACATGTGCCTCGTAAGAGGCGGCGGTAAGCGCTGCACGATAGAGCTGGGGCAGGGCACTCCATTGCTTGTTGCCGATGATGAGTGAGAGATGCGAGCCGGTTTCCCACCAGCCTGGTGTGTAGTAGTAAGGCGCAACGCGGTCGAATCCCAGCTTTTCATCGTCATAGGGGCCGACGAATTCGGCGGCGTCTATGGTGCCTTTTTCCAGTGCTGGGTAGATGTCGCCCGCAGGAATTTGCTGTGGCACTACGCCCAGCTTTTGCATGATGCGACCACCAAATCCGCCCACGCGCATTTTCAGGCCGGCCATGTCTTCCAGATTTTTGATCTCCT
>JACCDK011271028.1_pt1 | contig 13115 bp, 2 predicted proteins | sample 7445871 | NCBI WGS metagenome assembly JACCDK01 (sample SAMN15323436, study PRJNA562643) | freshwater metagenome | isolation source: river surface water | place: USA:Blue River Watershed | collected 2017-08-15 | reverse complement strand
GCATCAGCCCCCACTTTTAAAAATCAGAATGAAAAGATTACTTGATGGTTAGTTTTTGAATAAACTCACCCTGTGCAGAAGATACTTTCAACAAGTACAATCCGTTAGCAACATGGTTCAATCCAAGCGTAATCAATTGATTAGGATTCTCAAATGACCATGACTGAACTACTTTTCCATCCAATCCTGTAAGAACAACTTGAACAGCACCTTTCACTTCTTGAGCGAATGCGATGTTGCAAACATCTTTGGTTGGGTTTGGATAAATATTCAATCCGATCATTGAAGAGGCGGTTGAAGCAACTTGATTCATCACGCGCACTTCAGGAGATGTAGAGAATAAACCATGTTGATCATTCATACGAACTCGGAATTGATCACCTTCATTGGAAGGAACAACAACTGAATAAACATCCATAGATTGACGGCTGGTATTGCCATTCACTTGGTTAATCGTTACCCAATTGTTACCAACGAGTTTTTCTACGAAGAAACGCGCATTGGTGAATTCTTCAGCTACTTTCCAAGAAACATTGGCAAAATTTCCAACTTGAACAGCTACAACTTGGTACCATTCGGTGTAAACAGGGAAAATAGACTCATCTGTGTAATCCATAGCGCGAGGTGCAACAGTTTGACGCATTTGAGGTCCACCTTGGAAAGTCGTAGAATTACCGATACGTCCTACAAAAGCATCGTTTGTAGTTCCAGCAGCAGTCAATGAGATGTTCATGATGCTTGCAGTTCCTTTGTAAGTACCTGTGAAGTAAGGAGTGCCCTTGCTTGAAGCTGCAACTGCATTCGTAATTTCATAATCTGCACCGGAAGTTTTTGAAATGAAACGTGGATTTGCTGAAGCATCCATGCTAGATACATAACCGTCACCGAAAGCACTACCTGTAATTACTTGGCCAAAGAAGTTGGAATTGTTTTGTGCAAAACCAGAAACCAACAAATTGTTGCCATGCTCTACCATGGAGGTGGTGAAGTCATCACCAGTTCCGCCGGAAACTTTCAACGATTGGTAAACCCCACTGTTACTCCATTTAGCAAAGAACAAATCGCGGCTACCGTTCGTGTTAAGAAGATTACGGGCAAGAGAGCCGCGAGATCCAATTCCCAAATCGAAGGTTCCAAGAACACAAACGTTACCGCTTTGATCCAAAGAAACGTGGTTTCCGATTTCAGATCCAGAACCGGTTAAGGAACGAGCCCACTGCAAAGAACCTGAAGAATTCAATTTTGCAACAAACATATCATAAATACCACCAGAAGCTAATCCGAATGGACCTTGAATGTCTTTGTTGTTACACAAACCACCGGTAATGTAAATGTTTCCGGAATTATCCAAAGTTAAACCACGAAGAATATCTGCTTGAGCACCAGCCGAAGTGTAAACCCAGTTGGAAGCCCCTGAGGTACCGTTAAATTGGGCAACAAAAATATCCAAATCACCAGCAGAAGTCAAACTATTTCCATCAATTACCATGTTACCATTGTAGGTACCCGCTAAGTTGATGGACCCTGTGGTTTGGTTAACTCGCATACCCGTTACTAATTCACTACCAGTTCCACCGAAGCGACGGGCAAATGAAACAACACCAGAAGCATTAAACTTCGCGATGAAACCATCGGAAGAACCAATGCCGGTAAGATTAACAGATCCAATTTTCAATGTAGTTGCGAATGAACCTGCAACGTAAACATTTCCTGAATTATCGAAATCAATTCCTGAAATGCGCTCTTGTCCTAATCCTGTGAATGAACGAGTCCAAACTGGATTACCTAAGGTATCATACTTAGAAATGAACCCTTCCTCGGTATTTCCACCTTTTAGGGTATCATTTCCAACGATTAACGTTCCACGGAAAGAACCTGCTACGTAAACAAAATTATTCACGGTATCGTAGGCAATCGTGGTACCATTTTCATTACCATTCGCACCTGAAAGGTTACTTACCCAAGACGCATTTTGAGAAGTTCCAATGTTGAAAATAGACAAACTGGTTGTATCATTTCCACGATTAACCTCACTGGCAAATGTTGTGAATGCACGCAAAGTTAAAGCACCAGTATTGGTGGTAGAGAATGGAGAAGTCATGGTAAAGTTAACTGAAGCGCCAACTGCAACATTCGAAAGTGCAAATGATTGGGTAGCTTTTACCGTACCGTTTTCGGTAAGTGTTACACTAACAGCTCCATTATACGTCACTGGCCCGAAATTACGGATAGTCAAATTAACAGTAGATGGAACAGAATAATTACCCGCAACCCCACCAGAAAGTGAAAGTGCCGTAACTCCCAAATCACGGGCAGTTGAATCATACATACACAAAGAGAAATCACCAGTAGCAGTTCCGTTGTAATCAGTTACACGCACACGAATGGTATCTCCTGGGGTTAATCCAGATAAAATCAAACGGCTATGGCCAGTTCCACCAACAGCATCGTCATCGTTACAACCAACTGAAGTCAATGCTGTTGCACATGATGTTCCAGAATAGGCGTTGATAACGGGATCGGTAAGGAAAGAACCTGTTACTTGGCTGGTTCTAACAACGAATCTTCCAGAATTGGGGACAACGGTTTTGTACCAAACGTCAACATTTCCAGAATTTGCGGTTCCGCAAGAAATTGCTCCACCTGTTGTAGAAACCGTTGCACCTGTATTTTTAGTTAACACGTTGTTGGTACAAGTGGTATTCAAGGTTACTGGAACAAATGTCGCACCATCACAATCGTCGTTAATCGGCTTGGTACTTACCGTAATTGGACCAACCCATGTAGAAGTTCCAAAACCAGTTAAACACTCAGAACGAGCATAAATGGTGTAGGTTGTTCCACGCTGAAGAGATGGAATCGTGTATGAAGTTGCATTGAATGGAGAATTAACCGTAGCATTGGTGAGTGTAGTTGGCGCTGAAATATTTGTTCCATAGTAGAAATTCATACGACGGAAACGCGCTGGCGACAAATTCACCCAGTTATTCACAATATTGTTGGTACCCGCTACTGATGCAAAGCTTCCTGGAGCTGGACATGGGGTTAAACGATACAAAGAAATAGAGTCGATAATTAAATCCTCACTATTCAAATCGTTACCGCCAAATAAGTGATACGTTAAATAATAAGTACCTGTTGGTTTGTTCCAAGTAAAGGTATCGATACGGTAAGTACATGTAGTTCCAGTTACAGAGAAAGATGGACGAATGGTATCAAATGTTGTGCTTCCGCTTTGCGAAGTAGAGAATCCAACACGCATTTGTGGTGCATTGGTCCAAGGTGCACTAACTGAAATGAAGTTACCCAGAGCATAGTCATTTCCATTTACCAAATTTACACAACGGGTGTAGAAGATATCATTTTGGGTTGTCGAACCAGAAGTCGGACTAAACCACATACTCTTTCCACCTTGACAAGCCCCGAAAGTTTGATTACCAAAAACATTTCGAACCGTAACAATCACGTCATTATTCAAATCATAAACTTTCCATCCGATTGGAAGGCCAGTAGAGGTTTCGAAATCTTCCGTCATTGAACTTGAGCTCAAATCGATAGGCAAAGTATTATGAGCAACATATCCATTCAAAATATTATCAACAGGATTCTCATCACCAGAACGAGAAACATTGAAATTGAAGGTGTATTGTCCACCGGTAGACATATTTGCTACGGGCATATTGATAACCTTGGTAGCAAATGGAAGAATGGTATCCAAATTGGTAGCCGTGTACACCCCAGCACCCGTTCTTGCACCAGAGTAGGTGTAAGAAACCGAGAAACCGCCGATGATTGGAGCTACACCACTGTTTTTCAATCGAACAGAAACTGGAGTCGAACTTGTTAGCGCACAACCGGTTTCAGGAGCAACTACAGCTTGCATGGTGATATCGTTGTTATTTACACGACGCAAAGTGATATCATCGATATTCAAAGGATAATATGAACCACCGGTGTTACCCTGATTGTAGTTGAAAGTCATGAAATAACTACCAGTGGTGGTAGCCGTGAAGTAACCCGTGTAGGTTTGACAAGCAGAAGTAAAGTTTGAAACTGAATCTTGATTGAATACAAATGAGTTCGGGTTTTGAGAATTGGAGAAACCGAACAACACCTTTGGTTGTACTGGCCACAAATTCACAGAAGAAGCCTTGTATCCGAAGGTCAATTCATAGGTTTTACCTGCCTCTAAGCGGAAACAATTGGAGAAAACCCACTCGTTTTGAACAGTTTTATCACTCGAAACTACCAATGCATTGGTACCATTACAGCTAAACTGACCTGTTCCTCCGGTGTTGTTTTGCCACATATTGGCATAGTTACCAGAAGCTAGGATAACAGCATCATTCTTTTCATCAAAGGTGTACCAACCGCTTGGTAAACGACCGCCCAATCCTTCAAAAGTTTGAGTATAGGTAGATGTAAGTTCGGTAGATGCATTGTTGATGGTTGAACCATAACCAATGTTATTGGAATTGTTTGGATCCGATGCATGATTAGTACGTACTTCTATGAATTTTGCTCCAACACCATTCAAGTTGATGGTAATGGTATGATTGCTAGAAGCTCCAGCTGCCAAAGTCCCAACGAACGAAGTCGTGTTCACCCATGAACCATTATTCACACGATATTGAACCGGAATAGTTCCCGTAAATGAACTTCCAGAGAAGTTAGAAAGCGTAACACTCATCGCCTCAGATGCGCCTAAATTACATCCAGTATTGGGAATACTAATGGCAGTAACCCCAAAATCGTTGTTGGATCCACTCACCAAACGAATGGAATCAACGAAGAAATAATAAGCGTTTGCATTGAATGATTCAGCAACTGTTGGTGCTGTTGGACCATCGTTGGCAAAAATAGCCAAAACAATTTCCTGACCAGCATACGCTGACAAAGGCACGGAATAATTGCGGAAAGTTGGAGACAAGTATTGTCCGCGGGTAATGTTAAACAAATTTGACCATGTAACACCACAGTTGGTTGAAACCATCACCGCAACGGTATCGTCGGTGTGCATAGAATCAGCAAGAACCAAAGAAGAAAAATCTGAAATCGCAGCAGAAAATTGAAAAACGTCTCCTGTAGCTGGTGTAAAAATTGGACTTACTAACCAATCTTTTTTCTTCGTATCAGCAAAACCTACGTTGATGGGTGTACCCATAGCAATGGCAGCCGTATTATTTCCAGTACCATTAAAATTAGGTGCAGTTAACCAGGTAGCAGCATAGCTTAAAGGACTGGTTGCCCCAGTTCCTTCTCTCCATTTGCGATTGGAAACAGATTGAAAATTTAAGTTTGCTCCGTTGTAGTTGGTAAAATCTTGATTGAATGGTCCACCGTTGGCATAAAGCACATCTCGGGTGTAGGTAGAAGAGTCATTACACGCCTTTAAATCAACCCCAGGTGCAGCGTTTACGCTGAATCCAAAACGGTACGTGGTATCATCAATCAAATCGTAAGCATTGGACATGGTAACACTTAAGTTAGCGTTGGGAGCCAATGAACCGGTACTTACCGTAACGGGAGCAAAAATTTGTGTATTTGTTCCAGCTGCAGAACCACGAACCTCCACCGGATTGGTGGCAAAGTTCCACGTAGCTGTACCTGTATTGCGAATAACGGTTGAAATGGTTTTTCCGTAACCAGCCCAACAACCCGTAGCCGCAGGCGACATACTAACAATTGACAAGTCAGCAGCAACATTCGATGGTGCATTGTATCCAACTTGGATGTTTGGAACATAAGTTCTGGCATTTCCAATGGAAGTAGGAGTAGCCGTTACATAAGGTGTAGTTGTGGAGATCCCTAGGTAGTAAGAAGGAATAGTTTGACCTAGGTAACCTACCGTTCCGTTACCTCCTGCTGACATTCCCCAACCAATGGTAGAAGTTAACCATCCTGTTGTTGCTCCATTCACATTCATTTCAATCAAAACTTCAATATTTCCACCCGTGTAGCTAAAGTTGGTGGAAAATGGGAAATTAATGAAGCCTGCAGCAGATGGAAGCGTTTGCGTTGTATTTTGATACACCAACGTTGCACCGGTAGAAGTCCATGTGTTGGGCGAACCTGAATAACTACTTGAAGCATTACGCATGAAAATTCGCATGGTTAAGTTTCTACCTGCCGAAGTTCCACCCGTGGTTAGTTTATTCAAAGCCAAAGAAGAAATCGTTCCGCATGAAACAATACCATCGGCCGCGAGTTCTGAGGCCTGATACATGAACATGGTTCTTTGGTAAGGAATGAGCTGGGTAGTAGCCATGTAGAGCGGTCCAATTGAACTGTTTACCGTAAGCGGATCACCCAGCGTAATCGTTGTTTGGGCTTGTGTACCAGAAGCACCCAAGATGGCCAAAAACAGCCCCAACCAGGACCATAATCGCCGTTTACTTTCGTGTTTTTTCATAAAAATTGGTTTAGTTTACGTTTCAGAACTGGCAAACTTAACAAAAATTAAATGAGTTCAATCCCTTTCCTTTTACATTTACATTTCTAAGATAATTTTTTCAATTCACCCCCTCGTCAGTCTCAGGCAAAAAAAACAAAATACAACACAAAATCTTGTTTTACAGCAATTTATGAATTAAGAACAAAAAGTGTACAATTTATTCAACACATTGGAATTCAGAGTTTTGAATCCTACCCCAATTGGAGTAGAAGGTTGGACTAAAATTTCTTACCTTTGCCGTTAAAAAAACACCCATGGCCCAACCATTAGCGACCTTAGAACAAGCTCAACAACTCGGCTTACTTCCTGATGAATTTGAATCTATCAAAAGAATTCTTGGCAGAACTCCAAATTTTACCGAAATGTCCATTTATTCGGTGATGTGGAGCGAGCATTGTTCCTACAAAAATTCTATTGCTTACCTCAAAACGCTGCCTCGTGAAAGCGAAAAAATGCTCGCCAAAGCGGGGGAAGAAAATGCGGGTCTAATCGACATTGGGAATAATTTAGGCTGTGCCTTTAAAATTGAATCCCACAATCACCCCTCTGCCATCGAACCCTATCAGGGTGCAGCTACCGGTGTGGGCGGAATCAATCGCGATATTTTTACCATGGGAGCACGCCCCATCGCACAACTTAATTCACTTCGATTTGGGAAATTGGAAGAAGAACGCACCAAGTGGATCATCCGAGGCGTAGTAAAAGGTATCGGCGATTATGGAAATGCCTTTGGTGTGCCAACAGTGGGCGGAGAAGTATTCTTCGACGATTGCTATAATGTTAACCCTTTGGTCAACGCCATGAGTGTTGGAATCGTGGAAAAAGGTAAAACCGTTTCTGCTATTGCTTACGGAGAAGGAAACCCCGTTTTCATCGTCGGTTCAAGAACCGGAAAGGATGGAATCCACGGCGCAACATTCGCTTCAGGAGATATTACCGAAGATTCGGCCAATGACCTCCCCTCCGTACAAGTTGGAGACCCCTTCCAAGAAAAACTTCTTCTCGAAGCTACCCTCGAAGCCATTGAAACCGGCGTCATCGTGGGAATGCAAGATATGGGAGCTGCAGGCATTACCTGCTCCACTTCCGAAATGTCAGCCAAAGGAAATAGCGGGATGATCATTCATCTCGACAAAGTTCCAACACGTCAAGCCAACATGAAAGATTGGGAAATTCTTCTTTCCGAATCACAAGAACGCATGCTCATTGTTGCAAAAAAAGGAGAAGAAGCTCCACTTTTGAAAGTATTTGAAAAATGGGACTTACAGTGCGAACAAATCGGCACGGTAACCGACGAACCTTTGTTGAAATACTACATGCACGGAGAATTGGTAGCTGAAGTTCCGGCTGAATCGTTGGTTCTTGGTGGAGGAGCGCCCATCTACCAAAGGGAAACCAAGGAACCTGCGTACCTTGAGCAAATCCGAAATTTCAATCCGGCAAGCATTCAAGTTCCAACCGATTTAAAGCCGGTTATGGAACATTTGATAAGTCACCCCAACCTTTGTTCAAAAAAATGGGTATATGAGCAATACGATTCCATGGTTGGAACGGTGAACATGAGTACCAACTTCCCTACCGATGCCGCCATTGTGAATGTAAAAGGAACTGATTCTGCATTGGCCCTAACGGTTGATTGCAACAGCCGTTACATTTTTGCGGATCCCATCAAGGGAACTGAAATTGCCGTAGCAGAAGCAGCCCGAAACATCGTTTGTTCAGGCGGAATACCACAAGCCATTACCAATTGTTTAAACTTTGGAAACCCGTATAATCCGGAAGTATATTGGCAATTCGCTGGAGCTATCCAAGGAATGGGAAATGCCTGCCGTAAATTCGACACTCCGGTTACAGGTGGTAATGTTAGTTTTTACAACCAATCATCGTTTGAAGGGCCCGTCTTCCCTACTCCAACCATTGGAATGTTAGGCCTACTCGAAAATAAAGAACACGCTCAAACCCTAAGCTTTCAACAAGCAGGAGACCTCATTTATTTAATCGGAAATTCTTCTAACGATTTGGGTTCATCTCAATACTTGTATTCCTTTCATGGCGAAAAATTTTCAACTTGCCCGGAATTTAACTTGGACGAAGAATTTTCTTTCCAACAAAATATTTCCAAACTGTTGCGAAAAAACTGCATTGAAAGTTGCCACGATGTTTCCGATGGCGGATTATTCATTGCGTTGATTGAATCATGTTTAGAAAATGAACTTGGATTTTCAATTACCACCAATAAGGATTTCCGATTGGATGCGTTTTTATTTGGAGAGAAACAAAGTCGTGCCATCATTTCCGTTTCACCCGAAGAAACAGAAATGGTTGAATCTACGCTTAGAAAGTTGGAACAACCTTTTGAAAAACTTGGAATGGTCACTGAAAAGAACATCATTATTGATGAAACCCAGTATAGTGATATTCAGGAATTTAAAAAATCGTTCCAAGAAAGCCTAGGAAATGTGATGGCTTAATGTCATTTTTATTTGATTTTGACAAACAAAGCAACCTTTCTCAAGGTTTTATGGTCGAAAGGAAAATGATTACCATGAAAAAAACGAAAATATTTCTATTGATGCTAATGGGTTTCATTTTTTGGAATGACTCATTTGCGACCCACCTCATGGGTGGAAATATTGGGTATGATTTCATTGGAACACTTCCTAATGGACAGAAGCGTTACCGCATTTATTTGTTCATTTACCGGGATTGTGATAACGGACAAGCCCCATTTGACAATCCACTTCCATTGGCAGTTTTTGACGCTGCCACCAACCGATGCGTACAAAGTCTTCAAGTAAATTTTTTAAATTCGAACATCCGAAATGTTACACCAAACATTTCTTCGAATTGTCCTCCTAATACGTTACCCCAATATTGCATCGAACAAGGATATTATGAAACAACGGTTGATTTACCCGTAAGTACTCGTGGCTATCATATTGTTTACGAGCGTTGCTGTAGAAATAATGCCATTTTAAATGTTGCCCAAAGTCAAGGACAAACCTACACCGCATTTATCCCGAATACCAATTTAAACAATTCTTCCCCTCGATTTTCAGATGTACCTGTACCGTTCATGTGCGCCAATGATACCGTAACATTGAATAATTCTGCAACAGATCGGGATGGCGACTCTTTGGTTTATTCCTTTGTTCATCCTTATGCTGGTGGTTCAACAGGAAACCCTGTTCCTCAGTACAATATCGGAGATGTTTTAAATCCACCTCAACCCATTACTTACAATCCCAACTTTAGCACCAATCTGCCATTTGGACCAACCGGATACAACTTCATCGACCCTATTTCTGGAATTACCTATTACAATTCAACCACAACGGGAAATTACATCGTTGCCGTAAATATCAATGAGTTTCGAAATGGAGTATTGATCAGCTCTACCCGAAGAGATATCCAATTTTTGGTTGGGAATTGCCCAAGTAACACCCCTCCTCGATTAACCGTTACACCACCCGGACCGGGGCAAACCAACGGGTCTGGACAAACCAACCTCACGGTGGTTGAAGGCAGTTTGATTTCATTTCCCATCACCATTCGCGATATCGATTCCGTATATTTAACAGCAACGGGAACACTCGCAAATCCGGCAGCGAATGGAATAGCTCAACCATTTCCAACGTTAACGGTAACCCGTGGAATAGGAACCGTAAATGGCTCGTTTAATTGGCAAACCAGTTGCGCACACCGAAGAAATGCTCCTTATGAGTTTACCATTGCCGCCCAAGACCAAGGTTGTCCGAAAAAAACAAGTTACTTCAATTATCGGGTAACGGTTTTAAAATCAACAACAGCTACTGGCATTATTGGACCTAATCGCTTGTGCGAGGGTACTATCGACACGTTTAGGACCAACGGAGGCGACACATCTAGTTACCAATGGCTGATTTCAGCTGGAACGATTTTGGGTGGACAAGGCACCAATCGACTGATTGTTCAAATGCCAGCTGGAGGTGGAAATGTTCAAATTCGTGCCATTGAAACTTCCACTGTAGGTTGCAAGGGAGATACGTTGTTCTCCAATTTCCGGGTTAATGCGAAACCTTCTTCAGCCTCCCAAGCGAATCCAAATCCAGCTTGTCCGGGAGAATTCGTTATTTTACAAGCGCTTCAAGTTGCTCCTCAGAACAAATATTCTTGGACACCAACCACGAACTTACAAAATCCGCTTTCGCCAACCGCTGCTTTCATGGCCTTCAATAACACTTCAAGCCAACAGCAGCGTCTCTTTCAATTAACCGTTATCGACACCACAACAGGTTGTTCAGATTCAGCCATTATTCGATTTTCCGTACGACCTAAAGTAGATGTTTTTGCTGGTAACGACACTACCGTTTGTCCAGGTATCCCCTTTTCCACAGGTCAAAATTTCAATTCCGCAATAGCCTATACTTGGAGTGAAATTGGCGGGTCGTTTACTTCCAACCTCCCTAATCCAACCTTCAACTTTTCTAACACCACCAACTCAAACATCAATAAAACTCTTGTCGTTGCTGCCTTTCGAAATTTGGATAATTGTAGAACCACTGATACCATACAAATTACAATCCGTCCAAACGCCATCGCAAATGCAGGGCCAGATATTCGTATTTGCAACGATGTGTCTGGAATCATAGGGAGTAGTGCACTTCCCAATCACAGCTATTTATGGACTCCTTCATTGGGGCTAAACGATTCTTCTAGGGCACAACCGAGTGTTCACCTACAAAATTCAACTCAGGTGCCCGTAACTTATCCCTACCTCCTTACTACCAATCGCAACGGTTGTTTTTCCCAGGATTCGGTTCTTGTAACGGTTTTAAATAAACCAGCAAAACCTATTGTTCAAGGAAATTTCTTTCCCTGCAAAAATAGTACGGGATTAACCTACAATGTTGTCCCTAACCTTGGATCTACCTATACTTGGAACATTGTAGGTGGAACGATTACACAACGATTGAATACATCCATTACGTGTAATTGGGGCGTTTCAGATACCGGTTTTATCATCATTCAAGAAAGAGATTCCATTGGTTGTTTAGGAGATCCTGATTCCACCTTAATTTTTATCAATCGAGCAAAAATTGACTCACTTTATGGAAACCCATCGGTATGTCCGTTCATTGCGGGAGTACAATATTGGGTTGACCTTGATTCTGGAAGTACGTATCAATGGAGTGTTTTGGGAGGAAGCATAGCAGGTGGACAAGGCTCCGATACCCTAAGGGTTAACTGGGGAGGTCCAGGAAATGGCTGGGTAAAAGTTATTCCAACCAATCGATATGGATGTGTGGGTGATAGTGTTGTGAAAAATGTTCTTAAAAATGCTTTACTCATTACCGTTCCTCCTGTTGGGGATACCGATGTATGCGCAGGGCAGGACTCTACGCGATATTCGGTTATTCCAACCACGGGATCTACCTACACTTGGCAAGTAACGAATGGTTTGATCATTAGCGGACAAGGGACTCCGAGCATTTTGGTTCGATGGCCCAATTCCATTGGAACAGGCGTGGTAACCGTTTTGGAGCGAAGCTCATTTCCATGTGAGGGAACACCGGTTACAACCCGGGTCAACATTCATCCTTTACCTCAACGCATTCCAATCCTAGGCCCTGACACCTTGTGTTTGAAGGTCCCCGGCAGTTTCCAACTTAATGGATATCCTACCTCCCAATTCATCTGGTGGGGAACTCAGATTGATTCCAATACCATTTTACCTAGGGGTAGTCAAGCCATCAGTGCCACGTGGAAAAACTTCGGGATTCAGACTCTTAAAGTACTCGAAGTAACCGAATTTGGTTGCACGTTGGATACCCTACGTAAAAATGTTTTCATTCATCCCGAACCAGTCATCATTGCTCAAAATGACACCACCATCTGTTCGGGAACATCATTGGTCATTGGACAACCTTCAGAACCCCAGCGTTCCTACCAATGGGCACCAGGAATCGGGTTAAACGATTCTACCGTATCCCAACCCACCTTTTTTTGGCTAAACCGAAATACCATCGACGACACCCTCGTTTATTTTAGAAAAGTCATGAATACCGTTACGGGCTGTCTTTCTTACGATACTTTCTCGATTCGGGTTCACCCGTTACCCTTGGTGTTTGCCGGAATTGATACCAATTTCTGTACTGATTTTTCACACAGTTTGGGAGAACTACCACGAAGCGGTTATCGATATCTGTGGCAGCCTTCGTTGGGGCTTAACAACGATACCATTTCCAATCCAATTTTACGTCTAAACAATTTCACCGACACCCTGCAAAGTTTCCCATACATCGTTCGTGCAACGGAACCTTTGTTTGGCTGCAGCTGGCAAGATACCGTGGTGGTTGGTATCAAACCCTTACCTAAACCGTGGGCTGGTCCTAATCGGGAGGTTTGTTCCGACGACACCGTAGTTTTAGGAATTGGTCAACAACCCAACGTTCAGTATTCTTGGTCTCCTACGACCTATTTAACGGGTGTTAATTCACCTCAAACCATTTACCAAAGAAATAATCCAAGTCAATTTCATTTTTTCGATTCTACCGTAGTATTAACAGCTACCCATCAAATTTATGGTTGTGTTAAATCAGATACGGTTTTGATTAAAGTTAAACCTCGTCCAATGGTTCAAGCTGGACCCAATGTTAGGATTTGTTCTGAAGATTCCATT
>JACCDK011904863.1_pt1 | contig 13116 bp, 13 predicted proteins | sample 7445871 | NCBI WGS metagenome assembly JACCDK01 (sample SAMN15323436, study PRJNA562643) | freshwater metagenome | isolation source: river surface water | place: USA:Blue River Watershed | collected 2017-08-15 | reverse complement strand
GCCGCGAGCAAGAATTCGAGCGACTAGCGAACGCCGGGGTCGTCTTCGACCAGGTCGATAATCTTGTCGCCTCCGGCCTGAGCGAGCACCGTCGCTGCCGCGGCGGGATCGGGCATGGACGCCAATTGCGATATCGCGCCGCGCGTCACCTTGATCGAGAACACCGAGCCCCGTCCCGGCCATGATCGCACTTCAATCGCGTGGCCCAGCACCTGACCCAGTTCACGCACGATCGTCAGCCCCAGCCCGAACCCGCGTTCGCGCTCACGCGCCGGGTTGTCCACCTGGTGAAACTCGTCGAAGATCGAGCCGAGTTGATCGGCCGCAATCCCGATCCCGGTATCCCACACCTCGATCCGGATCATGTCACCGCAACGACGGCATCCCAGAAGGATCCTGCCATGCGGCTCGGTGTACTTGATCGCATTGGCGAGGAGGTTGCGCAGCATCACCTCGAGCAGCCGCGGGTCGCTGAACAGGATCGTATCTGTCGGCACCACACGCAAGCCGATCGCGGCGTTTTCGGCAAGCGGCAGGAATTCGGTCTCGAGCCGGGTCAGAATTTCGGCGGCGGGAAAGGACGACTTCTCGATCTTGAGCACGCCGGCTTCGATCTGGTTGATGTCGAGCAGCGAGTTCAGCATCCCCGCCATCGAATCCAGCAGCACGCCGAAGCGCACGACCAGTTCGCGCGCAGCCTCGTCATCGAGGCTCTGGAGCAGGGTTTCCTGGATTAGCTTGAGCGATTGCAACGGCTGGCGCAGGTCATGGCTGGCCACGGCCAGAAAGCGCGACTTGCCGCGATTGGAACGGTCGGCTGCTCGCCGTGCCTCTTCCAGCGCGATGGCCGTGCGGCGGCGTTCGGTGATTTCGATGAAGGTGATGACCACGCCCTCCACGCGGTCATCATGGGTGCGGTAGGGGAAGATACGGCGCTGGAACCACGATGCACCGGGCCCGCTGATCTCGCGTTCAATGGTGTTGCTGTCGCGCAGCACGATCCGGGCATCGGCCAGCAGCATATCATCATCAGCGAGCGGCTGGAGATCGGCAAGCGGGCGGCCGATGTCGCTGGGGATGACATTGAAGATGATCCGCGTTGCCGGCGTGAAAAAGCGGATGCGCAGGTCTGCATCGAGAAACAGGGTCGCGACATTGGTGCTGTAAAGGATGTTCTGGAGATCGTCCGAGGCCACCCGCTGCCGGTCCAGCGTTTCCTGCAGCTGGCTGTTGAGCGCGATCAGCTCCTCGTTCAGCGATTGCAGTTCTTCCTTGGAGGTCAGCAGCTCCTCGTTGGTGGACTGGAATTCCTCGTTGACCGAGAGCGCCTCGTCATTGATCGCCTGCTGTTCAAGCACCAGCGCATCGCGGCTCTGGACCGCCTTGAGCAAGTCGGCATTGGCCGCCTCAAGTTCGCGTTCGAGCTCGTGGAGCTGCGACTTCTGATCATCGCTCGCCGGTGCGCGATTGGCGGCCCCGGTTACGGGTTCCTCGGTGAAGGTGACCAGGTGCAGTTCTTCGCCATCGTTGTCGACGAATTGCACGCTTATGGTGACCGATACAGCCTGACCTTCGATGGTGATCTGGCACGGCTGGCTGCTGACCAGCGGGCGCTCCCGATCCGCCCGGGCAATGGCGAAGCGCAAGGGGCCGCGCAGGCCCAGCGGCACCAGTTCGAGCAGATCGAGCGTCGGCGGCCCCGCTGCCACCTTGAGATAGCGGCTGACCGGCCCCACTGAATAAAGGCACTGTCGTTGGGCGTTGATGAGCAGGCTGGCGGGGGCGAAGAGCTCCAGCACCTTGTCGCGGCACAGGTTGGCAAGGCCAGCCTGGCGCGAGATCTGCTGCTTGGCCGCCTGCGTGTCGAGCCGCGGCAGGTTCTCGGCGAAGCTGAGCGGAAATTCCACTTCCCCGGGCTTGCTTGGCTTTACATGGCGGTAGAGCCGCTCGCCTTCGTGCAGCACGGCAAAGCGCTCGGCCGCCTGACCCACTGTTTCAGCCAGGCCCAGCATCAGAACGCCGCTTTCGCGCAGCGCGAAATGAAACAGCGAGATGACTTTCGCCTGCGCTTCGGGCTTGAGATAGATCAGCAGGTTGCGGCACGACACCATGTCCATGCGCGAGAACGGGGGGTCGTTGAGAACGTCCTGCACGGTGAACACCACCGATCCGCGCAGGCCCGATGTGACGCGGTAGCCGTTCTCCTCGGCCACGAAGTAGCGGGCCAGCCGGTCGGGGGGAATTTCGTCACTGATGGTGAGCGGATAGAACCCCTCGCGCGCGAAGGCGATGGCCTGCGCGTCGATATCCGAGGCGAAGATCTGCAATTTGATGTCGCGCCGCGAGGCGATGATCGCATCGCGGAAGATCATGGAGAGGGAATAGGCTTCTTCCCCCGTGCTGCACCCCACCACCCAGATCCGCAGCGCCTGGTTGGCCGCGACATTGCCGATCATGTCCGGGATGATTTCGCTCTCGAGCCGTTCGAAAATACCGGGATCGCGGAAAAATCCGGTGACATTGATGAGGAGATCCTGCGCCAGAAGCTCGCATTCGTCCTGGTTGTGCTCCAGTTCCTCGGCATATTGCCCGAGCGCGCCGGAGGGCAGGCCCCGCAGCCCCATGCGGCGATGGATGCGCCGTTCAAGCGTCCCGCGCTTGTAGGCGCTGAAATCCTGCCCGATCTTCTCGCGCAGTAGCGATATGATCGCCTGAATGTCGATCTCCTGACTGGCGTGTGGATGGGGGGCGGTTGCCCGTGACACACTTGCGATCTGCGCTGCGATCCGCACCAGCTCTGCGGGTATCTGCGCCAGCGGAAGCACGGCGTCGGCCAGTCCGGTCAGGATCGCGCTGCGCGGCATCCCGTCATACTCGGCTTCGTCCGGGTCCTGCACGATGATGCTCCCGCCGCTCTGCTGAAGCGCGACCAGCGCGCCGCTGCCATCCGAACCGGTGCCCGACAGGATGACAGCCACCGCCCGCGGCCCACATTCATGTGCCAGCGAGCGGATCAGGAAATCGATGGGCAAGCGGGCGTGGCGCGGTTCGCGCGGTTGCGAGAGGTGCAGGACGCCGTATCGCACCGCCAGAAAGTGGCCGGGTGGACAGATGCAGATTTCGTCCGGGGCGATGGCCATGCCCTCTTCAGCCTGCCTGATCCGCATGCCGGTATGCCGGGCCAGCAGTTCGGCCATCTGGCTTTCGTGATCAGGATCGAGGTGCTGCACCAGCAAAAAGGCCATGCCGGTCATGTCCGGCAGGGCATCGAGCAGCCCAGCCACCGCATCCAGCCCCCCGGCCGAGGCCCCGATCGCGACAATCGGGAAAGCGGCGCCCGCTGTGCTGCTGCTGTGCGGCGCTGCGCGCTCTGCCGGATCGCTCTTTGCGCCTGGCAAAGCCGCCCCGTCGGATTTGTCGCCCTCGGCGTCAGGTGCGGGGGTGTTCGACATAAGATGGTAGCGGTAGCAGCAAAGAAGGCGGCTGGCATCCTGTAAATGTCCCGGTGCAAGCCTGGTGGGCGTGAACGGGCTGGCTCAGGGAAATTGCGAATGGCGATCCGGCCGTGCGATCCGGCATTTCCCTTGCCCATGGGTCGGCACGCGCTGCGATTCATCCTTCAGCGCCGCGCATGACGCAACAGGGAGGGGATCCTATGACATCTGCCGCAGTGGCCGGGCCAAACCCGTGGTCGAGCCCTGAAGTCGGCGCGTTGCTCGATTGCCTTGCGCGGCTCGACGGCAAGCTGCGGGTGATCGCCGATCGGCGGGGCCGGGTGCTGACAAGTTCGGCCGAGGCGCTCGACGATGCCGGCGGCAATGCCGCGCAAATGCTCGAATGCGCCGCAATCCAGCTTGGCCAGTCAGAGGCGGCCTCGCGGCTGCTGGCGGTGAGCGGACAGGACACGGCAGGCGCGATCATGGCTCCTTTGGCGGGCGGGGCATCCCTGATCATCCGCGCCGCCGCCGTCGATGCCGATCATGTCTGCCTGGTGATGGCCCTGCCGGGCCAGGCAGCCCTGGGGCGCATCGGCCAATTGCAGGCGCTGTTCGCGCTCACCCCCAGCGAGGCGCAGATCGTGGTCGATCTGATGCAGGGTCTCGCCCCGCAGACGATTGCGCAAAACCGCAGAAATTCGATCCACACCATCCGGGCACATATCCGGCAATGCCATCAGAAGATCGGTGTGACCAATAGAGAGGAACTATTAAATCGAATTTACGTTGCATGTGCCTAGTCAATTTCAGCTAGGTAAGCGTGACTATATTGTAATTTTCTGTCATATCGTCCATCCTTAATAGTATATTTACGAATACGCTGCGTTTCATAACCCCCTCATATTCGCTTTGTCATTCCGGATCATCCGATCCTGGCAATGACGACAGGGCCAGACCTTTCGGGGTCAGCCAGTGCGAGGAGGGATCATGTCCGATATCGGAAAAGCCGCAAGACGCGGCGTCGTGCTGCTGACGGCGCTGACCGGCGGGCTGGCCCAGCCGGTTCTGGCACAGAAACAGAACCCGCCCGCTGCAGCACCGGTCGAAGACGGCGAGATCATCTATTCCCGCGACGTCCACCACAGCATTGGCGCGACCTATATTCCGGGCGAGACCGATACGGCGGTCACGGCGCCTACCAGCGCGATCATTGACACCATCGGCCTCGGCCTTGCTCCGCTGACCGCCAGCGAGGGGGCGAACATCACCGCATCGCTGCCCGCGGCGATGGAGCCGCTGGGCAGGGCCGACCCGCAACTGACCGGCGGGCAGGGCGGTGTGGCGGGCGGCCTCGGCCAGTTCATCGTGTCGCAAACCGCCTCCGGCGCGGGCGGATCGGGTATCGGTTCGGCGATGGGCGCGCTGACGGTCGCGCTTGAAAGCCTCTCGGCGATCGGGGGTGGCCAGCCATGATCGGTTTGCAGCATCGCCGCTGGCTCGCCGTCCTCACGATGGCTTTCGGGCCGATCGTACCGGTGGCGAGCCTTTGTGCACAAGACGCGGTTGCCCCTGACAATCAGGTGATCGTGGCGAGCGGGGAGGGCGCGGGCCACACCGGGCGGCTGGCGATCAACATCGCAGCGGGCAATCACAACCAGCAGGCGGCCAGTGCCCTCGTGGCGCAAGGCGACGTCGCGATGACCGAGGGGGCCATCGTACAGCATTCGTCCAGCACCGGCAGCGAGGACACCGCCAATCGCATCACCATCGCGGCAGGCGCCTTTGCCGGCAATGCCGGGCTCGTCAGCCTCAACATCACCGCCGGAACCCAGAACCAGTCCGCCAATCTGGCGGCGCTGGCGATCGGACCGGCTGGCGCGCTGTCTGACCTGCTCCTCGAGCAGTCGCGCGCGCCCATCGAACCATCCGGGGGCACGGCACAGGCCGCGACCGGGCCGAACGACGCCATCGCCATCGATGACGACGCCTTCGGCCAGGGCAGCGGGCTGTTTCAGGCCAACGTGATCGGCGGCGAGAGGAACTCCTCTGCCAACACCTTCTCGCTGACCGTTGCGGTCGGCGGGCAACCCTGAGTGACGTGAAGGAGACTTGAAATGAAGAAGTTCTTGCTTGCAACCACCGCCGCCACGGCGTTCATCGCCATGCCGGCGATGGCGCAGAACGGCCACGACGGCCCCTCGCTCGATGCCGATGTCAACGTGGACTTGACCTACGAAAACGAGATCAAGACCCGGCTCGAGACCGACGCAACCTTCGTGAAGCTTGTCGGCATCTTCGGCGATGTCACGCTCGATGGGTCGATCGCTGTCGACAGCTCGGCGGTGGCGATCACCGATGCCAAGCAGCTGCAGCAGGGCGTCGCGGCCACCTATCGTGAAGAAAACGAGCTGAACGGGGAAAACGGCTATGTCGATCCCGTGTTCGGCCCGGGCTGGAGCGAAGCGGGAAGTGACCCCAACGATGTGCTGATCGACGGCGTGCTCGAACCCCGCATCCGGGCCGGTTACTTCGCCCCGATCATCAACACGGTGAACACCTTCGACGTCGATTCCTCGGGCAACACCGGGGTCAACCTCGCCGCCGGTTACTTCAACATGCAGATGAATTCGTCCACGCTCGCCACGTCGAGCAATGCCGATCCGGATGCGGTTGGCGGCTGGTCCGAAGCCTCGACCACCGGGCTGCAATCGCTGCTGGGTGTGAAGCAGGCGGCGGTCCCGGGCTTCATCAACGACGGCGATGATCCCGAGAATGGCGGAGACGACAACAACTTCCGTGATCGCAACACGGTGCTGGGTGGGACGATTGCCGGTTCGGGCAACCTCGGCGTCAATGCCGCGGCGGGCAGCCTCAACCAGCAGGCGAACCTGATGACCCTGGCGGTGGCCAACGATTCGACCCTGGCCGAGGCCAATGCCGGGTTGGTCCAGTCCTCGACCCTCAGCTTCGTCGAACAGCAGGATAGCCAGAACGTCGTCAGCGGTCTCGTGATCGATGGCACCTCGGGCAATGTCGGGGTCAACTTCGCGGCAGGTGCGGGCAATCAGCAGATGAATGCCCTCACCATCGCTTCCTCGGCCGGGACCACCCCGGACAATGGCGGCGGCACCGGCGGTGGCGGCGACCCGAGCTGATCGGTTCGCCCCGCGGCATGACTTTTCCGCCTCTGGCGACCCGAGGGCGGGAGAGAGCCGGCAGTTTCATGCCCCCAAATCGGAACTGCCGGTCGTGACGGGGAAGGGCCTTGTGCCCTTCCCCCGATCACCCGGGGGCCCATCACAAGCAGGAGGAGAGGCAGATGGGACAGCCCGAGGGAATGCGGCGGCAGCAGAGCCGACCCGGCGTGCTTGCGGCGCTGCTTGCAGCCGGGCTCGCCAGCAGCGGCTGCACCAGCGTGCCCGAAGGCTCGGCAACCCCTCTCTGGCTCGGCGCCGTATCGACCACCGCGCCCACTGTGTCTGTAACTCTCACCAGCTGGAAGGCCCGCAAGTTCGACAATCTGGTGCGCCAGCGCACCGATTTCAGCTGCGGCGCGGCGGTGCTGGCGACGATCTTCAACTATGCCTTCGGCCGGTCCACCACCGAACAGCAGGTGCTGGTCAACATGCTGCGGGTCGCGGACCCCGATGTGGTGCGGCAGAAGGGCTTCTCGCTGCTCGACATGAAGACCTATGCCCAGTCCGTCGGCTATCAGGCCGAGGGTTACCGGGTCGATTACCCGACCCTCCAGAAGCTGAACGTCCCCGCGATCGCGCTGCTCGATATCCGCGGATACAAGCATTTCGTGGTGGTGCGCCGCACCTTTGGCGACAGGGTTGCGATCGGCGATCCGGCGCTCGGCAATCTGACCATGAACCGCCCGGCCTTCGAGGCTTCCTGGAACGGCATCCTCTTCGTCGTCTCGGGCGAAGGATACATCACCGAAAATCCCCTGCTCGACCCGCCCGAGCCGCTTTCGGCCCGGCGCCTGCTTGAGCTTACCGCGACAATGCCCGGCGCAGAATTGGCCGAATTCGGCTTCGGCCCGCGCATTGCCTTTTGAAGGAGTGAAGCAATGTCCCCTGTTCGCACAATCCGCCAACGGCTCGCCCGAACCGCTGCCATCGCTTTCGTGATTGCCACGGGCGGTGCCATGCCTGTGATCGCATCACCCCCCGATCTTTCGGCGCTCGGGGGCGCGCAGCCGGTCGGCGATGACGAGCTGGCGGATCTGCGCGGCAAATTTGTCACCCCGCAATCGGTCTCGTTCTTCGGGATCACGATGCTGACCAGCTGGCAGGACGCAAGCGGCGTCACCACGCTGGCCCGGCTGGTATTCAGTGTCGATTTCCTGCCGCGCGGCGAGGGCGGGGCACCTGTACCGCAGCTGATGATCGGCTGGGCGCGCGAGGGCGATCCGGCGATGGATGTGACCGACATGCACGACGGCTACGTGCCCTATATCCCGCCGCAGGACACGCTGGGGATCGGCGGGCTCGATGACTTTTCGGGCGCGGCGCAGGCCCATGTCATCGCCGGGGCAGATAACCGCGCGCTCAATGGGATGCAGATGATGATCGTGCCGTCCTCGGCGATCCCCGCCTTGTCCGCGGGCGGGCTGAGCCCGGCCGATGGCCCGGCCGACATCGCCTTTGCCGATGGCGACACGCTGCACTTCCGGATGGCCGATAACCAGATCGGGATCGTGATGACCGGCAATGGCGGCCGGGACAGCGCCAGCCAGCTGGCGGGCGGCGATATCGGCCAGCTGCTTCAGCAGACCATCCTCAACAGCGACAGCAACATGATCGAGAACCGCGCCTCGGTGATCTTCGGCGTCGATGCGCTGCAGAACCAGCAGGTGGTGCGGGTGCAGGAGGCGCTCAGCGCGATGAAGGGACACGGCTTCTGAGGAAGCACAACAGATTGGGGGATAGAAACATGAAACCGCACACCTTTGCGCTGATCGCGCTGGCCGCCGCCCCGCTTGCCCCGGCCAAGGCGCAGGATGTCTCGCGCCAGTTCGCGGTCGAGGGGGCCGGAATGCTGACCTGCGCCCGCTTCACCGCCGCCCGGGCCGACACCGCCTCGCCGGAGTATCAGCGCATGATCGGCTTCATCGAAGGCTATCTGACGGCAGCCAACCTCTATGAGCCCGATACCTTCGATCTGACCCCGTGGCACAATGCCGCCGCGCTCGACATGATCGTGGGCAATCATTGCGCCCAGCACCCCGAAGAGCGGCTGGTGGGAGTGACCCAGCGCATGGTCGGCGGGCTGAGGCCTTTCCGCCTCGCGCGCTTTTCGCCCCTGCTCGAAGTCGGCGACGGAGAGATCCGCGCCCTTGTTTACGAAACGATCCTGCGCCGCGCCCAGGCGGCGCTGCGCATCCGCGGGCTCTACGCCGGGCCCGAGGACGGGACCTTTCCGCCAGCCCTGCGTCAGGCCTTTCGCGATTTCCAGCGCAGCGTCGGCCTGACCGAAACCGGCGTGCCGGACCCTGCCACCTTGTGGAAGCTGCTCAACCCCTGACCATTGGGAGACGTGCCATGATGCTTACTCGCTATCCGGCCACCGCGATGATCGCCGTTGCCACAGTGCTTGCCCTGTCGCCATCGGCGGCCCGCGCGCAGGACACCGCGCCCCCGCCCGATGACGCACCGCTATTGCGCCAGCAGGTCGAGGAACTGGCGCAGCGCGAGACCGAGTACCGCCGCAGGCTGGCGGAACTGGAAGCGCGCCTTGCCCTGATCGAGCAGGCCGCAGCCGTACCGCTCGCCACGATCCCGGCAAACGAAGCGGCGACCTTGCGCGGGGCCTATATTGCGCCGCAGCCGCTGGCGATCCCGGACGATCCCTCGCTCGCCTTCTTCCGCCAGCAGGATCAGGCGCGCCGCTTTGTCCTTGCCCCGCAGGAGGAAACGCCTCCGGCTGGCGGCGCGGCGCCGGAACGCCGCGCGCCTGCGCCAACCGATGCGGTGGTCGAGATCGCCCAGGAACAGCAGGGCCGCTTCGGCAACCGCTTTGGCTTCGATCTCGGAATCGGCTATTCGCATTTCGATAACGCGCGGATCTCGCTCAACGGGTTTCTCGCGCTTGATGCGATCTTCCTCGGCACGATCAGCATCGATCAGATCAATTCGGACGTCTTCACCCTCGATCCGACGGTGCGTTACGGGGTCAGCGACAGGCTGTTCGTCGACGCCAACCTGCCGCTGCTTTACCGGGCGACCAATTTCCGATCCGGCGGGGCGGGGGGATCGGCTTCGGCGCTGGTGGAAAAGACCGTGCGCGATGCAGGCCCTGGCGATGCCAGCCTCGGCGCGAGTTACCGCCTGTTCGCCGAAACCGCCGGCCGGCCCGATGTGGTGGTGAGTGCGCGGGTCAAGTTCCCGACCGGGCGCCATCCCTTCGGCGTCGAATTCGTCGAGGTCGAAGGCAGCGAAGGCAATCTTCAGGTGCCGCGCAGCCTTGCCACCGGTACCGGGGTCTATGGCGGCTCGCTGGGTGTGGCGGTGCTCAAGACGCTCGATCCGATGGTGGTGTTCGGCAACTTCACCTACTTCCACAATTTCGCGCGCGATTTCGCCGATATCGACGAGAACGAAGGCGATGTCCCCGGCCGGGTCGCGATCGGCGATGCCTGGCAGTTCGGCGCCGGGCTGGCCTTCGCGCTCAACGACAAGTCATCCATCGCCATGTCCTACAGCCAGCGGATCGTGAACCGCACGCGCCTGACCCCGGAAGGGCTGAGCGAAAGGGTCGTGGCAGGCAGCCAGGCCAATGTCGGGATCGTCAATCTGGGCGCGACCTTCTCGCTCGGGCCGCGGCTGGCGCTGGTGACCAATGTCGGGATCGGCTTGACCGACGACAGCCCGGACATGTCGTTCAACATCCGCCTGCCGTTCCGCTTCTGACCCGGCATTTCCGTAGGTTTACCGATGCCCGTGCAGGAGGAGTGCGCCTAACCTGCGATGGTGTCGCATGCAGGAGGGGCTGCGGGATTGGCGGCACACTTCTTGAAAGGAGCAATGAATGAACAGGCAACCCCCAGCCATGAGGCCCGTCCGGACTGCGGACGAACATGGGCCAGCCGCGGGCTTTGCGACGCTGTGCGAGGAGATCGATCAGCTGTTCGAGGATCTCGCTCTGCCCGGTCGGATCGCCTGCGTGCAGCCGACGCACGACGGGGCCATGCTCGCCCCTCCGGCGGCGCTGATCGAGAAGCCGCATCATTACGAGCTGGCGATCGAACTGCCGGGCCTTGAGCGCGAGGATATCACGGTCGAATTGGCGGGCGGCGTTCTGACGGTCGCCGCCGAAAAGCGCGCGCAATCGGAGGAGCACTCCGGCGACTGCCTGATGAACGAGCGCAGCTACGGCGCATTGCGGCGCGGCTTCAGCCTGCCGCAGGATATCGATCCCGAACGGATCGAGGCGCTTTATCGTCATGGTGTTCTGACGGTGACGATCGGCAAGGACGCAGCCGCCAGCCGCGTGCGCGCCATTGCAGTGACCTGATGGCGGCGCTCTGCCCCACCGGCGACCGCGCACTTGCGGCTTCACGCCATGGCCGGATTGCGCCGCCCGATCCGCCGGGGATCGTGCCGCTTCGGGCCGAAACGGACGGGCCTGCTCCGCCCGAAACCGCGCCTCCGCGCCCTGATCCCGGTGAGCCCGGCATCGCTCCCGAGGAATATCCCCAGCGGGAGGACGGTGCCGCAGTGCGCCGTCTGCACCGCGCATGAAGAACATTCTGCTCCCGCTGCAGGCAGACCCCGGCCAAGAGGCCCGGTTGCAGATCGCGCTTGATGCGGCGCGGATGCTGGACGGGCATCTGGAATGCGTCGAGGTGCGCGGTGCGCCGATGCCGATAATGGGCGATTTCGGCGGCGAGGCGGCGGCGCTGGCGCTTGTCGCGTTCCGGGAGGCGGAACAGGCCCGGCAAGCGGCCCAGGCGCGGATCGAACAGCGCCTGACGGCCGAAGATGTCCGGTGGTCATTCGCGCAGTCATCCGCCGCGCTTGCCGATGCTCTGGCGCATAATGCCGATCTGGCCGATCTCATCATCATTTCCGGACGGCTGGGTGAGCCCGACGAGACAGCGTCGGTTCACCCTCAGCCCCTGCCGCTCAGGCTGCGGCGCCCGTTGCTGGCGGTCCCGCCCACGGCCCGCGAACTGGCGCTGGATCGCGGCGCGCTGGTGGCCTGGGACGGCGCGCGCCCGGCGCTGGAAGCGGTGCGGGCGGCGATGCCGCTGCTGGCCCGGTCGGCAGCGGTGACGATCCTTGAGGTTGACGCCCCCAGCAAAGCAATACCGATTGAGGCGATTGCCCTCTACCTGTCGCGCCACGGGATCATGCCGGATCTGGTGCAGCGTCGCAGCCAGAGCACGGTTGCGGCATGCTTGCGCGATCATGTGCAGGCGAGCAACGCCGGGCTGCTGGTGATGGGGGCCTATGGCAGCCTCCCGCTGGCGCAGGCGGTTTTCGGCGGGGTCACCCGGACTATGCTGGCGACGTCGCCTGTTCCTCTGCTGCTGGCGCATTGACCAGCCACCGCGCGGCCGATCTCACTGGTGGTCGCGGTGGACGATCAGGGTGTGCACCTTCAGCCAGTTGCGCTCCGATCCCAGCCCGGCGGCAAAGGCGATCCGTAGCGCATCGGCAAAGCTGTTGACGCCCAGCTTCTCCATCGCATTGGCGCGGTAAACCTCCACCGTGCGGGCGCTGATGCCCAGATCATAGGCGATGGTCTTGTTGGGGTAGCCGCAGGCCAGCCCGTCGAGCACTTCCTTTTCGCGCATGGTGAGATGGCCGAGCTGGGTCCTCGCCCATTGCGCGCGGTTGCACAGCGCCTCGCGGTCGGCGATCGTCGCGAAGGCCGCTTCCACCGCCTCGAGCACGATCCGGCGGTCGGCCGGCTTCTGCAGGAAGTCCACCGCGCCCGCCTGCATCGCCCTGACCGCCAAGGCAATGTCGCCGTGGCCGGACAGGATGATGACCGGAAAGTTGAAGCCGTGTTCCTGCATCTGCTGCTGCAGATCGAGCCCGTCGATGCCCGGCATGCGGATATCGAGCAGCGCGCAGGCGTGGCGCATCTTGTCGGCCCCTTTCAAGAACGCCTCGGCCATGTCCCAGCGGTGCACTTCGTAGCCGGCATTGGAGAGCAGGAAATCGAGCGAACGCCTGACCCCCTCGTCATCGTCCACCACGTGAACCAGTCTGCGCTCATCCGGCATCGTCGCTCTCCTCGTGGAACAGCGGGATGGTGAATATGAAGGCGGCCCCTCCCCCGGGGGCTGCTTCATACCAGATCGAACCGCCGTGGGCCTCTATGATGGATTGGCAGAAGGGCAGGCCCAGCCCCATGCCTTCGGTCTTGGTGGTGCTGAACGGATCGAACAGGCGCGCAATCCTGCCCTCCGGGACGCCCGGCCCGGTGTCGCTTACCGTGAAGCGCATCATGTTCCCCTCGGGCGCGATGGCGATTCTGACGGTGCCGTTCTTCCCGATCGACTGGACCGCGTTCTTGACGAGGTTGAGGATCACCTGTTGGATCTGCACCCGGTCGACAAGGATCGGCGCCAAATTGGCACTGCATTCTATCGCGCAGTGGATGTTGCGATAGCGCGCCAGGGCGGCTTCGAAGGAGATCGCATCTTCGGCCAGATTACGGG
>JACCDK010676290.1_pt1 | contig 13120 bp, 12 predicted proteins | sample 7445871 | NCBI WGS metagenome assembly JACCDK01 (sample SAMN15323436, study PRJNA562643) | freshwater metagenome | isolation source: river surface water | place: USA:Blue River Watershed | collected 2017-08-15 | reverse complement strand
CAAGCCTCTTCTCCCATGGCGAGGATGCGATTGGTGGCTTGTTCGTTGGTCGTAAAGTGCAGATGCGCCAGCTTGGTCATCGCGTGTCTTACTGAATCGTCCAATGCACCGCCTTCAGTAAGATCACCACCTTCAATATGGGCTGTCGGGATGTTCATCTGACTTGCAGCAATAACCGCCGCTAAGCCTTCAAAACGGTCTGCGTAAACCACCACGATGTCGGGGCGGAGCGCCTCTAGCGCGTTGCTGATTGATATCACACCTGAGCCGATAGCCTGAGCCGTGGCAATACGTGAATCGCCACTCATTTCGATTTTCACCTCGGCGTCAATACTGAATCCATCGTTACGTATTTCATCAAGTGTACGACCAAAATTATCGTCGAGATGGGCGCCTGAAACAATCAATTGATACTCAAGATTGGGATGATCATTGATAGCCTTAAGTATTGGGAATTGCAGCCCATACTCAGCACGGTTACCTGTGAATACAGCTATTTTTCGTTTGTTGGAAGTCATGCAGTCTCATTTTTAAAAAGTAATCATGGAGTGATATTGCTGGAGTGGATCCTGGTGACCATTGCAGAAGGCGTTGCGTTTGATCGATATTGAGAATATTCACCGAGCGACGTCCTATCGGCTGTGTGGCGATGATCTCGCGGCCCTGCAAGCCTACGCTTTGCAGAGCTATTTGTGCAACCTCCCTAATCGATAGTCCGACGCCAGAACCGACATTTAGTATCCCTGGGCATTTCGTCTGTAAAAGGAGAACGATGACATCTACTACAGCATTTACGCTCAAAAAGTCTCGTACCGGTGAATCGTCACGCACTTTCAATGCGCCGGGAAGCGTTAACTGCTTAACAATGTCATTGATGACATTGTGTAGAGACATTCCAGAACCAAACAAATTAGAAAGGCGTAATACTGTGCCACCAGCGGCTAATACTATCTCTTCGTTAAGAACTTTTATACGACTGTAAAGATCGGTTGGCGTTACCAACGCATTTGTGCAAAAGGGTGTTTCGGTTGAGTCACCATAAACCACGCTCGATGACGCGTAGATTAGAGTGCCAGCGCGTTTGGACAGCATACGAACCAAGTTAGTCGCTTGATCAAGATAGGCCTCTCCTAGTAAATTGACCGCAGAACGGTCCGGCTCTTCTGCAAGGTGTATCAGGACGTCCCCAGCTGGTGTATCTTGGTAATCAACAACTTGGTGAAAACCAGGCTCGTTTCGGCGCGATACCGCGGTATAGGGCAAATTAAGCGATGTCAGGCGAGCCATCAGGGCACGACCCAGGAAGCCGCTTGCACCTGTGATGACAATACTCCCCATGTCAGCTTTTCCAGTCCACATCAGCTAGCGAGAGATGGGTATCGGTATCGAGGTCACGCAGGGCTCGCTTACCAACCACTTCTTCATAGCGCTCTGCGAGCAGCTCACCCACGCCTGGTCGTTTGACCCAAATATTTTCCCTGGTAAAAAAATCACCAGCACGAACCTTTGTGATCGTAACGACAGAGGCAAAGGCAAAGTCCATCGTCACCTGCTCCTCAGGAGTTGGGCCCTTGATTCCACCTAACTCCGAGTGCAATATACGAGTACCCTCAATCAATTGGCGGCATGCTTCAACATCCATAGAACAAACGATATCCGGTCCTGGACGATCCATTCGATCGGTAAAGTGCCGCTCCAGTACACAAGCACCAAGTGCCACAGCGCCAAAACACGCAAGGTTGTTAGTTGTGTGATCGGATAGCCCAATGAGTGCATTTGGAAATGTTTCGCCTAGCTGCACCATAGCACCTAGGCGCACTAGGTGTGGGGGGGTAGGGTACAAGTTTGTGGTGTGCAGCAGCACGTACGGCACAGTTGCCATTTCGAAAATATTGACAGCCTTTGCTACACTCTCAATTGTGTTCATCCCGGTACTCAAAATAATTGGTTTACCGAAAGCAGCCACGTGTTTAAGAAGTGGGTAATTGTTGCACTCTCCTGAACCGATCTTGTATGCTTTTACATCCATACGCTCGAGCCTATCAGCGGCAGCCCTCGAGAATGGCGTGCTAAGGAAAAGCATGTTCTTGGATTCAACGTAGGACTTGAGTTCGCGCTCATCGGCCTCCGACAAGGCGCAGCGAGCCATTATCTGGTAGATGGATTCACTTGCATTGCCTGGAATGACTTTCGTTGCCTCCTGGCTCATTTCGTCATCAACTACGTGGGTTTGATGCTTGATTACCTCCACACCAGCTCGCTCTGCAGCGTCAACCAACTCGAAAGCGGTCTTTAGACTGCCTTCATGATTTATTCCAATCTCGGCAATTACTAGAGGCACATGTTGCGGACCAATGAGGCGGCCGCCTAAGTCGATTTGATGCATAGACTTTCTTTTCAGTAGAACTGTCGATAGAATGATTAGGCTAGATGTTGTAGATATTGGCTTTGTACGCAGCAAGGTGGGATGGTTTGTAGAACCAGTCAACAGTCTCAGCTAGACCCCGCTTGAAACCGTCACGCCCCCCATATTGGGGCTGCCATTCAATCAGTTCTCGAGCTTTGTCATTGGATGCCCACAGCCGTTCCACTTCACTTTTTTCAGGACGTAACCGATACTCGTCAGTGATGATTTCTATTGAGGCACCCATGACCTCGGCAATAACTTGGGCTGTTTCGCCGATTGATATTTCGAAATTACTGCCAAGATTGATGACCATACCTGTTCCAAGCTCCGCTTCCAGGGCAGCGATGAAGCCAGCCACAGTATCCGCCACATAGTTAAAGTCGCGCGTAGGCGAAACCGCACCAAGTTTGATCTGGCGCTGCCCGTTGGCAATCTGAGTGATGATGGTCGGAATAACGGCACGGGCAGACTGACGCGGGCCATAGGTATTGAAGGGCCGGACAATCATCACTGGCAAACCAAACGATGCATAAAATGAGTAGGCCAGCTGATCTGCTGCAATTTTGGTAGCCGAATACGGAGACTGCCCCTGCAAAGGATGATCTTCAGTTATTGGTACGAAACGCGCTGTGCCGTAAACCTCACTTGTTGATGTGTGGATCACTCTACTAACACCCAATTCGCGAGCAGCCTGAAGTATATTGAGAGTGCCCTTGATGTTGGTGTCTACATAGGTGTCGGGTGAATGGTACGAATACGGGATGGCAATGAGTGCCGCCAAGTGCAAAACAGCGTCACAACCCTTCATTGCCTCCTTGACGCCATTAGGGTCGCGAATATCTCCGGCGAAAACTTCAAACCTACCCTTAACATCGTCTGAACACTGATCGAGCCATCCCCAAGAACCAAAAGAGTTGTACAGAACAAACGCGCGCACTAAGTAACCTCGTCGAACCAAGGCTTCTGTCAGGTGTGAGCCGATAAATCCATCAGCACCGGTGATAAGAATTTTTTTCATAAAAGACATTATTAGAAAGATTTAGGTGGCTTAAAGGTGACCGTGCCGTACCCAGCCATTTCTTCATATATAGCCCAGTGACGGAGTTGCTCGTGGATGGAACAAAAAAAGTGATCATCCCGTTCAATAAAAGCTTTTGTCTGCATGAACAAACCAGGCTTGTATGCTTTATCAAAATGGTCGTCGAGCTCAACACTCTCGATTTTTACCGACCCCAACTTCATCACTTGCAACTGCTCCATTGGCCGAAAAACAAACCGATGCCTCCGTGTGAGTACCTCCACTCCCCAGCGACCGGGGGCTTCCCAATCAGCGTGGTAGCTGAAGAACACATCATGCTCTGTAATCCCGGATCCGCAGAAGCGCGCGGCGGACGAATGCCAGTCGAGCGAACCACCAGTCCAAAAATGCCAGTCTTTAGGAAAACCACACAAATGAAAAGCCAAATCAATAACATGAGTAGAGTTGGCCAAAACCCACGCTTCCTTAAAAGCGACACCTTTCAGCAATGGTGCAATAATATGTGACCACTCAGTAAACTCAAAATTACAACTTGTCGCACCACCATCTTTTGCTATTAGGGTTCGCGCCAGCGTGGTTGCCGCATAGAAACGACGATTATAGGCAATCAATACCTCAGCGTTATATTTGTTAGCCGCTTCTGCAATTGCTTGGATTTCAAGCGTGTTTACGCCACCTGGTTTTTCAAGCAATATGCGCTGAGTGCCAGCCCGCATCAATTTTAGCGTTGTATCGGCTAACGATTCAACTCCCACTGCAATAATCGCACAATCTGGAGCTGAATGAGCACGAAGTGCATTCGTTATCCCACCGGTTTGAACTGGTTTCCCGGTGTTGGCTTTAAACGACTTGGCAGAATTTATACTACGACCGATCACTTTAAAGTTTGCACACTGCGCGTCCAGTACTTTGCAATAATCTTGCGCCATTGCACCAGCGCCAACAAGCCATATATTCATAATCAGGTAATTGGTAGTTTTAAATCTTTATTTCTCTGATGTTCATTCCAATGTGAAATTAGACCATTCAAAAACGGGCGATGCATCACAACTGCTTGATCAAGCGTTGGCAATTCACAACCGCCAGTATTCAAAATAGCTTCCACCAACCTTGAAGTCATTTCACTTTGATATTCCAATCTTCCGGGGAAAATTTGCCCATTCGGCGCTATAGCCAGTCCATGACTTTCGTTAATTTGCCATAGTCCGTCAATTGTCTCAATCTCAACAACCATGCTTTCTAATATGTTCTGGCAATTAAGTGTGACCCATTTGTTCCCTGAAAACTGAGCCTTTAAAGTACCGTTAATTTCGAAAAAACCAGGGCGTTTACTCACATACCAATTGTGATTTAGACCAACAGTGTCTATCGAAAGAATAGTTTCGTTAAAAAAATAAGTTGCAAGATCAAGCAAATGAATACTATTGCAAGCCAATCCCCAGTTACCTCCAAACACACGAAGGCTAGTAGGATTTTGCTTTGAAATTTGTTCTGCCAACTCTTGATGCCATCTCATCATGCGTCGAGGTATATTGACCCAAGCTGCATTAGAGTCAACCGTGTACGCTATGAGTCTATCCAAGTCATTCTGTGTCTGTGCCAGAACCTTCTCCAACACCCAGAAACTAACCTTACAGCGTGATGCAAGTGACGCAACCACATCCGTGCGAACAGAAGCAGGGGTCGCAACGATAGCAAGGTCCACTTTCTTTGGTAGGGTCGCGATCGAATTCACAAGCCGAAGGCTGTGCCTGCTTTCCGTTCCGCCCGCCTCTTTCCAGCGGTTATTCGCCTGTAGTAGCGATGCCTCTGAAGGGTCGATCACCCAAATGCTAAGCGGAGATAGACATTTCACAAGTCCCTGTAGGTAACGCGAGCCTAGCTGACCAGTTCCTGAGATGAGAACAGTTTTATTCATTATTTGGATTCCGGCTGATTTTGAGCAGCTCGACTTGACGGCGAATAATCACATTGTGGCTACGGTCAATCATTTTCCTGCGCTCAGCAGTCCCGCTTTGTTGAGCGCGCATTCTAAAATTTAATCTCCAACGCCTGTTACCCGATATCGGCGTGTAAGGGCCCTAAATCCACGGAATGGGCACCTTGCCAGCTGACTTCTTGCATATTATAGTCTTCCGCCTGGTCTCCTTTTTCAAGGCCCCAAACCTTAATAATGCACTTTTCTTGCTGTTCCTTTTTGCCGAGCGACCCCTGTGGCTCATGGGATGAGCCTGCTGAGACACGTTTCTAATCAGGATTAAGAGTGAGCAGGGCGGACCCTGTAGAAGTCAGCTATTAACCTCTCCATAACCGACAGATCAGCAACGAGTTCTTTGTCAAGAAGGAAAGGTAAAGGCGTCTGCGTTGCCATGAGATCATCAAGACTGCCAAAGTTTCCAGATGCAATTGCTTTGGGTGTTACAGGTTTTGAACGAAACCTAAGTCGCTTCAAATATTCGACCCAAGCTTGGGTAAAGAATTTTTTCACAACACGCACCACAAATCTTCGATATTTTTGAATCAATGAAGAATTTGCAGTAAAGTATGCATCCTGCAAATAAATATTAAACGCGTTACTAACTATAGCTTCGGCCTTCGCGCGATCGAACTTCTGCGAGTCAATAAGCTCATCACTAAGTTTAGTTATGAAATTTATTCGTTCAGTTCTGTATTTATTAGACGCCCACCACTCATCAATATGTAGACTTCGATTATTATCGTCAGTGCTTTTTGGAGGGTTTTCACTTGAACGCATCCAATAAACATTGTCCACCGACCCCAACTTTCCCCAAATATAAGTAACAAAAGCATGTTCGAGCTCGCAAACATAAGCAGACGAAAATTTCTGCAAACCTCCCCAAGATTTACCCCAGATAGAGGATCTTGTGACTGCATAACAAGTTGCCGCATTATAATTTTTCATCGAAAAGTTCAATCTGTCCTGAACCTGATCTTGCTTAACCTCATATTTATAGGTATCGTAACCTTTGCCATAAATGCACTTTAAACCATTCTCAGACAGATGGTATTGAAGCGACTGACCAATACATGCAACAAGCTCACTATTTTCTTCAAGTAAGTTGATAGCTCTTCGCAATCCAGATAATAATAAAAATTCATCGTCACCCAGCATCACAGTGTATCGTGTTTGAATCAGCTTTGATGCCTGATTCAAACGATCCATCAAATTAGCCTGAGAGTGTTTATACACTATATCATCACATGCGCTCAGCATAAGCTGAATGCGCGCGCTCAGAGGTTTAGGTGAACCGTCAATTATTAACACTTTTGCACCACTGCCATGCCAATAGACACATTGTCGCAAAAGAAAGTCTTGCCTCTCATAACTAGGTATAACAACTGTAAGCATCGATAGCTCACCTTGTGATCTATGCACAATATTTTTTTGCTGTAACGCTGATAATAACCAGTTTTCAAGGGATTCGTCAGACAAAATAGACTCCTAAAAATTAAGCTTAGATTCAATACTCTTTTGGCCCCCTCGTGGTTCAGCTGTAATTAATAACTTTAATTGAATGCTCTTATCGATTTCGAATACAGTGTAATGTTTAAGACATGCAATTACCATTCGAATTTACCAAAGATCTCATGCGTTATGCGAGGTTTAGTGGTTTTGCTGGGGCGACTACTAAAACCTATCATTATGTTATATCAAACTTTACTGCATACTTTGATGACTCAACGATTATGGGAAACTCATCGAGCTGACGTTGCTCATAAATTCGCTGCGCATCTTTTTCGGAATAACCACGAGAAAGATATTCTTTAATCACCCTTAATCGCCTAACAAACTCATCAATTTGCAAGTAATAACAATGTGTAGAAGCCTTACATTCTGACATGGTCAGCGATATTGTTCCCTCAATAATTAATACATCAGTTTTTCTTATACAAATAATATTTCCAGTATTAACTCTACGCATTGTAATTTTATCGTAATCTGGAAGCTCTAGTAATATATCATCTTGTTCACCAGATATTCTTCTTAATAGAACTTTCGATAATTCAGTTAGATCATATCGTCCTATAACTCCTGGGAGCCGATCTTCTTTACTTTTAATCCATCTGTCAATAGAAATTATAATTGCATTTAGGTTCTTTTTTTGACAGATTAGATTTAAATTATTACTAAAAGTAGTTTTCCCTGTTTTTGACAATCCACCAATGAAAACTATGTCCCCAGGTATAAGTTTTTCGGCAACAGTTTGACAATATTTACTAAAGTTATCGCTATTCATTTATTATACTTGTATATCGAAAAAATAGCATGAATTCACTACTCTTGAATCTTCTTTACACAATTACTACGCAATTCACTCAAATAGGAATTGCAGTTAATAGCATTTTCATCTGGAGCCCAAGGTGCCATTAATTTCCAGGTTGAGGGATCATATTTGCCCATCATGGTTTCATAAGTAATTACCTCTTCTGTGATCATTACATATGTATGCCAAGTATATGCTGGGATTCTTATGCTATCAACGCCTTCTCTTTTTAGTTCAATCGTTTGAACAACTTTCCCATCGTCATCAAAATATAATATAACTACTTGACCTTTCACAAGAAAAATCTCTTCAATCTTTTCTTCTCCAGGATGCATATGGGGTTTCATATAGGAATCCCGCGTAATGAAGTTAAATACTTGATTGAATTCGTCCCCAGATTTGTGAAGAATTTTTGGATGTCGGCATCGACTCGATGCCCGCGCAAGACGAAGCCCCTCTTGGGCTTCTTGTTCTGATAGTTCGGGAATATTTAACTTAGTCATATTTGCTTTTTTGTAAAATTACGTATTAATTTTGCTGTTTTTTTTGCCAAAAAAGTTCGTCGGACAGGTGGCCGTTCCCGTGCAGATATTCTAGCTGCTGGAGGCGGTAAAAGCCCCTACGTTTGAACATTTCATGGCTTAGCGGCAATGCCATGAATCGCTCGACCATTTCCATCACGCCTCGCTCAACGTTCCATTCGCACTTGAACCCAGGAAAAATCTTTCCTATTTTTTCGAAGGACACCTGATAGGTGCGTGTATCTCCACCCGCCTGCTTGACCTTGCGGTCGCGGATAAGTCCCTCCTGGTCGAGGTCGGGGTTATCCGATAAAAACTTGAGCTCACAGTCTGGCACAATGCGCTGGATTGTTCGCGCAATGTCTATAATTTTTAGGTTGTTCTCGTCTGAGCCGACGTTCAGCACCAACAGCTCCCCGCCATGATAATCCAGTTCGATAGCGCGCCTAATCGATTCGCACAGGTCCATGATGTGCAAATTTGGTCGCCAAGCCTCGCCGTCAGAATTCAGCACGATCACGCCGTCCGCCACCGCCATGCCGGTCAGCATGTTGATGACCACATCAAAGCGGACGCGGGGGGATGAACCGAAGACCGTGGCGAAACGCAGGGCGATTGGCGAAAAATCCTTGTCGCTGATGGTGCGCAGGTCGTCCTCGATCTGCTGCTTGTTGAGCGAATAGAAAGTCTGTGGGTTAGTCGCCGAAGATTCCGTCAGTTTCTCGTTCCCGCCTATGCCGTACACCGAGCAACTGGAGGCGAAGATAAACCTCACCCCAAGCTTCTTGCACATTTTCGCAATGGCCAGGCTGTAGACGCGAGTGGGGTCGTAAACCTTGGCGGCATCCAGCTTGCCCATCGGGTCGTTTGAAATTCCAGCCAAGTGCACTACCACATCTATGCCGCGAAGATCTTCTTCTATGATGTCTCGCGCGTCGCGGAAGAAGGTTTTCGTAGCAGGCGGAGAATAGAGAAGGCTGTCTTTGAAAAATCCTGCGTCATTGCCAATAACGTCATATCCGCTTTCAAATAGAACCTCGGTGAGGACGCTACCCAGATATCCGCAAGACCCAGTAACCAATACATGTTTCATAGAAGCTCAATGTTAAAAAGACAAATCTCTTCAGTCTGATTCGAATTCACACAGACTGACTATTTAATTTTTCATCTCGAACCAACAAAAAATCACGAACCGCATCCACATTAAGCATAAACCGGTCTTCTGTTACGCCATATTCTTGATTCTTGCATCCGCGTCTTAAAAGCGAGAGGCTAGAGAACTCCACCCCTTGTTCCCGCAACTCCGAGGACAATTTGTCGCCGAATTTGATGATGGATTTTGAATCATCTATCAAAACCAGATTTTTTGTTTTCGCGCACGACTCGCGAATCAAAGAAATATCCATACCAGGAACAAAATTGACATGAAAGAGCTCAGCTGCAATACCTAGCTCATTTAGTTTGGCCGACAAACTAAATCCATCACGCAAGGTGAAGTTATAGCAAGCCAGAGTTACGTCGCTTCCTAAACTGTACTGGAAAATAGCGCCATCAGGTGACTGCGTTACAGACGGAAGATCTAAGGCCAAGGTGGGGAATAGCCGCTGACTGACGCATACCACCCTGAACCCTGGCTTTGCGAATTGACCGCGTATCACTTCCGAGCTGTCATAACTGTCATTGAGACAAAAGACATCCACGTTTGCCAAAGAAGCTATGTCACCAGCGGCATTAAAACTTGATTGAGGGCCTTGATAGCCCTGGTCACAAACAATTACATAAATAGTAAAACTACCCAAGCCACCCTCAGGAGGGAAGGCTCTCAGATAATTAAACGTATTAACAATTTGATCAATACCAAGCAAGACAAAGTCTAGCTGCTTCATAAAAAGGACAGACTTTCCACCATCTGCCATGATGCCCAACCCTACGCCTATGTGCGTAAGTTCGCAGTTTCCGACATTCAATATCTTCCCTGCCGAATTTACTTTCAGTCCACGAGCTAATCCGGACATGCATGAACCAAGATTGATGTTTTCACCAAACAAAAGAATTGGGCCGCAAACCTCTGTTACCAAGTTGATCTGGTCGGTAATGTGCTTGATATAGGTACTATCCACCGTAGCCCTCGTTTATGACTTTCTCCGACAACAGCTCATAACGACTATCACCAAGCATATCCCGCAATAAGTACAGGGGGTCACTCGGAGTGTCAGGAATCATCAAACCATCTTCAATGCTAATTCGAAGCGTATCTTCAGGCCAACCCGGGGTTGGTCCTGCGTGCTGACAAAAGGTCGAAAGGAAAATTTCCAGGCACACAGGTCCCTGTTCTGAAGCCAAATTCCTTGCCTCTGCCAGTAGTTTCCTGCAACCCTGAAAATCTTCCCCTTTTGCCTTAAGGTATTGAATACCAACGCCTGCACAGATTTCTGAAAGTTCGATGCTAGTTCTGCGTTGGGCAATTGTTGATGACAAGGAGTAGTCATTGTTCTCAATTACGACCACGACAGGCAACTTATGACTTTTCTGAAACACAATTGCTTCCCAAAAAATCCCCTCCTCTACTGCACCGTCGCCGGTCACCACGAAAACCACCCCAGGCTTCTGGGTAAGCACACGATTCATGGCAATGCCGGTTGCTACACCTAAATTATTGCCCAAAATACTAGAGGTATACGTGATCCCGGTTTTGTCTATAGCCAAGTTCATTGAACCCATATGCGCCCCGGTGCTTGATGGTTCTTCTAGCATGTAGTGCTTGAGCAATTTGTTTAACGATTTGCATCTTGCCAAATTATAAGCAACGTTTCTATGGCTTAGACACAGCCTATCCATCGACTGCATGCATTGATCCATCGCAACTGCGGCTGCTTCATGGCCAAAAGCAAGATGGATTGGAATTTTGAATTTTTTCTCTTTCAGCATTTCATTCAAAATATGCTGCCAATACCTGATCTGAACGATCTGCCAAGCATCCATTTCTTTCGCTGTCAGTGTCATCTTGTCGGCTTTAAAGGTGTCAGGCAATTTTTTTTAACCATCCCTCAGGAGAGCAGGTAATACCGAACCGAGTCCAATGCGGATCATGAGAAAACTCCGGGTGTGATTTCATAAATTTATTTATAGCACCCAAAGGATGACTCTCTTTCCAGTCTGGAACACCTCGGGGGATATCCCATACCCAGGCTTGCGCTCCATCATGGGCAACTATGTAGCTACCCAGTGTTACCAATTTCCCATATAACTCCAACTCTTCGAGGACATGGGCTTCAGTGTGGTTACTGTCAAGAAACACCAAGACTGTTTGGGCATTTCCAACTGATGCCCTAACGGCATCAATGGTCTCACTAGATATTGACGAACCCTCAAGTAATTCAATCCTATGTTTTAAGGGATGCGCCTCAATTGCTGCTCTGTTATGCGGTCGAATTTCGATATCCACGCCAATTACTTTTCCCTTCCCGATCAACTCGAGAATTGATGCCGAAAGGACAAGAGATCCACCATGCGCCACGCCAGTTTCGATAATAACGTCAGGCCTTAAATTCCAGATTAACTCCTGAATAGCCACTATATCTGTTGGGAATTGAATAACAGGCCTACCCAGCCACGTTGGCTCGTACATCATGCGATGCTGTGTTGCTGACTTGATCCACAGATTGCTGAGCAAATCCAGCCCTTCGCGTGAGTAGAGATCCACTGTTGTCCGTTCACCATTGTTATCAAGGGTCAGCGTCGCCCCAGTTTGTGCCGTGTAATTTTTCATAACGTCCTCATGATTAATTGTTTTAAATCTGCCGTTTAGAGGTGGATGATCCGGATGTGACAAACCACCCCAAACATAAAGCACTATGTTTCAACTTACCCGATGCTTCCATTATCAAAAAAGCTCCGACAGCAAGCGGGAACCCAGTGGCTCATACTTTACCTTCAACACCTTGCTCGACCCAAAACGATCAAGGATTGCGCCGTGCAACTCCTTCGGCACGATCTCGTAGAAAAATCCCCCGCCGCCCGCCCCGCTGAGCTTTCCGCCATAACCGCCCAGCGACCTTATCTCCTCGTGGATGTCGTCTATCACGGACGAACTGATGGAGTCCTCAAGACTCTTCTTGGTCGCCCAAGTCCTGTCCAGCAAGCCCCCAAAGTGCCGCAAGAAATCCTGCGGTGGATTCAGGAGGAGATCTTTGCAATCCCGCACGTCCTGTATCAGCGAACTATACTTGTTTACTTGGGTGCCCAGTTTCTTGTTTTGTTTCGACAGCACGCTCGACGCATCGCGCTGTATGCCCGACCACACCAGCAGGCTGTTCTCGAAAATCCTGTCTATCAGGTTGTCCTGCAGAACCAGATGGTCGATTTCCACCCGGCCATTTTTTTTGAAGACGATGTGATTCAACCCGCCGAAGGCAGCCGCATACTGATCCTGCTTGCCGATGGGGTTCCCCAGGATATTGATTTCGACCTCACACGCCTCCTCTGCAAGCTGCCCCGGGGAGACGCGCTCTCCCTTGAGCAAGTGCAAGGCATGCAACAAGCCGACGGCAAAACTACTGGAAGACCCCAGGCCGGACGAGGCGGGCAAGTCTGCCGCCGTTGCTATATATAGCGGCGACTCAACCTTCACCAGTCGCAAACATTCGCGGGCAATGCTATTCTCGATATCGTCCAGCTTGTTAGTATGTTCCGTCTTCGAATAGCTCAGACGGTATTCTTCCTGGAACAGGGCGCTGTGCCGCTTGACCGTTACATACACATACTGGTCGATGGCGGAACTTATTACCCCTCCTTCATGCTCCTTGTAAAAAGACGGCAGGTCGGTTCCGCCGCCGACGAAGCTGATCCGCTGGGGCGTAATGGTGGT
>JACCDK011052349.1_pt1 | contig 13122 bp, 13 predicted proteins | sample 7445871 | NCBI WGS metagenome assembly JACCDK01 (sample SAMN15323436, study PRJNA562643) | freshwater metagenome | isolation source: river surface water | place: USA:Blue River Watershed | collected 2017-08-15 | reverse complement strand
TGCGCGCACTGGCACGCGAGCGCGGCCGCCGCGGCCTGGGCGCCGACGCCCCGCTGCAGCTGTTGGCGCAAAACGATGGCCGCCTGACCCTGCGCGATCCGGCCACTGGCGAGCGCATCGGCCTCGAAGCCTTTGGCAGCAGCAACCTGGCCGTCTTTGCCGCCCTGCACCCCGCTGGCACCGCCAGCCCCCGAATTGATGAATCCCCAAGGAGAACCCCATGAGCCATGCCATGGTCAGCCCGATTGAAGACGCCCGCGATGCCAATGCCAAGGCCGTGCACAGCGACATGCTGTCGCCGCGCTTCTACACCACCGACTTCGCCGCCCTGGACAAACTCGATGTCTCGCCGGTCCGTGCCGAGTGGGACGTGATGATGGCCGAGTACGAAGGCGACAACAACCACGACCACTTCCAGCGTGACGCCGCCTTTGCCGATGAAGTGGCCAGCGGCATGGCCACGCTCTCGCCGGAGATGCGCCAGGAGTTCCTGGACTTCCTGGTCAGCTCGCTGACCTCGGAGTTTTCGGGCTGCATCCTCTACAACGAGATCCGCAAGAACGTCAGCAACCCAGACATCAAGCAACTGATGACCTACCTGGCGCGCGATGAATCGCGCCACGCCGGCTTCATCAACCTGTCGCTGCGCGACTTCGGTCTGGGCATCGACCTGGGCAACCTCAAGCAGGCCAAGAAGTACACCTTCTTCAAGCCCAAATACATCTACTACGCGACCTACCTGTCCGAGAAAATCGGCTACGCGCGCTACATCACCATCTTCCGCCAGCTCGAAAAGCATCCCGAAAAGCGCTTCCACCCGATCTTTCGCTGGTTCGAGCGCTGGTGCAACGACGAGTACCGACACGGCGAATCTTTTGCATTGATCATGCGCGCCCACCCGCACCTGCTCAGCGGCGGCAACCGGCTGTGGATCCGTTTCTTCCTGCTGGCCGTCTACGCCACCATGTATGTGCGCGACCACAAGCGCCCGATGCTGCACGAATCGATGGGCCTGGACTCGAGCACCTACGACTTCGAGGTCTTTCGCATCACCACCGAGATCACCAAGCAGGTCTTCCCGATCGCGCTGGACACGGACAATCCGGCGTTCCGCGAAGGCCTCCAGCGCCTGTTCGACATCGACGCGGACATGGAGCGCGCCAAGGCCCGTGGCGGCCTGATCGGCAAGCTGCAGCAGGGCTGGCACGCGGCCCGCGCAGCCGCCACCTTTGCCCGCCTGTATTTCATGCCGGTGATCGAGCAGGAAGTCTCGCGCGAAGTGCGCCTGGCGCCGCGCTGGTAAAGGAACGCGATGCGTGATGCTGCCCTCGCCGCCCTCTTCACCGCCGTGTGCTGGTGGTTCGGCACGGGCATCATCCTGTGGCTGGACCGGCTGCCGGCACGCAGCTTCCGCTGGAGCCTGGCGGGCTGGAGCGGCCTGCTGCTGCTGAGCCTGTGGGGCGTGTGGGAGAGCATGCAAAGCGTGAGCGTGGGCAGCGCCTACCTCGGCTTTGCCAGCGTCATCGTGATGTGGGGCTGGCACGAACTGGCCTTTCTGACCGGCTGGCTCACAGGCCCGCGCAAGCAGGCCATGAGCCCGGGCGCCCGTGGCTGGCAGCGTTTTGCAGAATCGAGTGGCGCCGTGCTGTGGCACGAGCTGGCCCTGCTGGCCAACCTGGCACTCTTGTGGTGGATGCAGGAAGGCCAGCCCAGCCATGTGGCCCTGTGCACCTTTGCCATGCTCTGGTGCATGCGCCTGTCGGCCAAACTGAATCTGTTTTTTGGCGTGCTGCAAAACGGCGCCCAGTACCTGCCCGCCCACCTGAAGTACCTCGCCAGCTATTTCCGCACGCGGCGCATGACCACCTGGTTCGTGCTCTCGGTCAGCAGCGCCACCGTGCTGTGGCTGTGGCTGATCTGGCAGGCCCAGCAGGGCGTGGTGGCGGTGACCACCGGCTGGGTGCTGCTGGCCACGCTGCTGGGTCTGGCCATCGTCGAGCACCTGATGATGGTGCTGCCCTGGCCCCTCGAAAAACTCTGGGGCTGGGCCCTGGGCACCAGCGCTGCGCCGCTGAGGACCGAACCATGAACGCCTTTCGCGCCGAGCGCTTCGAGCAGCCGGCCGCGTCGGCCGGGCAAGACCCCCGTCCGGTCGCGGTGGTGATCGGCAGCGGCTTTGGTGGCCTGGCCGCTGCCATCCGCCTGAGCGTGATGGGCTACCGGGTGCAGGTGCTCGAAAAGAACGAGGCACCGGGCGGCCGCGCCTGCGCCTTTGCGCAGGACGGCTTCACCTTCGACGCGGGACCGACCATCATCACCGCCCCCTTTCTGCTCGAAGAACTCTGGCAGCTGTGCGGCAAGCGCTTTGCCGACGACGTGACCCTGGTGCCGATGGACCCCTACTACCGTGTGCGCTTTCACGACGGCAGCTGGTTCGACTACAGCGGCGATGCCGAGCACATGCGCCGCGAAGTGGCCCGCTTTGCGCCCGAAGACCTGCCCGGCTACGAGCGCTTTTTGCAGGACGCCGAGAAGTGCAAACAGCTGGGCTTTGAAGGCATGGGCGCCACCGCTTTCGACCGGGTGAGCGACCTGCTGCGCGCCATCCCCGACTTTTTGCGCATGGGCGCGTGGCGCAGCCTGCACACGCTGGTGGCCAAGCACTTTCGCAACGAGAAGCTGCGCACGGTGATGAGTTTTCACCCGCTGCTGATCGGCGGCAACCCCTTTGACGTGACCGCCGCCTACGCGCTGATCAACGCCCTCGAGCGCACCTGGGGCGTGCATTCGGCCATCGGCGGCACCGGCGCCATCGTCACGGCCATGGTGAAACTGCTGGCCGAGCGCGGCGTGACGGTGCGCTGCAACGCAGCGGTGACGCGCATCCGCATCGAAGGTGGGCGCGCCGTGGGCGTGGAACTGGAGGACGGCGAACGTCTGGACGCCGACATCGTGGTGAGCAATGGCGACACCGCCTGGACCTACAAGCACCTGGTGGCGCCGGAACACCGCCGCGTCTGGACCGACCGCAAGATCGCAAGAGGCAAATACTCGATGGGCCTGTTCGTCTGGTACTTCGGCACCTCGCGCCGCTGGGACGAGGTGCCGCACCACATGATGGTGCTCGGGCCGCGCTACCAGGGCCTGCTGCATGACATCTTCAAGCGCCAGCACCTGGCCGACGACTTCAGCCTGTACCTGCACCGCCCCAGTGCCACCGACCCAGGTGTGGCGCCTGCGGGCTGCGACACCTTCTACGCCCTCTCGCCCGTGCCGCATCTGGACAGCGGCACCGACTGGGCCGGTTTTGCCGAAACCTACCGCGAGCGGATCGCGCAGGCGCTCGAAGCCAGTGTGCTGCCCGGCCTGCGCCAGCACATCGTGACCTCGCACATCCGCACACCGCAGACCTTCCATGACAAGCTCTGGTCCTTCAAGGGCGCCGGGTTTGGCCTGGAGCCGCTGCTCACGCAAAGCGCGTGGTTTCGGCCACACAACCGCAGCGAAGACATTCCGGGCCTGTACATGGTCGGCGCCGGCACCCACCCCGGCGCCGGCGTGCCGGGGGTGCTGATGTCGGCCAAGGCCCTGCAATCGGTGGTGCCCCATGTCGTCTGAAGCCCCGAACACCTCGCCCGACCTGCAGGCCTGCGTGGCCATGATGAAGGGTGGCTCGCGCACCTTCTTTGCCGCCAGTCGCCTCTTGCCGCCGCGCGTGCGCGCGGCAGCCATTGCGCTCTACGCCTTTTGCCGCGTGGCCGATGACCTGGTCGACGAGGCCGCGCCCGGCGACACCGCGCCGCTTTTGGTGCTGGCCGAGCGGCTGGACCGCATCTACGCCGGTACCCCGCAAGACCATGTGGAAGACCACGCGCTCAGCCTGGTGGTGCAGCAGTACGCCCTGCCGCGTCATCTGCTGGATGCGCTGATCGAGGGCTTTGCCTGGGACGCGCAAGGGCGCCACTACGACACGATCGAAGAGGTGCAGGCCTACGGCGCCCGTGTGGCTGGCAGCGTGGGCGCGATGATGTGCTGGATCATGGGTCCGCGCGATGGCGCCACGCTGGCGCGCGCCTGCGAGCTGGGCGTGGCCATGCAGCTGACCAACATCGCCCGCGACGTGGGCACCGACGCACAGCTCGGCCGCATCTATCTGCCCCGCCATTGGCTGCAGGAAGCAGGCATCGATGCCCAGGCCTGGCTGGCCGCACCGCGCTTTGACGCGGCAATGGGCCGTGTGGTCGAGCGCCTGCTGCAGGAGGCCGATCGGCTGTATGCACTGGGACAGACCGGCATCGCCGCCCTGCCGCCGGACTGCCGCGCCGCCATCCTGGCCGCCAGCCTGATCTACGCCGAAATCGGTGTGCAGCTGCGCCGCGAAGGCCTGAACTCGGTGGACAAACGCACGGTCGTCAGCACCGGCCGCAAGCTGGTGCTGCTGGCCGGCGCCTGGACGCAATCACATTTCATTTATGTGCCCCAGCAGCAGCGAGCACCGCTGGCCGCCATCGAGGCGCTGGTCGAGGGCTGTGTCCAGCAGTCAGAGCCGATCCGGGCACCGGGCTGGTTCCCCAACCGCGCCATGCCCCAACGGGTGGAATGGATGCTGGAATTGTTTGAGCGCCGCGAGCACGAGCGGCTGCGGCGGCGTCGCAATTCATTCCCTCAGAGCCAATAGATTCCCTATCGAACCAGCCACTCGGTGACGCTATCGGGTTGATGTGACTTGTTGCGCAAGGCTGCTCGCCATCCGAGCACCACAACCACTTTGCCGGTTCGCAGGTTAATGAAAACCTCCTGCCCTTGGTGGCCGGACATCCGAACGGCTTCACGCTTGCTCGAACCGGCACCCGTATCCAGCCAGAACTGGAATCCATAGCCAATGGGTTGCTTGTTGATTGAGTTGGTAGCCTCGGTATAGGGCGTGACAGCTTGTGTAGCATAGTCCTTGAGGCAAGCATTGCCGATCTGACCGCTGTAAAGGTCCACCACATAGCGGCCCAACCGGGCCAGATCACGCAAGCTGGCAAAAAAATAAGCATGGGTGACAGGATGTCCGTCTCGATCCAGGTGGAAAACAGAAACATGTTCCAGCCTTGCACCTTCGAGAACCGTGGACTCGAAGTACTGCTGGAATGGTTTGCCACTTGCCTTGGCAATCACAAGGCCCAGGGTATCGGTGTCCATGTTCGAATATGCATAACGGCTGCCTGGCGCGGCTTTGCCGGATTTCGCATCGAAACGTAACAAGCCTTCCTTCACGGTCATCCGTCCATTGACCATGTCGAGTCCTGAACTGGTGCCGGCATACAAATAGTCTCCGCCGCGATCCAGATCCTGGGTGGGCGAACCGCTGCGCATCTGTAATAGCTGGCGCAGTGTGGCCCTGCCCCACACCGTATCCTTGATTTCAGGCAAATACTGCCCGGCGGGATCATCGAGGCTTTTTACATGACCCTCGCACAAGGCATGTCCCATGGTCAATGCCACCAGACTCTTGGTCATTGACCAAGCGGGATAGAGGTTCGTGTCAGGGCCCTTGAGATACTTTTCGTAGACGATCTGATCTTGGTCTAGAGCGATGGCAGCAAGACCAGCAGTGAACATGCCACCCAGGAGATCGTCGAGTTTTTTCGCAATCAATCCATCACTACCCAGTCGCTCACGTCCCAGTGGGCGGGGATGCTTCGAAGGCTGAAACTGAGCCTGGCTAGGGCGGCTTGCAGCCCCAGCATAGGAATATTGCTGTGGCTCGTGATCGGCAAGGACGGGCGCACTGGCCCAAATGAGGGTCAGCGCTAAAACGCTCGCGCGCCAGGCTTGCGTCATGGCCCGCATACCAATCGTGTGCATCTCAATGCGTCACCGTCAGCCTTGCCATCAACTCCGACGCACGGCTGGCGTTCACGCCGTACATGGACCAGCTACCCTGGGTGGTGCGCAGGCGCACCGTGTCGCCGTAGCGGCCGGCTTCGCGCTCGGCATGCTGAATCTCGGCACGGGCGATGCGGTCGACAGAATCACGGTAGCGTTGACCCAGAAGCACCAGGGTGCTGGACGTCAAGGCCCACACCCCGCGCCCACCCTTGACCACGCGGCCAATCGCCAGCGCGTCGAGCGCAGACAGGTCCAGGCCGGCGTCCTTCAGGCGGGTCTGCTCGCCTTCGCTCAGCGGCCCGTCGGCGTAGGGGTTGGCGCCTTCGATGAGGATTTCGAACAGGTCTTCGCCGTGGATCAGGGAATTGAGCATGGTGGGGCACTCCGCGTCATGAAAGGGGCGAGTGGACGCGGCCATGACGGCAGGCCGCGACACAGGGTCAATGCAGGACCGGGCGCGATGCGCCGGGCTGAGGGGTTCATTTGCGCGGGCGGTTGAGCCAGTTCGCCAGCACAAACAGGCAGAACACCACAAACATGATGATGATGACGTTTTTGGTTTCCATGGTCGTCTCCTAGGTGAAATTCAGGTGGGTCGATCTGGTGAGTCATGCATTGTGCACTGCCTGCGCCTTGGGCGCAGGCGGGCGGCGCAGCAGGGGCCACAAGGCCAGCAGGGTGATGGCCAGCATCAGCCCTTCAAGGGCATAGACGGCGGTGTAGCCACCGTGGCTGTGGGTGGCCCAGTCGAAGGCGTCTCGCAGCACGCCGCCCAGCGCCAGGGCCAGCCCTCCGGCAGTGGCCTGCACCGCGCCCCAGGCGCCCAGCGCCAGGCCGGCTCGCTCGGGCGGGGCCGACTGCATGGTGGCCGTGAGGGTGCCGTGGCCAAACAGGCCGCCCCCCAGACCGATGAGGAACACACCCAGGCTGAACAGCCAGGTCGAGGCCAGCAGGCCGGCCAGGATCACGGCGGCAAAAGCAGGCAGTTCCACCGCTGCTCCCCAGGCCGCCATGCGCAGGGGATCGGCACCGCGGCTGAGCACCCGTGAAGCCCAGGCAAAACCGATCAGGCCACCGATGGCCAGGGTGGCAGTGAGCACCGTGGTGTCGGCCACGGACAGCCCCAGCACCTCGCCGCCATAGGGTTCGAGCAGCACGTCTTCCATGGCAAAGGCCATGGTGCCCAAAGCGACCGCGAGCAAGCGGCGGTGCACCTGCGGGGCTGCGCTGAACACGCGCCAGGCGCTGGCGAAGGTTTCGGGCACCGGGGTGCCGGGCTTGCGCGTGCGGCTGCGCGGCTCCTGCTTCCACATGGCCACCACATTGAGCACCAGAGTGATCAGCGCCGCCGCCTGCACCACCTGGATCAGGCGGCCGGGGCTGTAGTCGGCCAGCAGGTGGCCAAACAGCAGTGCACTGCAGACCATGCCCACCAGCTGCATCACATACATCAGGCCCACCACCTGGGGGTGCTTGTGCTGTGGCGAGAGGTCGGTGGCCAGGGCCAGCCCCGCGGTCTGCACCGTGTGCATGCCTGCGCCCACCAGCAAAAATGCCATGCCGGCACCCAGTTGGCCGACCCAGCCTGGGGCCTGCAGCGACTGGCCGGCGCCGGCGAGCACCAGCAACGCAAAGGGCATGATCGAGAAACCGCCGAACTGCAGCAGCGAGCCCATCCAGATGTAAGGCACACGGCGCCAGCCCAGTTCGCTGCGGTGGTGGTCGGAGCGAAAGCCGATCAGGGCGCGGGCCGGTGCAAACAGCAGCGGCAGCGCCACCATCACCGACACCACAAAGGCCGGCAGGCCGAGCTCGACGATCATCACCCGGTTGAGGGTACCGATCAGCATGACCATGGCCATGCCAACCGAAAATTGAAAAAGGGACAGCCGCAACAGGCGCGGCAAAGGCAGGTCGTCGCTGGCGGCATCGGCAAAAGGCAAAAAGCGCGTACCCACGCGCGACCACGCAGACAGCCAGGGACGGGACAAACGGTTCATGGTGTTTCAGGCGCGAAAGGACCGGACGCTTGCGCATCCGGTCCGTTCTTCACGGTTCACCCTATTTTTTGGGTGAGGCGGTATCTGCCGAAGCAGTCACCGCCACTTTGGCATTGCCATTGAGGAAGTTCTTCACCCAGCTGGTGTTGATCGTCAGCGCCAGATGGACACTGAACGACGCAATCGCCACTGCTGCGATGAAGACCGGGATGCCCACAGAGGGCTTCACCACGCACCACATTTTTCCGTAGATCATGATGGTGTCTCCTTCACTTCAGCCAGGGTGAATAGATGTAGGCCAGCAGGTGGGCGACCGCGGCGATCATCCCAAAAATCTGCGTGCCCTGGATGAGATTGCGGTGAATCTCTTCCGACTCGCCCTCGGTCAATCCCGTGGGCCAAACCTTGTCTTTGTCTGACATGGTGTTCTCCTTGCAAGAGGACGTGCACAGCCCGCACGAGGGCATTCAGGGCCGGGTGGCCTCGAATGGGGTGAGATGCACAGAGCGGGCATGGGTTCAGCCTCGCCTGGGCATGCGAAAGGGCAGCATGGCCTGCACCACCGGCCGCACCAGGCGCGGCACCGACAGCGTTTCATGAAAGGCCTGCACCGTGCGGCCGCCCACAGGCAGCTCCAGCAAGGCACGTTGGTAAAAGGGGGTGTCTTCGAGCTGGCGCAACACGCGCACCGGCTGCGCACTGCGCATGCGCCGTGCCATCAGCCAGCCCGTGCGCGGCAAGTCCTGCGGCGCTGGCGTGGGCAGCGGCTCGACCGCGCCTTGGGCATCGAAGCGCAGCGAGAGCTGGTGTTCGCGCGGATGCGGCTGCGCGGGCGACTGCCCGGGCCACTGCAGGTCGTAATGGACCACGGTGCTGCCGTCGGGCAGCTGGGCGCGCGACCAGTCCCAGCGGTCAAACCCTTGCTCGACCGGTTCGTCCCCCTCATTGCTGTCGAGGTAGGCGTGGCCTTGCCAGCGCAGACCGGGTTCGCCCAGGTCCACCTCAATGCGGGCGTGGGGTGCGATCGGCCCCCAGCGGTGACGGCCGGTGGGCTCGATCGGGGTGCTGTAGCGCTGCAACTGGCCAGGCCACAAGCGGATGCGACCGCGCACCCGGCGTGGCAGCGGGGCGCTGCGCTCGTCGATGTCAATCTGCAGGCACTGGCCGTCCCAATGCAGGCGGCTCGGTCCAATGACGAACTCGCGTGCACTGCGGCTGCAGTGGCGCTGACCGCGTTCGGTCATGCACCAGCGCCCGGCACCCGGACTGTAGAGGGCGACATTGAGGGCGCAATGGTCCTCGGGGTTGGCCTGGCCGCGTCGGCGCGCCCAGGCGTAATAGGGGGAGAACACACTGCCGACAAAGGCAATGAGCGTGAGGCCGTGGCGCTGGTCGTCACTCATGGCGTCGACATACCACCAGAGGTAGCCACCGGGCGGGACCGGCTGGTCGAAGCGGGGTTCGCCAGCATCGCCTCGGCCGCCAGCTGCCCCGACAGGGCCGCCATCGGCACGCCCGGCCCCGGGTGCACGCTGCCCCCCGCCAGGTACAGCCCCTGCACCGGACTGCGTGAGCCCGGCCGCGAGAAGATGCTGGTCCAGCCGTGCGTGGCCTGGCCATACAGCGCCCCCCCCGAGGCCGGAAAGCGCCGGTGAAAGTCCACCGGAGAGTTGCGACGCATGCCGGGGCTGGCAAAAGGCAGCCTCAAACCCAGGCAGTTGAGGTAGCTGAAAGTGGTGGCTTGGCATGTGTCCAGATCCTCATCGCGCCAGTGCGTCGCATCGCCACTGGCTGGCGCATTGACGAGTGCCAGCACCCGCTCGGGCGCACCCTCGGGCACCTCGCTAGGCCGGTCCTGGGCGCAGACATACACCGTGGGCAGACGTGGCAGCCGCTGGTGCACAAAGATGTCGTCGAATTCCTGCTGGTATTCGGGACAGAAAAAAACGTTATGCCGATCGAGCGCCACGCCGCTGAGCGGGGCGTGCATGGCCCAGGTGAGTGCGGACAACGAGCGCGGGGGCGCCTGCGCGGGCACCGCCGTGCGCGCTGCCGGACCGAGCAGGCCCTCGCGCAGTGCAGCGGCTTCGCCATTGAAGAGCACCTGATCGGCCGGCAGGTATTCGCCGGTGGCCAGTTCGACCCCGCAGACACGCCCCTCGCGCACATCGATGCGCTGCGCCCGGCAACCCATGCGAAAGCGGGCACCATGCCCTGCGGCCAGTCGCGAAAGCATGCCCGACACTGCTGTCATGCCACCCTCAACACTCCAGACGCCATCCATCTCGACCTGCGCCACCAGCATCAGGGTGGCCGGCGCCTGCCAGGGCGAGGAGCCGCAATAGGTGGCATAGCGGGCGAACAGCTGCTGCAAACGCGGGTCGCGGAACTGCCGGACCATCTGTTGCCAGAGGGTGCGCATCGGTCCGATCGAGGACAGCACGGCCAGGCCGCGCGGCCCCAGACGGGCGCTGAGTTCGACCATGCCCGGGCGTTGTGCGCGCATGAAAGGTGCTTCGAGCGTGTCGTGCACACTGCGTGCGCGGTCGCAGAAATCGCGAAAGCGGGCGGCCTCTTGGCCACCGGCCAGGTCGGCCACCGCAGCTTCGCTGCGCTCGGCATCGGCAAACAGGTCCAGGCTGCTGCCGTCGTACCAGAAGTGGCGCGCCAGTACCGACAGCGGCGACAGGCGCAGCTGGTCCTCCAGGCGTGTGCCCACCGTGCGCAGCAGTTCGTCAAACACCCAGCGCATGGTGAACACCGTGGGTCCGCTGTCGATCTGGGCACCGTTCACACTCTGGATGTGGATCTTGCCGCCGGGCTGTTCGGCCGCATCGACCACGCTCACCTGGTGACCCCGATGCGCCAGACGCAAGGCCGCCACCAGGCCGCCCACGCCGGCACCGATGACCACTGTGCGCAGCGGCTCAGCCATGGGCCACCTCGGGCCAGCCCAGGGTATTGCCAAACGCCTCGCCCTGCCACTGGCCGGCCATGCGCAGCACGCGCATGCGCACGAACAGGGATTCGGAGAAGAACTGTTGGCGCTGCGCCATCGCGCTGGCCTGCAGGTGGGCGCCCTCGCGGGCGTAATGCAGCATGGCCGCTTCGTCCTGCCAGAGGCTGAAGGTGCACTGGCGCACCAGCGGGGCTTCGCCCAGGCCCATGGCCAGGCGGCAGCCTTGTGCAGCATCGAGCGAGGCCTGTGTGGCCGGCGCATGGCGCCAGAAGGCCGTGGCCTTGGCGGGGTGGATGCTGGCGCGGGTGAGCACCGCCAGCGGTGCGTCTTCAGGGGGCGGCGGCAGGCGCTGCTGCCAGCCCTCCGAGAGGTGTGCGCTGCGCTCGTCGCTCAGGCCCCAGGCCTGCTGGTCCCATTCGCCGCGCGCCGAACGCACGGCCATCAGGCCGGCCCAGCACTCGCGGGCGCGTGTGCGGTAGGCCTGCACCTGCTCGCCATGCAGGAAGTCCATGGCCGCATCGGCGTGCTCGAAGCGGCACAGCAGTCCCTGGTGGGTGGCGCTGGGGCGCAGCGTGAAGCCACCCCCGTGACCGCTGCCCATGACCTTGGCGGCCTGCAGGCCGGGCACCGGCTTGTAGGCGGCCGGACCGGCCACCAGCCGCATCCAGCCCCAGCCGCGGTGCTTGCGCATGAAATCCACCAGCAGCACCACCACCACGCACGACAAGGGATCGGTCTGGGCCAGCAGGTTCTCCATGGCGATCTCCGGGTCGGCGGGTGCGGCGGCTCAGTGCGGCCGCGTCACTTGCCGGCCACGCGGGTGGCAGGGGCAGACGACAGCGTTTTGAGCAGTTCGGGGAAGTCGCTGGCCATCTGTGCGCCATTGAGCGGCTTGTAGGCCCCCTGGTGGCAGGTGGCGCAGTTGAGCTTGGCGACATCGCCGAGCACGCCCTTGCGGTGGGCCGGAAAAACCTCGACCAGACTTTCCATGTAGGTCAGGTTCAGGTCCCGCGCCATGCGGATGCCATACCAGGCCTTCACACGCTTGTCGGGACCACCTTCCCATTTGCTGAACGACTGGGTGTTGTGACAGTAAGTGCAATTGACGCCCAGGGCAGTGGACATGTGGGTCATCAGCCCGTACGTCCATTCGGCCTGCTTGATCGACTGGCGGTTGCCGCTGGGCAGGGCCGTCTTGCCACCCACCCGGATTTCTTCGTTGCCCAACAGGAAGGGCGTGAACGGGTCATTGGGCAGCGAGGACAGGTTGACCACCGGCGAAGGATGGTTCTGGCCGGCCTTGTCACCCATGAAGTTCGAGCCATAGGGCTGCGGGTTGCTCTTGAACCAGATGTTGGTCGGCACCGGGTTGCCACGGTGGCAGCTGTAGCAGGTCACGCCGGTGGCACCCACGTGGTTCTTCCAGTCGGCATTGATGCGCTGGGTCATCTCGACCATGCGGCGCGAGACCACCTTGGTGTACTTGCTGTCGTCGGCGAAGTTGGCCAGGTTGTGGCAATAGGCACAGCCCTGCTCGGGTGCCACCCAGGTGGCCATGGAGGCCATCAGCCGGGTGAACTGGCCCACGCTGAGGTCACCCAGCAGCTTGACGTTCTTATAGACCTGCGAAGCCTTGGGGCCTTCACTGCCCGCCTGCGGCAGCGAGACCGGGGCCTCGTGCAGATCGGCGTTGGCCTCCAGGGTGCGCGGGTTGTAGACCTGCACCATGCCGGTGCCGCGGTAGCCGGTCTGCACCGACTCCATGGGCGGACGTTCGCAACCGGCCAGGCCCATGAGCAGGGCCAGGCCCGCGATCAGGGAGATGCGGATGTTCATGGTTTGACTCCTGCACTGAGGGCCGGGTCAATGACGGCCGGGAACACATCGGGGTACGGCGGGGCCACGCCATGCTTGACGGCCCAGAGGAACCAGTTGTCGACCACGGTGCCGGTCAGCAGGATGCCGATACCGCCCGTGAGCGGACACAGCACCGCAAACCACCAGGCCCAGCGGTGGATCGACTCCATCGTGGCGTTGAAGCCCATGGTCCAGCGCCAGAACAGCGCGGCGCGCTCCGAGGCCGTGCCGCGGTCGACGATCTGCTCGATCTCGCGCTCGCCGCCAAAGCGGGTCACCGCCAGAATCGTGGCGCCGTGCATGGCAAAGAGCAGGGCCGAGCCGTACAGGAAGGCGATCGACAGCGCATGGAAGGGGTTGTAGAACAGGTTGCCGTAGCGCAGCGAGAAGGCCGCGGTCCAGTCGAGGTGGCTGAAGATGCCGTACGGC
>JACCDK010641896.1_pt1 | contig 13126 bp, 9 predicted proteins | sample 7445871 | NCBI WGS metagenome assembly JACCDK01 (sample SAMN15323436, study PRJNA562643) | freshwater metagenome | isolation source: river surface water | place: USA:Blue River Watershed | collected 2017-08-15 | reverse complement strand
GATGGGATCTATTGAAAATTTAACGGAAATCGTTAAATTTAAGAAACTGCACCAGCTTTTAAACCCAGATGTCTTTGGTTTTAATGACTCAGGAGAGAAGTTTCCTGTCAAACTGAAATTAAGCATGCGTGCCATGCTCTTTCTAAAAGATGATTATCCGGCAACGGCTGATTTTCTGACTGAACAAAAAGACGGCTCTTGGCTTCTAAATGTGGAAGTATATAGTATGGAACCGGTTGAAAGGATAGTTAGGGGAATGCCGGGGGAGGTGGAGAGGGTTTTGAATTAAATATTAAACATATCTCATTTTATATTTTGGCATCAGATCAATCGTATACAATAACTCTTGAAAATAATAAATCAGAAAAAGAAGCAATTGCTTTTTTGATGGAATCTGATCCGGCTTTTATTTGTCCAGATAATTTAAGTCGGAAAAAGTTATTGGAGATATTTAAAATAGATACTAAATACTACAGGGCATTTGACTTAGTAAAAATACCCGGTCATACTAATTTAGAAGAAGTTATTCAATTAGAATCATTAGATAATGTCACATTCGTGGAATTAAAAACAACTAAAAAAAAGTTGCCAAACTTGCCTAAAGGATTTTTCTTTGGTGCGACTCAGAGTGAATTTGAAATAGCAGAAAAATTAGGGGATAAATATAAATTTTGTTTTGTTTCGCTTCACCCTGACACAAAAAATTATGAATTAATATCTCTTGATGAATTGAATAAAATTATAAGAACCAAAAGGATTCAATTTCAGATTAATTTATAAAATTTATGGATCCCAAAATTGATATCATTTTAGAAGTAATTGCCAATTCAGACTATCCCATAACCTCAAAGCAAATATTTGCAAGACTTAAAGAAAAGGATCCTTATACTAGGATAACTAAGTCGCAATTATCAAGTTTTTTGTGGCAGAAAGAGGTGAAAATTAAACTTTTCTATGACCGAGAAAATTTTACATACTCGCTTTTAGATAAATCAAAAACCAAAGAATCACTTGGGATCCTTGAAAAAACTTCGAATTCCACTAATAATTTAATTGAAAAAAAATCAAATGCGTGGAAAGAAGAAGAAGTTATATTAGCTCTTGAATTATATTTTGATCCAAGTAGGGGATCAATTGATAAAGGCAATCCAAAAATTATAAAATTATCTCAATTACTGAATAATTTATCATTAAACAGAGCAGACCTTTTAAACTCTAGCTTTCGTAGTCCCAGTAGTGTTTCATTGAAACTCACAAATTTTTTGGCAATTGATCCTAATTATTCTGGAAGTGGGATGAAATCCTATAGTAAGCTAGACGCTGAATTATTTTTTAAATTTCATACCGATTATAAATTGCTTCTACAAAATTCAAAAGAAATAAGAGAAAAATTCCTAAAGCAATTTTCTGGGAATACAACTTTACGAATTAAAAGTGAAAAATTTTCTCAAAATATAGAATCATCTCATCTTAATAATTCAAAGTCTTATCAATTATCTGACGAAATTAGATTAAAGCGAGATGAAGTCGAATTTTTGCCATTATCTGAACGATGTAAAAATATAATTACCTCAATTGGAGGTTTAAATGAAGCGTTCAATTATTATAAAAAATATAAACATTTTGGAGACGTAAGAAATTGCGGTAAATTAACAGATTCACAACTATGTCAATATTTTAAGTCATTTTCTGAGCCTGTTTCGACAGTTACATTTAATCAAAAAATTTCTTTAAAAGAGATAGATCTAAGTGAATTAAGTGAGAGAGCGTATAATGTTATATATAATTTTGAAGATTTTACTGAGGTACTTAATTACTACAAAAAAACGAAAAGTTTTATTTCTTTGAACAATTGTGGTTCGAAAACGAACTTAGAATTAATTAATCTTGTTGAGAATTTTTTAGCAAAAAATCAATCCCAATCAAGCGAAAAAAAATCTCATAGCGCAAATAATATATTCGAAAAAATATATCTAAAACTAACGGAAGGAAACTCTTTTCCAAATGTCGCGAAGAAGTTAAATTATCATTTCTTAGAATCAGGTGATTCATTTTGGAGAAAATTAACTGACTTAGAAGAAAAAAAATTAATAGAAGAGTTCAACTTACCTGATGAAAATGATTTTGTTTTCGAGTTTTCGATTTTTTTAAAATCTTTCAAAAAGTGCTTAGATTTTAATGATTTAAATATCTTAACACTTGACTCACCTCTCCTCACTGAAACTGACTTTAATATATCTGTTTTACTACATACTTTTAATAATTCACTTTCAAGGCAATCATCGGATATTAAGGAAAATTTTGTTCTCTTAAACCAATTTTATAGTAATGAACAAATTATAAAAATTTTAGTTTTCAATCATTTTGCCGTTTCATCTAATTTAGAAAAAAACGCTTTAAGTCGATATGTTACGGAACTTTACAATGAGTTAACTAAAATAAAAGGGATTTTCTTAATGGATAATTCCGACACTGATTTATTACCGTTGAAAACGGTTTTGAATAATTTTTCATTAGAAAAATCTATTGAATATTTAGATTTATTAGATGGAACATCAAACCTTGATATTATATTATTTTTGATTAAATCGACTATAAATTCTCAATCTAGAGTTAGTGTTATTTCTAAACTTTTCTTTGATGAAAATTACGAAGGCTCAACTTTGGAACATATTGCAAACGAGTATAATTTGAGTCGGGAAAGAGTACGACAAATTAAATCGAATACATCGAGAGGACTAATTAACTCAATTTTTAGATATCTTATTAAAATCAATAATTTGAATTTTGATGGCGTTGATAACCATTTTCTGATTATTAATAAGTATAAATTTTTTAGTGATGAATATGTAGACAACGAATTAATCAATCAACTAATTGGGATTAATTTTAGTCAAATCATCAATTTAAATGATTATTTAGAAATTTCTGAGTTCAAAAATGTACTTATAAATTCAGATGACTCGATTTACATAAATACTAAACTTATAACTGAAAGTGAGCTATATGATTTAATAAAGAGTCTCAATAATGAGCCTGATTTCAATATTGAAGGCTATTTAAATTCTCTAAGTAACTTTAACAAAATTTTAGATGCTCGTGAGTTTATTGATTTATTTTCTCGTAAAAAGTCATTGGTTAAAAGTATTGAGAAGGATAATAAAGAAAGAGTTATTGTTAACGAAATAAGAAAGTATTTAAAAATAACAGGGAAACCTGTTAAAACCGAAAAACTTTTAAACTACTTAATTTCAGAGAATTTTGAAATTAAGCGATATGACATTTTGACTTATTTAAATAATGCAAAAGATATATTTACGATATTTGGTCAAGGAAATTGGGCTTTAATCTCATGGAGAGAACTAGGTATGTTAGAGGGTTCCCTGATTGAAATTATCAAAGATTTATTAAATGAATCAAAAGAGCCATTGCACATCTCAGAAATATATTACTTTCTGAATGAATTTGCCCCAACTTCAATTAATTCAATTTTATCAAATTTAAAAATAAGTGATAAATATAAATTCCAATTTTTTAATTGCTCTTATATTGGATTAAGTGAAAAGCAATATTCTAATTACTACCATAACCTACCAATTGTCGTTGGATTTCATTTTAATCAATCTGAGATTGATAGGTTAAACTTATCTTCCTGGGAAGAAATTTTGAAGTATTATGAACAAGAATATGGTTATCCTAAAATTCATGTTGAGTATTTGTTAATTAATAATTTTGACTTATAGAATATAAGATTTAATGAGGAAATTGAAATTCATTGATTTATTTTCAGGATTAGGCGGTTTTCATGTTGCTCTTAATGAGCTAGGACATGAATGCGTTTTTGCAAGTGAGATAAATCCTGATTTGCGGAATTTATATTTGAAGAATCATGGCTTAGCATGTGCAGGGGATATTAATAAAATCTCATTGGATCAAATACCTAATCATAACATAATTTGTGCTGGATTTCCTTGTCAGCCATTTTCAAAAGCAGGAAAACAATATGGATTAAACGACCCTTTAAATGGATCATTTTTTGATAAAATTCTTGAAATAGCAGATTTCCATAAATCTGAATTTTTATTTTTGGAAAATGTCCCTAACCTTAAAAGTCATGATAATGGTGATACATTAAAATATATGAAAGGGAGGCTTGCGGAAAACTATCATTTTTCAGATGAAATAATATCACCACATTATTTAGGTATTCCACAAAATAGATCTAGAATATATATAGTCTGCCGTAGAAAAGAGTTTGGCGATCTAAGTTATTTCAAATTTCCTTCCAAAATTGATGCTCCTAATATTTCAATACATCAAATAATAGAGAATGATCCCCAAGAATATACCGCGCTAAAACCAGAAACAGTAAATAAATTAAATATTTGGCAAGAATTCATTGATAATTTAGAAGAAGATATTCCTTCATTCCCAATTTGGGCTATGGAGTTTGGAGCTACTTATCCTTATGAAGAATGCAGTCCCTCCGCTCTGGATTTATCTGACCTAAAAAGTTTTAAGGGAAAATTCGGAAATCAAATTGATATGAGTAGCAAGATGAACGCAATTCAGTCCTTACCAAATTATGCACAATCAGATCAATTAAAATTTCCCAATTGGAAAATTCGTTACATCAAACAAAACAGAGAATTTTATAAAAGAAACCAGCATTGGATAGATGGTTGGTTAGATAAAGTGAAGAGCTGGGAAAATAGCCATTTGAAGTTTGAATGGAATTGCGGGAAATACTCAGAAAAAAACATTTTTGACAAAATAGTCCAATTTAGGCCTTCTGGAATAAGAGTCAAATTGCCTAATTTTTCTCCCACATTAGTTTTAACATCAACTCAAGTTCCTGTTTTCCCATGGTTAAAGCGATATATGACAGTCAAAGAAGCTGCCAAATTACAATGTTTAGATAATTTAAATTATTATCCAGATTCCAATTCTAATGCCTTCAGAGCTTTTGGAAATGCAGTAAATGCTTGTGTAGTGTTCAAAATTGCTAAAAATTTAATTCGGTAGTATGGCACCAATTGAAACAGTATCAATAAAAATAAAAACTGGCGTATATGGACAGTTTAGAAACCTAAATAATAAGGTTTGGTATGCGCTAGGAGAATATGTTGATAATTCATTTTCTAGTTACGAGCAGAATAAAAAAGAACTCAAAGCAATTAACGGTGATAATTACCATTGTAAAGTCGAAATAGAAATAAATTGGGAACTTGATTATATAAAGATTTTAGATAATTCAGCAGGTATAAGTGATTTATATTATTCTAGTGCTTTTGAACCAGCAAATATCCCAATTGATAATACCGGTTTGAATGAGTTTGGGATGGGAATGAAAACTGCATCTATTTGGTTAGCTGATAAATGGAAAGTGACAACGGCTTCTTTCAATGAGGATTTTTCAAAGGAAATAGAATTTGATTTAAAAAAAGTTATCGACAATGAAGAGGAACAGTTGGTTGTCAAAAAAATGCCAAAGCAAATTAATAAGCATTTCACCGAAATATTTTTGACAGGTTTATCTAAAAATGCCCCAAAATCAAATCAGTTAAATAAAATTAAAAGTCACCTTTCCAGTATATATAGGAAATTTATCAAATCAAATGAACTTGAATTAATCATTAATGGAGAAATATTAGAATATGAGGATTTGGCAATTTTAAATGCACCTTATTATAATAATCCTGATGGAGAATCGATTTTTTGGAAGAAGGAAATTAATTTCAAAACTGGTAATTATACAGTAAAGGGATTTATTGCCTTATTGGAAACAATGAGTACAAGTGTTCATAATGGGTTATCACTTTTCCGAAGAGGTCGTGTGATTGAAGGAAGTTTTGATGAGAAATACCGTCCTAAGGTATTGTGTGGACAACCTGGATCTCCAAGAGATAAAAGAATTTTTGGTGAATTAGAATTGGAGGGATTTGATGTCAGTTTCAACAAAGGTAGTTTTACCCAAACCGATGATTTAGACTTAATTATAGAATTAATAAAGGGTGAAATCTCAAGTAAAGATTTTGACCTTTACAATCAAGCGGAAAAGTACAAAAAGCAAGTAAATGTTGAAACTGAGAAAAAAATAGCCGAAGATATTATAAAGGTTATGAAAAGGAGTTCTGATGAATTTAAATCTAATTTACCAGAAACACTTCAAAAAATTAACACCAATGTTTCAAAAACAGATTCTGAAATATTACAAAAACCACTTCAAGTATTCGAAGAAGAAATCGATTATATGGGTGAGAACTATTCAATGATATTATCTCTAATATCAGATAATGAAAATCCAGACGATCTTTATGGAATTACAATATTAGAAGGAGATCAAGAAAAAAACATAATACGATATCATGTCAATTTGAAACATCCTTTTTTCTTTAAATTTCACGGGGTTAAGTCTGATTTAGATAGACAAAAACCTATTATGGCGATCATAAAGTCACTTGTATTGTCAGAAATAGTTGCAAAGGCCCAAGGGACCAAACACGGAGGTTATATTAGAAAAAATTTCAATGAATTTTTAAAAATATTAAATTAACGTAATGGCACTAACAATTCATCCAGTTGAAAATCAAGATAATTTATCAACAAAAGTTCAAATTGGTAAGTTTACGGTTGGATTATTGCAACAACTTGATCTAAGTGATTCAGAAAAAAATAATTTAGTATTTGAATCAAAGTCCATTCTTTCAAAGTGTGTTCCTGCAAACATTTCAATAGGTTCAGCGACTGGTATTGCAATTGGTTATGTTCAAAGTGGAAAAACTATGTCATTTACCTGCTTAACTACATTAGCAGTGGATAATGGTTACAGAATCGTTATATATTTTGCAGGTATAAAAAACAATCTTTTAGAGCAAACCACTCAAAGATTAAAAAAAGATTTACTCACAGAAACTGACAATTCACGATTTTATAAAGTTTTTCAAAATCCTAAAAAACAAAATGGTGTTGAATATAAATTTAAGTCTGCACTAAAATTGAATATAAAACCAACCATTTTAATAACTGTTTTAAAGAAATCACAACATATAAATGAACTTGTTTCAATATTTCAAACTTATGAAGGTCAAGAAATAATTAACAATAATGCAGTTTTAATTATTGATGATGAGGCAGATCAGGCAAGTTTAAATACTTATGCAAGGAGTAATTCTAAATCAGAGGATTGGGAAGATGAAGAATTCAGTTCAACTTATTCAAGTATAGTTAAATTAAGATCAATCTTAAAAAATCATAGTTATATTCAATATACAGCTACTCCACAAGCTCCTCTGTTAATAAGTTTAATGGATTTGTTGTCACCAAATTTTCATCAGTTATTAACGCCGGGCAGTAATTATACGGGAGGTAAAATATTTTTTGACCCCAAAAATAATTTAATATCAACAATTCCCGAAAATGAGGTATATCATCGGACAAGAAATCCATTAAATGATGAATGTCCCGCTTCTTTAATTAGATCACTTCAATATTTTCTTTTAGGAGTCGCAATTGCAGTTAATATTGAAGGAAGGGTGAAGTTTTTATCAATGATGGTGCATGCTGCACAGGAAAATCAAGGTAGTCGAAAATTCTATAACTGGATTAAACATTTGATTTCACGTTGGGGAATAGATTTGCAAAATCATGAAAATAATGATCCTGCAAGAATTGAAATTTTTGATGAGTTTAAGGCTGTATTTGAAGAACTGAAAATTAATTTGGGAAGGGACTTTCCTTTTGATCAAGTTATGGATGAAGTTGTTCAGGTTATATATGATTTAAATTTAAAACTTGTAATTCAAGGAGAGGATGAGATTATTTGGAGTAACTCAACTGCTCATATTTTAGTTGGAGCTGATATGTTAAATAGAGGTTTTACAGTAGAAGGGTTATCAGTAACATATATGCCAAGATATAGTGTAGGGAAATCAAATGCTGATACAATTCAACAAAGATGTCGATTTTTTGGATACAAGAAAAAATACTTATCTGTGTGTAAAGTGTATTTGCCTCACGACTCGATTTCTGAATATGAAGAATATATTGATCATGAGGAAATGCTAAGGTCTTACCTAGCTGAAAATTCAATTTCATTAGAAAATATTGAACGCCTTTTCTTATTAAGTGAAAAACTGAATCCAACTAGGAGCAATGTATTAAGTGATAATATTGTTCGGTATAAACTTCAAGGTTGGCGCCAATTTAATGCTTTGCAAAAAATTGAAGAGAATAGGATTTTTGTAGAAAATTTTATAAATCAAAATATCACATCATTTAAAATATTTCATCATTATAATACCAAAGATAGAACACACAGGTACATCAAGTTAAATATATTAGAAGGAATAAAATTTTTGAGTGATTTCCATGTAGGGAATGTTCCTGACACTTTTCGTAAATCTTCAACAATTCAATATTTAAAATATCTCCACAAAAATATTGATATAAACTACATTTATATCTTCGAAATGGCATACCAATTAGAAAGTCCTAGAAAGAGGAGATTACTTCCAATTAAAGATCAGCACTTTCCTATATTAAGTAATATTTTTTCTGGAAGGAGTACTTCAGCTAATATTGATTCTTATCAAGGTGATAAATCTATAAAATTTGAAGACTCATTGTGTATTCAGATTCATAAAATAAGAGTTCAAGACGAGGAAAATAAAGGATTCTTTAACTCAAATTGGAATGATAAAATTATATATAACCTTGGAATTTATTATCCAGAAGATTTTGTGCATTCATTCATTGTAAATTCAGAATCATGAGAGATGAATTCAAAAAAATATTTTCAAAATTAATAGAATCTAATACCGAATTATCTCATGGTTATAACGTTCAGGCCATTCCCAAATATGAAAATCATAAAATAGGATTGACAATTGAAGGAACACCTATCTTTTTTATAAAACTAATAGATCCGGATTTAATAAATGAAATTGATTACAATTTGGATGTGATTTCTATACGTTTCAATTGTGTTTGTGATTTGAGGTTAAATAACATTCATCAATATGCGGACACATATACTATTGTTGAATTGAAATCGAAAAATGAGGTAATTTCAGAATATTTTGCAAATATAATTTTACTTCTTGTTTCAAGAATTGGTAATAATCCAACTTCTTCAATATTTAAATATGAGATTAAAATTCTATTAGAACTTTTTGTAAAATTAAACTCACCATCAATAAAAACCATTCAAGGTTTATGGGCAGAGTTATTTTTGATTGTTCGGTCAGTTGATCCTAATTATTTAATTAATTCTTGGCATACCAATTCGCATGATACATTTGACTTTAACGATGGTATAGATAAGTTAGAGGTGAAAAGTACATTAAGTTCAAAAAGAGTTCATATAGTGTCAAATAATCAACTATACCCAAGTTCCAACTCTAAATTGTTATTTTGTTCTATTATGTTGCAGGAATCTGGACTGGGTACAACAATATTCGATTTGATTAAAATGATAGAATCTCTTTTAAATAATGATTTTAAGAGCATAAATAAACTTCACAATATAGTATTTAGCACATTAGGAAATTCATTAGAAAAATCATCTGAAACATTTTTTGATTTTAATTATGCAAAAGACAATTTGAAATTCTTTTATTTCGAAGAAATACCGAGAATAGATCTTAATTATATTCCCAAACAAATTTCGGACTTGAAATTCAAATGTGACTTTTCAGACTTACGTGAGATGAAAGCTAATACATATAATTCGCTTTTAATAAAATCAATTTTATGATTAGGATAGCTGCAAGCGACCTGAAAGGGCTTATTATTAAATCCTTAAAATTGCACACTCATATTGAATATGATGATGGAAATCCATTTTTCATAAAAATAGAGGAAGAGAAATATTTCTTCTTTATCAAAAATATTTCTCCAGCTTATTTTAAGCACAACACAGATATTACAAGGGTACAAGTGCCTAGTTCAAAACATTTTCTGAATTTAAATGATAATGTACCGATAATTGTGCTAGGCTATGATGAATTAACTGATACAATTGTCGTGTGGGACCCGCGAAAAATTAAAACAAGATTAAATGTAAAAGCAAATGTCTCATTATATTCAAGGCAATCTCTTCAAAATAGTGTCAATTATAATGATGTAAACACTGGATATTTATCCAATAATGATAAAATATTATTATCAAAGCGTAAAAATATATTGTCATTAATCAAATCTATGCGAACTGTATTTGAAATCACTACAGTTCAAAATAAGTTTGATCAAACTTCGAAAAATAAAAATTTGGAAATTGAAAATGCAATTAGTTCCCTCGGTGAATCCTTTTCTTATCTTATAGAATCTAATCAAAATTTAAATGCAATCCAGTTATTAATAACAGAATTGGAATTGCGCAATGTTAATTTCAGTTTAAAAGAATGCGCTGATTATTTGAAATTATATTATTTTAAAAACTAAATTTAGTATAGATTCAAGTTCTCCTTAATCAATTTCGTATTATTCAGTTGCAATTGACAGTATTGTTAATACTGACATTTTTGTTTAACAGAATTTTGAAGTGTATAAAGATTATTATTTAATTCTTACTTTTTGCTCATATAGTTTTATAATTCTATTTTAGATTTTATACATCATCGCTTTCGTTCAATTAGAATTTTCTAATTATTATAGAAACAGTTTAAGATCACTAGAATTGAAGATTTGGATTATTAGATTTTGAACAGTACAATTTTGATTCCTTATTTATTATAATTTGAAAAATAGAATATTAACAATTCTCTTGAGTGCGATTATCCTTTCATTAATTGGATATTCTTATTGTTATTTCTCACCAATTTCGATAGCAAAGAGAAATATTACAGACTATCTAAGCCGAAATGTAAATGATTTTTCATTTTACGAACCAGTTGAATATGGTAATATTCATTCTGAGTATAGTTTGTTTGGTTTTACTTTTAAAGATTCCATAAGGTACAATAACCAACAGTTAGGTTTTCCTTTAAATGAAAATGCTCCAAATTTAATTTACAAAGACAATAATTACTCTCTCAAAAGTCGTTTGGCAGAAGTAAAAATAGCTGATTTAGATTCTAAGATGTTTTATTTTAAAGAACCAAATGGAAGTTTAGGTGTTTGGGTCAGGAATAATAGTAAAATGAAAAGAAATCCTAATTATGATGATTGTATAAAGTTAGAGCTGAAAAAACACAAGATTTACGTAAAAGACAGACTCGAATATATTGCCTCTACAAAAAAAATGAGAAGTAATTTTGAGAAATCTCATGATTTAGATTTTAGACTTTTTACTGAAGATTTACGGTTTAATGCTGAGAGAGAATGCGGTAAGGAGTATTATGAATCTAATCCATATTTTAAATTTGATAAATTTTTTATATTGTTGAATGATAAATTGTCATCAGTTGAACAATCTAAAATCACACTGCCAACTATCTCTTACACGATTTATCATACATTTAGGTTAAAAAATAGTGACGGAAACAAAGTTTTATTAAGGTGGACTTTTAATTTAAATGATCGTTTAGAAGTTACTTCTGCTTATTCTAATGAATAATGTAATTCTTTAACTTAGCTAAATTCAATAATATACGGGTTAGTTTTTCAATAAATAATATATCGTTTCCATCATATTTATTTCCTAAAATAACACTAAAGTATTCTATAAACGTATTATTTTATTTCCTAAGAATTTCGAATTCAAAATATAAAGAAATTAAAACGTATGTTTTAGAAGTTAATGGCGTTATCTTAAACATAAAAAAAGCCTATACTGCGAAGTATAGGCTTTTTTATTTTATGAATGGTGGTCCCACTAGGATTCGAACCTAGGACCCCCTGCTTGTAAGGCAGGTGCTCTGAACCAGCTGAGCTATAGGACCATTTTCTTGAATTGGTTTGCAAATATCTTATTTTAATTTAAAATATGCAAGTCAGAGTTTGAAAAAAAATGATTTTTTCGTGGCCTGAGGCACTTTTCGTTGATTATCTGCCTGAAACACACCATCTTTGCAGCTGAAAAAATATTTTTATGGAATCATTACTTTCAGTGGATAGTATTGTCAGTTTATTGACATTGACGTTTTTGGAGATCATATTAGGAATCGATAATATCATCTTTATTTCGATTACGGCCTCGCGCTTACCTAAAGAGGAGCAAGGCAAGGCGCGTAATATCGGTCTTTTGCTGGCCATGGTTTTTCGCATTATACTGTTGTTTGGTATTTCGATTTTGATTTCCCTCCAAAAACCGTTCATGCACATCGACTCCCAATGGTTTAAAGCCGCGCCATCAGGCCAGGCCATCATCCTCTTTGTGGGTGGCTTGTTCCTAATCTACAAGGCAACAAATGAAATCTTTCACAAGCTGGAAGGAGAGGAGGAAGAAATCTCCACCACGAAGAAAGCCGTTAATTCAGTAGGCAAGGTCGTAACACAAATCGCCCTCATTAACTTAGTCTTCTCCATAGACTCCATTCTAACGGCCATAGGCCTAACTAATAACATGCCGGTGATGATTATCGCCGTCGTCGTATCTGCGTTAATTATGATGGGATTCTCGGGCCCAGTAGGTCGCTTCGTGAACAATCACCCGTCCTTACAGGTTTTGGGACTATCTTTCCTCATCATGATCGGTTTCATGCTGATCGCAGAAGCGAGCCACGACTCTGAACTGTTGATCCTAGGCAACTCCATAGGCAGCATTCCTAAGGGCTACTTGTACTTCTCCATCGCTTTCTCCCTATTCGTAGAATTCATCAACATCCAGATGCGCAAGCGTAGCACGAAGAAGGTGGCGATAAACGATATGAAGAACCAGGCGGAGAGAGAAGGGATTATTTAATCTAGAAATTTACAGCAATAAAAAAGCCCCATATCGGGGCTTTTTCTATTTCAACTATTTAATGCTTTTAGCAATCGCCAGCAGCTCTTTCGCGCCACCCTGCGGCAGGCCCAAGACCTTCTTTTTTACCTTGCCTGCAGCATCTAAAAAGAAGATGGTGGGATAACCTTCTAATGGATACATGTTCGCTAAGGCTGGGCCTTCTCCTGCTTCCATGTCCACGCCTATAGATATATAGTTTTCGTTGATGTAAGCGCCTAATTCTGGGTTAGGGAATACATT
>JACCDK010668089.1_pt1 | contig 13128 bp, 16 predicted proteins | sample 7445871 | NCBI WGS metagenome assembly JACCDK01 (sample SAMN15323436, study PRJNA562643) | freshwater metagenome | isolation source: river surface water | place: USA:Blue River Watershed | collected 2017-08-15 | reverse complement strand
TACAATGAGAATTGGTTCAATGCAGGAATAGGAATTAAGTTGAATAATCATCATTATCTTGAATTGGGAGCTTTGAATGTGACTTGGGCAACATCAAAGGGTGTCTGGTTCAATCAATGGTATTTTCAACCCACATGGGTTTATCGATTGGATTTTTCGGGTAAGGGAATTGGCTAGTTAATACGATGCGCCCCCGATAGTAGCGGAAATCCCGCAGGCGCGTGCGCCGAGGAATTGAAGCGGAAAGCGGGAAATGGCGCCATAGTAATGATGAAAAAAACAGAGATATATAGATGTTTGTTGCACGAGTTGAAATGCAGGAGGGAGCGTTTGGAGCATTCTTGGAAAGAGATTTTGGAAAGCAACCAACAAGAAGGCAAGAGCTCAGCTGGTGATAAGCATGAGACAGGGGCTGCAATGATTCACCTGGAGATGGAACAATTGGGAAGGCAACTGGAGGAGTTGAAAAAACAGGAGGAAGAAGTAGTACGGTATAGTTCAAATAATATTGGTGTGGAACAGCGGGTTGTAATGGGGAGTTTGGTATCAACCAATGTGGGGTTGTATTATGTGATTACCGGATTTGGTAAGTTACAATGTGTAGATCAGGAGGTGTATGTCATTGGCAGGACATCTCCTGCAGGTCAGGCGCTTTGGGGAAAGTCAGTTGGAGAGAGATTTGAATGGGGGAGGGTAAAGGGAGAGGTCATCTCCATTGAATGAGGTGCTCAATACGTGATGAATTCCAAAGCATCCGATATGGATTGGTAGATGTTGTAAAAAAGATAGGCCGCGATTGCGGCCTATTTATTTCTTAATCGCTGAATCTCTTCCCTTTTTCGGATAATCTGATCCTTCTTATCATCAATTTGCTTTTTTTGCGACTCAATCTCTTTTTTCAAGTGGTCCACTTCTCTCCTTTTTTTTTCGCGTAGAGATGCTTTGTCGGTGCGGTCAGCACGTGCTATTTGGTCTTTGAAACGTTCATTCACTTTACGAATGTCACTTTTCTTGGCCTCTACAGTGCGTTTATTCATAAGAATGAATCGCTTGATGGATTCTATTTCATTTCTTATGCTGACGATTCGGGCTTTATCTGCATTCATTTTTTTGGGATTAGATGTGCCACTCTCCTTTTTTCCAATTGGATTTTTCGCCTAATTCGTTCAACTCTCGCAAAGTCAATTCATCTTGTGTTCCAGAGGTGTAAAATGGTTTACCATCTGAATCCTTGTAGGCTACTTGGCAATAGAGGCCAAAAATATCATCCATCATTTTTTCTAGATTCTTTACTTTTTGACCTCCACGAATAATAGCTGGATCGGATGATTTTTTTTCTCTTACTTCAGCGATTGTTTTTTCAAAGTCTAATGGAGATTTGACAGACGCATTTCTTTGGTTAGAGGCGTAAATGCTTAACCTTAGATAAGGAAATCGATCATTGAATTCTTCCATTATTGTTTTTAATTTGGTGTTTCCGTTCATGGAAAGTTCTCTGGCCATACTATAGATTTTAATCGGTTATTTTTTTTCCTTTGCTTTTCGTTCTCTTCTTTTTTCATTTCTTTCTTCTCTTAATTTGGCAATTTCTTTGCCTTCCTTGGTTCTAAGATCGACTTTGCCATCTTTTGTTTTTTGCGCTTCATCGCGTAGTTTTTTTAGTCCCATTTTTTTAAGTTTTTAAGTTCTTTCGAAATTACTTTTCTATTCACAGATCAAGGAATCCATTAATACCCATTAATGAAGTCTCTTTGAACGGTTGATTTTATTGAATAGTTTTGCCCATGGCACGGAAGCGGAATGTTATCTCTCCTGGAGACTGGAACAGGTTGAAGCAAGAGGTGGAGTCTTGTTTGGATAGTCCGATTTTGTATTCTAAGGATTGCATAAGACTTTCTCAGTTGATTTTTGAGACCACTCGATCAATCATCAGTCCCAATACGTTGAGACGGTTTTGGGGTTTTGAGTATTCCGCTTTTTTCCCATCTTACTCCACAGTAGAAATTTTGGAGTTGTTTGTTTCTTTATCCAGGAAAAATAAGGTTCATTCCGATCAAGCACTATTTGTATTGGATTTTTTTGAGCCGTTGCATTTTCAGGAAATTGGCGCTGATGACAAAACATTTCAAGCGAGTTGTCGAAAAATTGCGCTTTTTTTAAAGTCCAATCCTCTTGTCTTTCAAGAGGTAATGATTCCACTGGCTCAATCTGCTTTAGGACGAAAGTATTTTTATGAATTGTTTCCAGATTATTCTTGGCTCAACCATGGCTTGGATTTGGGTTACTATCATTACTTGTCCCATTCCGTTTCAAAGAATGATTTGCTATTCGGTCATGCCATATTATTTTTTAGTGCTTACCTGAAGAACGATAGTTTGGTCATGGAAGAGAAGTATTTGGCCATTCAGACCATTTGGAATACCCACAAAGGTGAGGTACACCCTTTTGTCGCTGGACGGGTTTATTTTACGTTTATACTGATGAGTGACAAGGATAACCTTGCATCGATTTTAGATGCCGCAAGGGACTACCAAAAAAAGCTGCCACGCCATTCTGTCGGAGAGTTTAAAGAGTTTCCTGGATTTCATTATTTTGTGGCGGATGCGCTTTATCAAAAAGGATTGATAAAAGACTTGTTCTTCTTCACCTCCATTGCATTGAATGAATTCCTAGTATTTCAAGAGTTTGAATGGAAAGGGTATTATGATCAAATGAAAGTCTTTCACGCTTTTGCATTATCTGGTTTGAAAAAGAAGAGGGAGGCCTTGAACATATTCCAAAAAGTCAAGACCTCCGATTACTATTTTATCTCAAGAGAGTACTATCTAAACATTTACCATCAGGTTAAACTGCGTTTGATGGGTGATTAGTGTTCCATCCCGACAACGCAGAAGTTATGGTCTAAATAGACCTCTGATAAGTTTTTAAGCTCAACATCCGCAATGGTATAGGCATACTCCGTGTTTTGGAATTGTTCTTGAATGTTGGATAGCTTCAATGAATTTGGAATTCCTTTTTTTGTTTCATATCCAATGAGCACGGTTAAAAAATGCTCATTGTTCAAAACTGGTTTTTTCTCTTGCGTCTTCTTTTTGTACTCATACTTGTAATCATAACTCAGCGCGGATATATCGGATAAGACAGCAGATGCAGTGGGGTAGGCTCCTGCCCCTTTTCCCATAAAGAATTGCTTTTCAGAAAAACTGGTTTGGGTCAAAACGCCGTTGTATTCATTTTGTACTTGGTGCAGTAAGTTTTTTTCGGAAACAAATTGTGGTATTACGAAAGCTTGAAGTTTTTGATCTTTGGTTCTGCAAGCATGTCCTAAAAGTTTGATTTGCCAATTTTTTTCTTTGGCTAATTTTAAGACAAGAGGATTGATTCGATCAATACCAAAATGACTGATTTGATGGGGTTCTAAGGCAACCCCAAAGGCATGCATGATGAGAATAATCAGCTTGTATTTGCTGTCCCATCCCTCAGTGTCAAGGGCAGGATTGCTTTCTGCGAATCCGAGTTTTTGAGCCAAGGCAAGTGCTTCATCAAAACTTAAATTCGCTTGATGTGTTTTGCTCAAAATAAAATTGGTTGATCCGTTGATGATTCCTTCTATCTTCTCTAACAAATCATTGTCATAATACTCTTCCAAATTTCGGATGATGGGAATACTGGCGCAAACCGCTGCTTCATAAAGCAAAGGAACTTGATGGGTTTCTTGTAATGACAGCAATTCTTGAAAATGTTCTGCAATCATTTTCTTATTGGCTGTTACCACTGCTTTGCCATTTTCCAAAGCTTTTTTCACCAGGAGAAATGCAGCTTCGCTGTCATCAATGAGTTCTACAATCACATTGATTTCTGGATCATTGAGAATTTCAAAAGGATCATAAGTAAAGTAGTCTTGATGTATTGGCCTGGATTTCTTTTTGTCTTTTACACCAATTTTTTTGATTTTGGTTTTGAGCCCTGGTGTTTGTTCAAGTACTTGCCAAAGGCCGTATCCAACGCATCCAAAGCCAAAAATGCCCAAGTTGATTTCTTTTCGGTTCATGATAGGCAGGTGATTTGAGTTTGGGCTTTTTTTCTCCATTCATTCAGTGCGAATTGCAGATCTTGAATGAGATCATTCACATCTTCTAATCCTACCGATATTCTGATTAAACTGTCCGTAACGCCACTATGATACCTCTTTTCTCGTGGTATAGATTTATGGGTCATCTCGCAAGGTTGACAGATCAATGATTTGGCCCCACCCAAACTCTCAGCCAGTTTGAAGAGTTTTGTTTGCGTAACGAAATACGTGGCCAATTGTTTATCATCGTCATGTAAGTCAAAACTGATGATGCCTCCGAATAATCCTTGTTGACGTATGGCGACATCATGGTTCTGGTGCCCTTTTAAACCGGGATAGTAAACGTTGTTGATTTCCGGTTGATGGGCAAGGAATTCAGCGATAATCTGAGCATTTTTACTGTGTTGTTCATAGCGCAGTGGCAATGTTTCTATGCCCCGTATCACCAACCAACTGTCAAAGGGCGAGAGTATGGCGCCGGAAGCATTTTGGATGAATTTTATTTTTTCACTGATTTCGGGTCTTCTTGTGATAACGGCACCGGCAATGAGGTCACTGTGTCCACCGAGGTATTTTGTTGCCGAATGAACAACGATGTCTGCTCCAAGGTCAAGTGGAAGCTGTGCTGCCGGGGAGGCAAAGGTGTTGTCCACACAAAGGAGTATGTTGTTGCGTTTGGCAATGTCTGAAATGCCAGCGATGTCTGAAATTTTCAGGGTGGGGTTGGTAGGGGTTTCAATCCAAAGCAATTTTGTTCTGGTTGAGATGGCCTTGGCAACATGATCGGTGTTCGTGGTGTCCACATATCGGACCGAGATGCCGAACTTTTCGTATACATGGGTGAATAATCGAAATGCCCCACCATAGATGTCATCTACGGCGATAATTTCATCTCCGGCTTCCAATAGTTTTAATACACTGTCAATGGCAGCAAGGCCCGATGAGAAGGCAAACCCTTTGTCTCCATGTTCTAATTCAGCCAGAAGATTTTCTAAGACCAATCGGGTGGGATTGTTGGAACGAGCATAATCAAATCCTTGATGCACACCAGGCGATGATTGTACAAATGTCGAGGTTTGATAGATGGGAGTCGAAATGGCTCCTGTTAATGGATCCACGGGAATACTGTGGATACAGCGTGTTTGTTGTTTCATTTTGTTTTCGGTTTTATGGCGTGCATACTGAATTCCGAATCATAAAAGAAGGGGAGATGATTACCGAAGGATACGCAGTTAAGCACTCCTCCGATAAGCCAGAAGAGCATTCAAGTACCGCGAATAATTGTATGCTATGCCAACTTATCTGTCCTCATGGTTGAGGTTGAACGTACCACCTTATTCATCTGCCGATAAATGGTTGGTAAGACATCAAAGGGTCAAATCCCTCCGTCTTTCTTGATAAGAAATGAAGTAAAGAACGCGGTGCAAATTTATAGCCGTAAAAGTTTTATTTCAAAATATTTTTTAAAGATTGTGCTGAATGCCTTGCTATAGCTCGTTTTTTATTGCATGGTAAATCTTTTTTTTGAGGGCTTTGGTTTGTTGAACCTATGGTCATTTGTAAATTAGAGCATTGAATTTTTGAAATGGAATTGTTCAAATTTGTTGTTGGCCAAATAGTGGATCTTGAGTCGCATGAGTGGAAAGCATTCAAAGATCAGTTGAGTATCCATGAATTTAAAAAGGGAACATTGTTGTCCCTTTCAGGGAAAGTGCCTGAGGAGGTTTTTTTTATTGAAAAGGGGTTGGTGCGCGTCGTTATTAATGATAGCAAAGGTGCTGAGCATACCATACATTTCTCACAGGAAGGTCAGTTCATTGCAGATTACGCGAGTTATCTTAGAAGACAACCTGCTCATTATGCTCTACAGGCTTTGGAGGATACGAGGGTAGTTGTGTTGCCTAAATCCGCTATTGAGTGGGGTTACGCTCACCTCAAACAAGGAGAGAAATTGGGGAGGTTATTGGCGGAATTGTATTTCAGTTTCCACGATGACAGAATCAAGCGCTCGTATGCCTTGTCACCCAAAGAGCGCTATAGTGGCATTGAGGAGATTTTCCCAGGAATTTTGTCACGGGTTCCTCAGCATATGATAGCCTCATATTTGGGTATCTCTTCGGTTCATCTCAGTCGATTAAAGAATCAAAAATAGTTTCTAAACATTTGTTATCGTTTTGAGTTCGATATTGGTCGCATCATTGCATAAGACATTTCGTCTTAAACATGAAGAAAAAAGACCAATTTATACACATTTGTAGTGAGGAGTGGGATGAGTTCACCGCTGAAATTACTGTCAGGGGAGAAGATGATCATTGCGCTTGCCAATCTTCAAAGGTGGCTTTGCCAGATTTGAAGGCTGTTTTGGATCATGTTCAGTCCAAGGTAATCAAAAGAAATGATTTTGATTTGGCTGCCAAAGCCAAGAGTAAAGTGGTAGATTTTAGTTTGTTTGAGGATGTTCAGTATCCGTTGCATTTGAACGTAGATGTCTTATTTGTAAAAAATCACGCGTTGTATGCAGAAATTTATGTGTACGATCTCAGCAGTAATTTGTGTCATAAACGCTGTATTCACGTAGCCTAGATTTTGATGTTTTAGTCGAGCCAAGAGAAGTGCTTGGTAATGATTTCGACACGGTGTTTTTTCACATGATTCAGGTATTGTTCTGCAAGAAAGGATAGTTTTTTCTCACTGAGCCAGACCAAACGCCAGACAGTCCTAATGGGCAGGCCTGGAATAGGAATTATTTCGAGTTGGTGATTGTTGAGTTCGTTTTTAATCCCAATAATTGGCATGATAGAATAGCCCATTCCTGATAATATGGCTTGTTTTACAGCCTCATTAGAGGTAAGCTCAAGGGGTTTGATGGGTTGGATTTTTTTTCTTTCGATAAATTTTTCCATGGTTTGCCGGGTACCTGATCCTACTTCTCTATAGATCAGAGGTGAGCACGCTGAAATGTTCTTTGGATTTTTTTTATGTTTAATTTTTGTTTGACCAATCATGTAAAGTTTGTTGTCTATTAAGTCAATTTTATTTAAGTTTAATTCATTGGGCACAATAGAAACAAGTGCGAAATCCACTTCGTTGTTCTTCAGTGATTGTATTACCTGTTGCTTATTGGATACATCCATCTTCAGTTCAATCATAGGGTGTTTGGATAGAAAATCACTGAGAAAATAGGGCATTACATATTTTCCTGTAGATACCACAGCAATTTTCAATGGCCCCTGTAATTGTCCTGATTGGGTCTTTGTAAGTTGATTGATGTTGTCTGCATTGCGAATGAGGTCTTGGATTTTTACATCTATTTCACGCCCAAAGGGTGTGATATAAATTTTTTTTCCGATGGTCTCAAATAACTGTTGATCAAAGGTTTTCTGGAAATTTTTTAATTGAATGGATACTGCGGGTTGTGTAAGATGGAGACGCTCTGCTGTAAGGGTTACACTCTTCGTCTGAACAAGATTGTGAAAAATGATGAGTTGTTGCAATGTAAAATTCATAATTATTATTTATGTTATACATAACAAATATAAATGAAAACGATGAATAAAATTCAATCATTTTTGCGGCATGATTCAGAATGGGATGTCAACTCGTTTTACTTCGATGTTTTTTGTTTTGAGTATAGTGCTCTTTGGAATAGGCCTTTTCATTGATGACTATTTAATGGGCACCTGCCTGCAGAGTATTGGTATCACTGGTTTTTTATCGTTCATCAAAGGCAAAAACAAGTAGTATGAGTGGTCAAGAAATTTTAATTAATCTATCTAATCCTACCATTTTATTTTTTCTTTTGGGAGTGATAGCTGTTCTTTTGAAAAGTGATTTGGAGATTCCTGCGTCATCGAGTAAGTTTATATCATTGTACTTGTTGTTTGCCATCGGATTCAAGGGTGGGCAAGAATTGGCGCATGAATCCATTAATGCAGAGGTGATTTTCTCTTTGCTGTTGGGTCTTGTTATCTCGATTGTCATTCCTTTGTACACCTTCTATTTGTTGCGGTTGAAATTGGATGTCCAAAATGCTGCAGCCGTATCAGCCGCCTATGGGTCCGTGAGCGCGGTGACGTTTGTGGCAGCGATGTCTGTTTTGGAATTTCATGGTCGGCAAAGTGGGGGGCATATGGTGGCAGTGATGGCGCTCATGGAGTCGCCAGCCATCATGGTGGGAGTTGCATTATTGACTCTGTATGGCACCGAAAATAAGAGTGCTCTCTCAATGAAGAAAGTTGCTCGACATGCCTTGACCAATGGAAGTGTGTTATTGATTTTAGGGAGTCTGTTGATTGGATTTGTGGCGGATGAAAAACAAGCGGAAGGAATACGACCTTTTACTACGGATATTTTCAAAGGATTTCTTGCGCTCTTTTTGTTAGAGATGGGAATGGTTACGGCGAGGAGATTTTCGGCGTTTAAAAAATATGGCGGGTGGCTGACAGTCTTTGGGATTGTCATACCATTGGTGAATGGAACGCTGATTGCCTATTGTAGTCAATGGGTGACAGCGGATGCAGCCAATCGATTTGTATTTGCTGTTTTAGCAGCAAGCGCTTCTTATATCGCTGTCCCAGCGGCCATGCGTATGGCAGCACCTCAGGCCGATCCCGGATTGTATGTTCCTATGGCTTTGGGGATAACGTTTCCTGTAAACCTAACCATTGGAATGCCCTTTTATGGTTGGGTAGTGGGTTTGGTCTAAAGATTTTGTATGTGGGTATAAAAGACAAAAGAGGTCCAGCCATGAACCTCTTTTTTGTATGTTTATTACTAATATTATTTCTGCTGATTGTAATAATCATCAATTGAGTCAAAACCTTCTGATTTTAACCAATCTTCAATTCCTTTAAATCCTTTTTCAATGCACCAATCTTTGAGGTCATCTTTCCTAGCTGCCTGACCAAGGGTATAACCATTATTGATGCAATAAGTATTGTGTTCATTGGCTACTTGCACAACAAGACCAAAGTGCGCCGCTATAAGATCCTCAAAAGCCTTAATGGTCATGTTGGCTTTAATGGTTAAATCTTCATTTTGTGCCATGACCTTTTTACTTGTTTTTTCATTTAAGCCGGCAATGGTCCATTCAGGATCAGCGAACTGTTTTCCTTTGTAAACGCGCAAGGAGAGTTTGAAGTTATCCTTGAACTCTGACTGAATGGTTTTGACTTTTTTATTGGGTTCTAAGGTGAAATCACCCGCTTTGAATTGATCAAAAAAGTTATTGAATATTCCCATTTCTTTATTGGTTTATGTTTTGGAACAATTGATTCAAATCGTGATTGATTATCATCATCTGGGTGACGCATTCAGACAAATGAGTAATCTTTTGTTCGCCTAGCAATTCATCGGGTGTTGCTGATTGAATCATGAAGTTGATGTGGGCGATATAATATCCACGTGAAGTACCATATTGCTTCAATCCACTGTTTTTGAAGGTACACTGTGGATGCATCTCTGCCAGTTTTGAGTATCGTTCACTAAGCGCCTGCCATTCCTTCTCCAGTCCAATGTTTTTTAAATCATCTTCAAGATTTCCTGTTTTGATTTTGAAAAGTGTAGGGTGGTACCAAAAGTGTAGATTAACTTTGTCGTTGCCTGTATTCACTGTGAATCCCACACAATCTTTCCAATTGATAGGAGAATACGAAATGTATACATTGGATTGAACTTTTTTACTCTGTTGTCTCACCGTGCTGTAATACGATGGCATCTGAGAACGCAGTAATGGCAATAGTTTACTGGATAAATTTTTCAGCACTGGACCTTTGTTGATTGCGGCTTTTGGTTTGTCAAATGCTTGCACATCGGTTACGGACGATAGGCTTAATAACTCTTCAATAGTGTCTCCCAAATCAGCACCCTCTGGCACAAGTCGCGCCATGGTATTCAGTAAAGTAGAAACTTGAACAGCTTTACTTCTGAGGTAGGCATCTTTTTCGCAAATGCGATAAACTATTTTTTCCCATTCCTCATCAAATTCATCTGAGCTGTTGAGTTTTTCAATTTCGTGCGGTTGAAGCGTTTTAAGATTCAGTTTTGTGGCAATGGTCTCATTCCAATTTTTAAAATTGCCTTCCATGCTCAGCACCTTGTAGATCTGCGGATAGGCAATTTGTGTACAAATGAGTCCAAAATTCAAGGCCAATTCATTTATTTGAGCACCTTCTTCTGTCTTATCTAATTCCATCTCGCCAATGATGGTGATGAGAGACACAGTATTCAACAAGCGCTTTAGTGATCGTGGATTGCTACCCACTGAAAGTTGACACAAAGTGGTGAGTGTTTCAGCCAATTGTTTTTTGTCTGTATCTGGTCCAGAGATGAATCCAATCTTCTTTAAGTTCTCAATCAGAAAGTGATCAATTTGGTAGTTGGCCACTGGCATGGAGAAAGGCATCTGAATAATTTTATCAAAAAAAGATCGAAACTCTCTCTCATTGCTCTCTGTCAATTCACCGAACTTTGGCTTTAAACCTTTGATGACTACGTCATAATCAATGGCCAGTACAAATATGCAATTCGGTAAGTCGAAAATATTTTTGAGTAATTCAAGAATTTGCACAGCCACAGGCGGGTCGATGCGATCCAGATCATCAATGAAAAAAATGAAACCTTTTTTGGGTGATCCGGCTTCTTGATCTTTGATTAAGCAAGTCTCAATAGCGCATTCCAATTCTGTTCTTAAGTGTTGTAAGCTTTTGTTGGATTCTTCTTTTTCAAATAACGACCCCACAACATCTGCGGCTCTCCCCCCTGCTACGGTCTCAACAGCGACACCAACACCTCCCTTCAATAATTTTGAAGTTACGGCCAATATGGATTGAGATAGTTTAGCGCTTACGGTTTGGTGACGGTCTTGAATAATTTGTGCAATCTGGGTGCTAATGGATCCTAGTATGGAAATCAAAGTCTCTTCAGGGTCACGCAAAAGAGAATACTGCCAGGTATTGATCCAAATATCATAAAAGAGTTCTTGTTTCCCTTTTTGCACGTTGGCATGACACAGGTTGCGCTGCAGAGAATTCATTAATGATGTTTTACCACTTCCCCATTCACCTTGGATGGCGATGGTGATGGGGGTGTCAGCATATTGAATAAAATGGGTTAGTCCATTTTCGTACTTGTTAATGCCAAACAAGTCCTCGGCATCCGCTTTTTTAGGGACATCAACGATGCTGCTTATTTTGACCATTCGTCGATTATTTTATGCTTTTGATATAGCCTTTCACTTGCTCTATTGAACGTTTTTTACTTTCAATTTGATTCGCGAATTGAGCCATGTCTCTCTCTTTGGATGCTCTATAGTTTCGTTTACTGTTTGCGTCTTTCGTACCCTTTATTGCATTGGCATAGTATTCAGATTTGCTTTTTTTGTTTTTCTTGATGTTATCAATCTCATTTCTGTAGTTCAGAATTTGTGCTTTATAACTAGCGATTTGATTGCGTTGTGAATCAGTTAGTGCCATGGTTTAATTTTTAAATCAAATAAGTCAACCCATGGGTTGACTTATTTGACGTTTAGTTGTTTTTAAAACCACTCAGGGTGGGTATCCTTTATTTTACTAGCTCCTAAGGATGCGCAATGTGCATTGTATTCATTCAAGGTTAATGCATTTGAATCATCCAATGAGCGATAAGAGCGATCGTTCTTATGGTACATGATTTCTACTTTTACGCCAAATGCATCGAAATAGCGCGCTTCAAATGTTCCTACATTCATTCCGGCATTGGTACCCAATTCTTTTGCATCTTTTTTTGCTCTGATTGAAGCATGTGTATTATTCCAATCACCAACGGCTTCATTTTCTGCATTGTAGAATCTTAAGTACAAAAAAGGAAATTTGTCGCACCACTCACTGTTGATGCTTTTTAAGGTCTTGTGACCAGTAAAGGTAATTTCTGCCATAATAAATATTTTTTTGTTTCCTCAAATTTATTTGGCCAAAAGTGATTTTATTGTTGCAGCTATTCGCAACATATTTCAAGTTATTTCAAGTATAATTCGCTCAGTTTGTACCGATCGTCTTTTTATTTTTGCTCTTCATGCCCAAGCCCCGTTACCAACTCAAATCCGACACAATAAAAAACCTATTGCAGGCTTTGCAGGACAAGACGGGTGTTAAACTATTTGCACATAGCGATGCAATACAAATTGCCCATCTTGTGCATAGCACAGGGCTGCACATTTCACCCCATACCATTTCGCGCTTAGCCGGTTTTTTTGCTTCCAACACCAAACCGTATTTGTACAATGTCAATACCCTTGCGCATTTTTTAGGGTATCGCGATGTGTTTGATTTTGAAAAACGTTGGTTGAATGGAAATGAGCAGTTGAATCAACAAGCATTATACGAATCTTTATCGTGGGTAGCTTTTGAGCAAGGGAATATTGATGCGTTCATCGAATCTTTTACCAAACTCATCCCCATGTCTGGTCCTCACATGCGAATTGTTCAAATGTTGGGTGTTGCATTCAGGCAAGGTCATAAGAGGTATAATCCTTTTTTATTGGCTCTAGTTCATCATGAAAATGCACGGTTTCTGTTCTTTCATTATTTTGTAGATGAAGACAACAACCAAAATTATTTTTTACATGCGTTAGAACAAATTCATGGATTGTCTGGAGTTGGTTTGCATGAAAAGATTTTCTGTCAGGAGTATGCTTTCAATAAGTACCATGAGCAAGCAAGTTGGGGGGCGTTGTCCAAGAAACGTTACAAGCATTCTTTTCAAGGGAATTTAACGGCTGTGCATGTGGAATCACCTCATTTGATGTCACGGTTGTTCGTGAATCATTTGTACAGTAAGTATCTCCATAAAAGATTGCCGCAGGCACATCTCAAGGAGTCTTTGAATGAAGCCATGTGTTTTATTCTTGATACACGCTATGAACCTTATCGTTTGGCATGGACGGGAAGGGTGGTGAAAGCTTTTCTTTTTTTGGAGGCAGAAGATGTGATGCGAGAATGTATGCCATTGAAAGGGGAGGTGATAAGGGTGATAAAAATGGAGATTTTTGATTTTGAGTTTCAGTCAGTACTTCAATTTGC
>JACCDK011116261.1_pt1 | contig 13129 bp, 11 predicted proteins | sample 7445871 | NCBI WGS metagenome assembly JACCDK01 (sample SAMN15323436, study PRJNA562643) | freshwater metagenome | isolation source: river surface water | place: USA:Blue River Watershed | collected 2017-08-15 | reverse complement strand
TGTTCCTGACGGTCAAAAACAATGACAAGCCGCGCGCTGTTGTGGTGGCTCGACAGCTCGTGGCTCTGGGCTTTGAGCTTGTGGCCACCAAAGGCACGGCCGCTGCTATCAGCGAGGCGGGCATTACGGTGCAGGCGGTCAACAAGGTGACCGAAGGTCGCCCCCACGTGGTGGATATGATCAAAAACGGCGAAATCGCCTTGGTCATCAACACCGTCGAAGAGCGCCGCAACGCCATTGCCGATTCGCGCCAGATCCGCACCTCAGCGCTGCTGGCTCGGGTCACCACCTTCACCACCATCGCTGGGGCCGAGGCCGCGGTGGAGGGGATGAAGTACCTGGACCAACTGGACGTATATTCGGTGCAATCGCTGCATGCGCAGCTGGCTGCAGCGTGATGCGACTGGGATCTGCGGTTTTGGCGGGCTTCGCAGGTCGCTGAAGGCTTGGGCAGACCGCCCGTTCGCGGCATAATTCCTATTCAGTACCGCCGGGTGGTCATCCCGGCGGTTTCTTTTTACCGAGACACCCCATGGCTACCCTACCTATCACGCTTCGCGGCGCAGAAAAACTGAAGGAAGAACTTCACCGGCTCAAAACCATTGAGCGGCCCGCGGTCATCAACGCTATTGCCGAGGCTCGCGCACAGGGCGATTTGAGCGAGAACGCTGAATACGATGCGGCCAAAGACCGTCAAGGGTTTATCGAAGGTCGGATTCAGGAAATCGAGAGCAAGTTGTCGATGGCTCAGGTGATTGACCCGTCCTCGGTGAATGCGGGCGGCAAGGTGGTGTTTGGCGCTACCGTTGAGCTGGAAGACGAGGCCACAGGGGATACGGTGACCTATCAGATCGTGGGTGAGGATGAGGCGGATCTAAAGTTGGGGCTGATCAATGTGAGCAGTCCGATTGCTCGAGCCTTGATTGGGAAGGAAGAGGGCGATGTGGCAGAGGTGCAGGCGCCGGGGGGGGTGAGAAGGTATGAGATTGTGGCGGTGGCGTATCGCTGAGCGCGGTGGGCGATGACTCAACTCGAAAGCACCGCCAAAAAACTGTTAGGGTACGCTCGCCAGGAATGGCGAATGCTGTTGCTATCGTTTGTCATTTTCGCTCTGGCTGGAGCCGTGGAACCGGCGATACCAGCACTTTTCAAGAAGCTCATCGACTCGGGATTTCAAGGCGGCTTGACTTATCCTATCTGGCTTGTTCCAGTCATCATCATCGGCTTGTTCATGTTGCGTGGGGCGCTAAGTTATTGTGGCACCTACATTGTTCAGTCAGCATTGGGCCGGATAGTTTTGAACTTCCGGCTGCAGCTTATTGAAGCTCTTTTTCGGGTACGGTCAGACATTTTTGTCACTCTCACACCCGGACAAGTTGTCAACAAGATCATCAATGACCCTTTCTGGGCGTCCCAGGTGTTGGGCAGCACGTTGATCAATCTGGTCAAAGACTCCACCATTCTGTTGTGTCTGGTGGCATACCTGCTCTATCTCAACTGGCAGTTGACGTTGATCTCCTTTGTCAGTATGCCCCTGTTGGCTATTGCTGTGCGAAAGGCGCAAAAGCGATTGGAACGAGTGGGAGCCGCCCATTACGAGTCTCAGCAGCGCTTAATCGATATCGTTGACGACAATGCGCGTGCTTGGAGAGTGGTTCGAACTTTTGGTGCCACCAAGTTTGAAGGGCAGCGATTTGAACGAGAGGCCAATCTCCTTTACAGGCTTTCCATCAAGCAGATCGCAACGGGTGCACTGGTCACCCCAATTACCCAAATAGTCGCGGCTATCGGGGTTTCGGTGATCGTGACGCTTGCGTTGTACCAAGCCAGCCAGGGCAGCAGCACAGTGGGTGAGTTTGTCTCGTTCATCATGGCTTTGCTGATGACGATTTCCCCCATGCGGCATTTGTCAGACGTGTTTCAACCGATTGCCGGTGCGCTGATTTCTGCCAAGGGCGCTTTTGATTTGTTGGCTGCCCCCAGTGAAATTGATGAGGGTACACGCGAATTAAAGGCCTGCAAAGGCTTCATTCAGTTTGATCGTCTCTTGGTGCAGTTCCCAGAGGCGGCCCAACCTGCTCTCGACGATTTCAGTCTGAAGGTTTCACCTGGAACCACGGTGGCCTTGGTAGGCGCCTCTGGCGCTGGAAAAACCACGGTGGTGAACAGTCTTCTCAGATTTGTGCCTCATCAGTCGGGCGGCATCCGACTTGATGGGATACCCATTGATGAATTACGACTTGCCAGTTTGCGCCAACACTTTGCTGTGGTCTCTCAAGAAATCGTGCTGTTTGACGGAAGCTTGGCTCAAAACGTGGCCTATGCCAGTGACCAGGATATCGATCGAGAAAAAGTGAAGGCTTGTCTGGAGGCTGCCAATTTGTGGCCGCATGTCACTACGCTTCCCTTGGGTATGGACAACTTGATTGGCGTTAACGGGAGTTTGCTCTCGGGCGGACAACGTCAGCGACTGGCCATTGCTCGAGCCTTGTATCGGGACGCTGCCATCTGGATTTTCGATGAGGCCACATCAGCGCTGGATACCGAGTCCGAAAATCTGATTCAAAAATCCATTGAATCGCTGCGCCACAGCAAAACGATCCTCATCATTGCCCATCGACTCAGCACAGTTCGTCATGCTGATTTGATTTGCGTGATGTCGGCAGGCCGCATCGTTGAACAAGGTACTCATGACGAGTTGATGTCTCGCCAGGGTAAGTATGCTGATATGGTGAATTTGCAGTCGTGACGAACAAAGATCCTTATGATGATTGAGCCTCGCTGCATCCTCATGATCAAGGGTCACAGCATGGGGGTTGGTGACCTGCTCAGAAGCTCTGCTGCTTGGCGGGCTTTACATGACCGTTTTCCGGGGGTGAAATTACATCTGTTATTTTTGAGCAAGCATGCGGGCTACCCATCAGAAGAGTTGATGCGTGATCATCATCTGTTGGCTTCTGTGCGCTTTGTGACTATTCGAGAAGGTAGCCCAAACCAATCACAGGCTCGTCGTGTGCCCATGGCCCAAATCGTGGCGGAAGTGAACGCGTTTGCGAAACAGGTCAAACCCGATTTGGTGATTGACTTTGAATCCTCAGGTGTACGCAGCAGTTGGATTGCGCGACAGGCCGCCAAGGCATGCCATTCAGTTTCTTTGGGCATTGCCCAATTTCCTGGGCGCTCCTTTTTTTATGATCTGGCATCTCCCTCTGTTCGAGCATACAGAAAGCGACATCACCTGCCTGAAATGATGGATTACACGGAGCGTGATTTTGTGGTACTGGCAGGCCTGGGCATTGAACGTCGTGGGACTGCGATTGAATTGAACTTGACGCAATCTGGCGCTGTTGTCGCCAAAAGTTTGCGGCAACGTGTGCCAAGCGATCGCTTGATCATTGGCTTGAATATTGGCTGTGGTACACCTGACGCCATGCCGCGTCGACCAGATTTAAACGCATTGGCTGAGGCAATTCAAGCACTAACCCAGGTCCAACCCTGCTCGCTGGTTTTGTCAGGGGTGCCTTTTGAGCACGAAGTGAATGAGGAGTTCATGGCGCTTTACCAAAGCCGATTTGGAAGTAACATTCCCATGCTCAACGCTGCTGGAGAAACCTCGATGTCAGGCCTGACGGGTTTGATTTCAATTTGCGATATTTTCGTATCCTCAGACTCAGGTCCTTATCACTTGGCGGTAGCCATGCGAAAACCAACGCTGGCCTGGTTTGTGAGGGAGGAGCCACCCGCCATGCATCAGGTTCCGTGGTGTGCCTGTTTGATCAATCCTCATCCCAAGGAATTTGTCCTCGCAGCAAACCATTTGAGGCGTGCATCAGCCTCGATGGAATCCCCGACTCATACAGAGTAACGGCGTTTCAACGCCAGAAAAAATCACCATTACTTCGCTCGCCATGCAAGGTCATGTGGTGGTGTTCCAACTCTTCTTGCTGCCATCGGCGCTCCAGACGCTTTCTTTGCAGGCGAAGTAGCTTGCGCTGCAGCCAGGATTGCTGTAATAGTTTCCTGTCGTTATGCTGCACCAGCACTTCAGCCGAACGAAGCCCTTTTTCCTGCTTCATCAGCGACTGCGTAATGGAGCCAAAATGATGCAACCACGCTGCACCCGTGATGCCTCTGGGTATGGTGTGAAGCCGCAATTCATTGAAAAAAATGCCATCTTCGTAGCCCAGCAGACGTGGCGCTGCCCTGAAATACCCAACCTCATGAAACACCGAGCGGTGGATACAAAGACAAACCGCGTGAGCAGTCGGCGTTCGCAATACGTTGCGCATCTTCAGTCGGGCATGTTGCGCAAAGTCAAGATAGTCGTAGTCCAGTGCTCCTTCGATGAGAGCGGGCGAGACGACTTTCAAGTTGTTATCGATGGCAGACTGAATCATGCCTTCGATCCAGTTCGGATGGACAAGCACGTCGTTGTTCATCACGACCGTCCATTCAGCTTGCTGATGGAGTGCACCCTGATTCCAGGCGACGCCACAGCCCAGGTTGCTTCTGTTAAAAATTCGCCCACCCAATTCAAGCGAGGAAAGATAGTCCCGCGTATCGTCGGACGATCCATTGTCAACCACGACGAGGCGACTCAACGGTGTCCCCGCTTTGATCAAACTTTCGATACACCATTTGGTGTATTGGGATGCGTTGTAGCAGGCAAAGGTGATGGAGACATCGAATGTCATGGCTGTAAACCTTGTGGTGACATGGAGACCTCTTTGGAGTCGGATGCCTCAGTGCGAGTAGTCTACTATCAGTGATAATCTAACAAACTCCATTCCCCAGGATATCTACACAGCGCATACCATGAGCAAGCCCCCTATTTACGTGACGCAACCATTTTTGCCGCCACTAGAGGAGTTTGTTCCCTACTTGGAGAAAATCTGGGAAAGCAAAGTGCTTACCAATGGTGGGGTATTTCATCAACAACTTGAACAGGCACTCTGTGAGTACCTTGATGTTCCTTACATATCTTTGTTTTCGAATGGAACACTGGGATTGATCACCGCGCTACAAGCGCTTCGTGTGACCGGGGAAGTTATTACAACACCTTACTCATTCGTTGCAACTGCGCATGCTTTGCTTTGGAATGGGAACGCACCAGTTTTTGTGGATATTTCGCCGGATACTTTGAATCTGGATCCAGACAAAATCGAGGCGGCCATCACGCCGAGAACTACGGCCATCATGCCTGTTCATTGCTATGGCAATCCCTGCAATGTTGATGCCATTGAACGTATCGCTGATAAGTACAACTTAAAAGTCATCTACGATGCAGCCCATGCTTTCGGGGCTAAATACCAAGGCGGTAGCCTGCTAAACCATGGGGACTTATCGGTCTTGAGTTTTCATGCCACCAAGGTTTTCAATACCTTTGAGGGGGGGGCCATCGTTTGTCAGGACTTGAAAACCAAGCAAAGAATTGATCGCCTGAAGAATTTTGGCTTTGTCGATGAAGTCACCGTCATGGCGCCCGGCATCAACGGCAAGATGAGTGAAATCAATGCGGCAATGGGTCTGGTCCAACTTAAGCACATGCCCTATGTCTTCCAACGCCGCATGGAAATTGATGCGACGTATCGCAAGGCATTGGCCGGTATATCGGGCATTGACTGTGTTCAGTTGCCAGAACAGGGAGGGGCAAACTACGCATACTTCCCAATTCGGGTAAGTCGCGATTTCCCGATCTCTCGCGATGCATTGTATGAAAAGCTCAAATCCGAGGGCATTTATGCCCGAAGATATTTTTATCCTTTGATATCCAGTTTCCCTATGTATAGAGGGTTGTCTTCGGCACAAGTCAGTCACCTTCCAGTGGCCAATCGGGTTGCAGACGAAATTATTTGCCTACCTATTTACCCATCACTCAGGGAAGACGAGCAAAATCGGATTATTCAAATGCTTGACGCCGCCTCCCATTTAAATCACTTCTAGTCGAACTTTCATGCCGAATTTGAAAATTGTATTGGTTGGTCCTGGGCTGATAGGTAAGCAACACTTACGTTTGTTGCGTGAAAATTCGGAAGTCGATCTCATGGCTATTGTCGCCCCCGAAGACGAAGAAAATCTGCGCATTTCAGCCACTAACCGGGTCCCGTTGTTCGGTCGCTTAGAGGATTGCCTGAAATCTTTTTCCCCTGATGGGGTCATCATTGCGTCACCTAATGCTTTTCATTTCCAGCAGGCTTGCGTATGTATCAAGTTTAATGTTCCAGTTCTGATAGAAAAGCCAATCACTGCTACTCTGGATGAAGGGAAAGCTCTTGTCGAATTGGCTCATAAATACAATTCAAAAGTTTTAATAGGGCATCATCGAGCTCACAGTCCCTTAATGAAGGCTGCAAGAGATTTGATCCATTCAGGGCGATTGGGGAGGCTTGTCGCCATTTTTGGGAGCGCACAATTCCATAAACCTACGGAATACTTTTTAGATGGGCCATGGCGGACAAAGCCTGGAGGAGGTCCAATTTTGATTAATCTTATTCATGAAGTCGGTAATCTTCGTTCACTGATCGGCGAGGTCGATGCAGTTCAGGCCTTTTCTTCGTCCGGCATTCGCGGACACGAAGTGGAAGACACGGTATCGATCAATTTCCGATTCAAAAATGGTGTTCTGGGGACCTTTATGTTGTCGGATACTGCGGCGACCCCTTGGAGTTGGGAGCAAACATCCCAAGAAAATCCGAGTTACCCCTCCTATTCAGATTCTGAGTGTTACAGTGTTTCAGGTACAAGAGGTTCTTTATCTATCCCCTCTATGCGTCTTAAATATCATCCCGAACCAGTTGAACCATCTTGGTGGACCCCTTTTGAAGAAGAAACAATTACAGTATCGCGTCAAGACCCGCTTGCTTGTCAATTGGCGCATTTTGTGAAAGTCATCAAAGGTGAGTCTTTGCCTTTAGTATCTGAAAGGGATGGCTATCAAAATCTTTTGATTACGGAAGCGGTTAGGGAATCTGCAAATACCAATTCCATTGTTTATATACGGAGTTAATAAGCATGGCTAAAGTATTGTTGGTTGATACCAATTTTTCATCTCAGCCAATTTATAATGCCTTGCAAGAGTACGGTCATGAAGTGCATGTGGTCGGTGGAAATCCAAGTGATTGTCTTGCAAGAGTTGCTAAAAAATATTGGCCAATTAATTATGCAGAAGTCAATTTGCTCAAGCAGCTGATAGAAAGCGAGCGATATGATTTCATTGTGCCAGGTTGTACAGACCGCTCTTACTCATCTTGTGCCGAAGTAGGTTCCGGTTTATTCCCAGGTTTAGAAAATAGCTCGATTGATCAGGAACTGAACAACAAGGCCAATTTTCGAGCATTGGCTAACAAATTAAAAATTTCTGTTCCGCTAAAACAAGAAGAAAAATGGGAAGAGTTACGTTGGCCCCTGATTGTCAAGCCTGTAGATTCATTCAGCGGTAAGGGAATCACTGTGCTTCGCTATCCTGATCGCGAAAAATTCCTTAGAGCCACCGAAATTGCTAAGAATGCTTCTGCTTCTGGGTATTATCTAATTGAGGATTTTGTTGAAGGAGTGCTGCATAGCCATTCTGCTTTTTTGTATGATGGAAAGATCGTTCGTGATTTTGTAGTAGAAGAGCAATGTTCAGTTAATCCGTTTGTTGTGGACACCAGTCGATTGCTTCAATATCCAAATCCGAAAATATTAAATGGCTTGCGGAATTCAGTTGAATCGATAGCGCGTGAACTTGATTTAAAGAATGGACTCTTTCACGTACAATTTATTCAAAATAAAGATAACTTCTGGCTGATTGAAGTCACTAGAAGATGTCCTGGTGATTTATATAGTCAGTTGATAGAAATGAGCACAGGGTATAACTATGTTGATGCCTATGTTCGGTCCTTTCTAAATCTTCCGCCTATTATTGAGAAATATGTGTCAACTAGAAATTACGTGATGCGGCACACCATAACGGTACCAACTGAGCAGTCATATTCGTATATTCATTACAAGCAATCCGTATTGATTGATAGGTGGGTTTCACTGAGTCTCGTTGGAGACAAATTGTTGCCAAGTCCTCTAAGTCGAATTGGCATTTTGTTTGCCTCAGCAAACTCAGAAACTGAATTAGATAATTTATTTCAAATCACGTTGAATCATCAGCTGTACGACGTGATTTCTTAACAATAGGATGAAACGGTGGATATTCTAAACGCCTTAAGTAAAGAATTAAATAATCTGACTTCCCCTCACTTCAGTGCTAAGAAGTACTTTGATGTCAATTCGAAAGCCAATCGGTATGCTATTGGTAAAAATGCGGAAACATTGCGTTTGCATGAAATTTCTCCATTAAAAGGAATCATTGATGATTTTGCACCACAAGGATCTTTTTGGCATGACATACCCATCGTCAAGACGGCGGATGTTCCAATAAATGCTATTATTGCGAATTGTTCAACATCAATTTCTCCCGTTAATGTAAAGCAGAATCTTATTCGTAGTGGTCATGATAATGTGATTGGTATCAATGATCTCGTTGTGGCTAGCAATGGTTTATTTCAATGGCCTAATTTTGTTCAATCAATGCGAGCAGATCTATTGAAGAACACAAGTGCTTGGCAGCGCCTATACGACAGCCTTGTAGATGAAGAGTCTCGTCAGACTTTTTTCGATATTGTGCGATTCCGTTTGTCAGCTGAAGTAGATTTGATGAAGTCTTATCGAGTTCGTGTACAGGAGCAATATCTAGAACCTTTTATGCGCTATCAACACGAAACTTTCGTTGATGCGGGAGGTTTTGATGGGGATACAACAGAGGCTTTTGCAAAAAAATATAATGACTATCTAAAAATTTTATTTTTTGAGCCCTCTCGTAAAAATATGCTAGCCGCACATCGCAGATTGGCTGATTTCCGTGATATTCAATATTATGACAAAGGACTATCTGACAACCGTGCTACACTTCGTTTTGATCCTAATGCGGGATCGGCATCGGCTCTATCAGTTCTTGGGTCTGAAACCATTGAGGTAGACAAACTTGATCAGTTGGTAGATCAGCCAGTAACATTTATTAAGATGGATCTCGAGGGCTGGGAGTTGAATGCATTAAAGGGTTCTATCCGGCATCTCAAGGATGATCGCCCTAAACTTGCGATTGCAGCGTACCACGATTCACCTGATTTTAGATTAATATTTGAATTCATTGAAAATCTCGATATTGGATATGACGTATTCATGAGACATTACACGCAAGGGTGGTCTGAAACAGTTCTTTTTTTTCGTCCCCGAAAATGCTAGTCTAACGATGTGCAGCCTCTTCTCTATTAAAATAAGAATTAATCTCTTTTACGAATGACTTGATTGTATATTTATACCCCTCCTCATTGCGCTGTATGGTTTCAAGCATTTTCCCCCTGGTCGATCTTGCCCATTCGAGCCTTTCAAAACCATAGGCAATTCCATACACTTCCCTCTCATCTGGGGCCCATTCTTTAAGAGGGATTCCATCATCTGGAATTACTATTGAGTCGGCTCCACACAGTCCAGCAAATACTGAATAAGCAGTCTTGGGATCATAGGATATAAAAGTTTTAACCCTTTTGAAAATCGTCGATATTTCATCGTGGGAAAGTCCATCTATCAAGATGGCATCTGAAGGATGATGGATCTGAGGCTTATGGACTCCTTTGCGCAGGCAGTAAGCCGTGCCATGTCGTTTATTTTCTGGTAAAGCGCCTTTCAGATTGTATTTATCAAGAGGGTAGTGCGTGAGAAAAACACGCTGCTTGCTTAGTTTTGAGAAGGGAAGTTCAAAATTATGAGAAAATGCTTGAAAATCAAAATATAACTCGCCAGTCCCGAAGCCGATGATTCCATTGTGATAGCCTGGCTGATGTAAAAACCAACGAACAACATTTCGAGCATTTAGTGGATTTCCAGTTACGCCCTCTGCATAGATTACAACCATATCCTCATTTATTTTCGATGCGCCACCTTTGAAGATTGGTGTTTTGAAATTTGGAATAACTCTATATCGTCGCAAATATTTCTCTCGAACTGCTCCCCAAAGAACACTGAGCAGCGGCATAAGCCAAAACTCTCTATGCACGATCCATATCTTAAATGATGGATATAAATAAGACTCGTATCCGGATATATTTAAAAGATGGCATAATTTATGTAAAACTATTGCGCCACCATTGTTCTCGGAATAGCCGGGCGCATATACGATGAATTTTTTATATTCTTTCATATTGTATCAGTTTGATGAATTCAAAAAATATGGGAACTCTTTTCCATTAATGTATTAAATTTGTGAGGATATTTTTTCATAAACCTCTGCATATTGGTTGGCGCGCATGCTCCACTTATTCGATTTGGCAAATTGCTTGGCGTGAAACTTGATATTAATCATGTTATCAGTTGAAAGTGCCGAATTAATTAAAGAGGTCAATAAGTCGGCATCTTGAGGTTTATTCAAAATGAGGGCATCATGCTTGTCTTTTAGATCTGAGGCAATTCCGCAGAATCGAGAACTCGATACGACGACTGGCAGACCATGAGCCATGGCTTCGAGAACCACCATGCCATAAGTATCCTCCGTAGTCGGGTGGACTAAAAGATCCGCAGCCGCGTAGGCTGGCTCGACACTCTGAAGTGAGCCTAAAAAATGAACTCGCTTTTCAATGCCTAGGGACTTTGCTTGCTGGTAACAGATTTCCTTTTGTCGAGTGTCGCCTACGACTGCTAAATGAAGATGCTCAATATTCACCAGGGCTTTTAGCAACGTTGGCAACCCCTTTTTAAGGTAATCGTTACCAACGAACAAGGCAAGCTTGGGGTCGAGAGGAAGCCCCAATTGATTGCGCATGGATTGTTTATCGAGTGTGATTATGGGGGGCTCCACACCAGGAGGTATTGTGTGCAGGATAGATGCTACTAACGGGTAGGATTTCAAAAGTTCCAGTCTTACGCTTTCAGAGGTGGCGACAATTTTGCGATTAGGTATGGGCCTCATGCGGGCCCATTCAAGCCACCAATAGGTCAAAAGCCTTGGGCTGGTGATGAGAGTTAACCATTTAAGACCGCTGCGCCACCCAGTTTTTTGATCGAATAACCCGTTACGAAAAGGCCGCACATGCACTGTATGAATATTTCCATGCCAGGTATTTTCATGTGAGTGCACGATATCAAAACCGTGCCGAGTCATGTGCCAAGTAACGAGGGCATACCACAATTGGTTAAGCCAGCGAGGTCGATTGAAGGGCTTTGAAATATTGTGATAGGTGATGCCCGGAAACGAATGCTCAATCTCTTGTGCGAAGACGTGCACCTCATACTGGTATGCCAGTTGCTCGGCGATCGCCGAGGAGTAGTGTTCCGCTCCACCGAAGCGCTTGCCAAAATTTCGATTCAGAACAGCGACCCGCCTTCGTCCACTATGACTCATCGGTACCGATCCTCATAATCAAGAAGCGTCTTTGCCCAGAACAGCGCCAGATGATTGCTGTGAGCGATTAGTACCCTTCGTAGCTCAAATAAATCGTCTCCTGGCTTAACACGTCCGCGGTGAGTGGTGGTTGCCGTTAGGTAGCCAGCTTGCTGAACCATCTGAATGTGAGACGGATCGTATCGACCATATGGGTAGCAAAAGTGTCGCACCTCCTGCCCAGTATGAGCCTCTAATTCCTGTTTGCAACCCGATATTTCATCCATGGCTTGCTGTGGGTCGATGGCGGTTAAATCCGCATGATGCCGTGTGTGGGCCCCCAACTCCATGCCCGCATTTACCCAATCGCGCATCTCATGAGGGCTTAGCAAAGGCTTTTGTGGCACACCATTTCTAGCGTCCCAGCTGTTGAAGCCCTGACCTGGATTACTCACGGCGTAGCAAGTTGCTGTGAAACCATGCTTGCACAAAATGGGCAAAGCATGCTCCAGGTTATTGCGATACCCATCGTCAAACGTGATGCCCACCACCTTGCCGGTGATTTCTCCTCGTAAATAGGGTTCGAGTTCGGTCATGCAGACACCGCGATAACCCATCAACTTCAGAAAACCCATTTGCCGGGAAAATTTTTCTGGTGTAACGGTCAACCCCCTCAACGGCGTACCCCTCGGGGGCGAAACGTCGATCTGGTGGTACATCAGGATGGGATAGGCCATACCGCTCAATACTTCGATGTACGCATGGAGGTCGGACACTTGTCGGGCAACCCAACATCATCAGGACGTCCGGTCACATACCACTGCAGGATTTTCCAGTAGACCCAAGATTTTTGGCGAATCTTGACGGACAGTCCCAGTGTGAGCATCACAACTATGCTGTTTGAGAGCGCATTCAAAATGGCTTTCAGCCATGCGATGGCTAGCACCAGAGGATATTGTCCAGGTGCTGTTTTGCCAAAATAAGTCAATCTTGAGCGATGAAACTCAATACGTGCCATCGCATTGAATTTTTTCGCGGTAGCCCCTTGTAGATGTAGTGCCTGTGCCATTGGTACATGCCAAACTTCCCAGCCAAGTTGGGTGGCGCGATGGCACCATTCGGTCTCTTCCAGGAAGAAAAAAAAGTCTTCATCGAGTAACCCAATTTGATGAGTTGCACTCATCCGGATTGCAAACAGCGCACCGATCACACTCTCGACTCGAATGTCGCGCTCCGCGCTGTAACGGCCTGATTGCTCGAACCTCAGGATTTTTCGAAGTAAGGGGGGGAGAAGTTCTGTAGTGAGTCTCGGGAAGGGCGCAATGGCATTTTGCAAACTGCCATCCTGATTGAAAAGACGGCCGCCTATAAACGCTGCTTGGGGGTGTGCTTCAAAAGCCTTGAGCAAAGCAGGCAAGGTTGCAGAAGTAACTCTCGCGTCATTGTTGATCAACACGGCAAACTCTGTATCCACTTGCCGCAGGGCTGTATTCACTGCAGCGGCAAATCCAGCATTGCAGCCCATCAAAATGTGGCCGCAGTTGGGAACGTGTTCTAGCAACATCTTCATCGACTCATCTTTGGAGCCGTTATCAACAACCACAATGTGTTCATGCGAAAGCCCAGCCTCCAAGATGGAGCGAACGCAATCCAACAGCAGGTCTTGACCGTTGTAGTTGACGATGACGGCGGTGAATCGTTGATGTAAGGGGGTCATGACCA
>JACCDK010510612.1_pt1 | contig 13131 bp, 11 predicted proteins | sample 7445871 | NCBI WGS metagenome assembly JACCDK01 (sample SAMN15323436, study PRJNA562643) | freshwater metagenome | isolation source: river surface water | place: USA:Blue River Watershed | collected 2017-08-15 | reverse complement strand
GCCCTATGTCGGAGCAGATTATGATTAAAAACAAAAAAGCTTTCTTTGAATATCATATACTTGAGAAGTATGTGGCAGGACTGCAATTGTTAGGCACCGAGATAAAATCTATAAGAGCAGGTAAAGCGAATTTAAGTGATGGTTATTGCAGTTTTATAGGAGATGAGCTTTATGCGTTCAATATTCATATCTCTGAATACTCAATGGGTTCGTTTTATAATCATGTTCCGAAACGAAACCGAAAGTTATTACTCAACAAGAAAGAGCTCAAGAAAATAAAAATCAAATCGCAAGACAAAGGATTAACAATTATTCCTCTTCAAATATTTTTTAACGAACGCGGATTCGCAAAGCTTGAAATAGCTATCGCACAAGGTAAAAAACTACATGATAAGCGCGATGCTATGAAAGAGCGTGATGCGAAAAGAGAAATGAACTCGTGAGATAATCTATAGTAGCTAGTAGCTAGTAGCTAGTCTTGCAATTAGTACGGGAACTTTCACTTTGTGTCGTAAGCTGTCTAAGGTTGAACCAAGGAGTATATCTTTTAATCCTCGATGTCCGTGCGCTGCAATCACTAATAACTCTGCTTGTTTTTCATTCACAATTTTTGCAATGGCGTTAGCTGGATTCCCATATCCAATTAAAGCTTCGGCTGTATACCCCAGAGCTTGTAGCTGATCTATATAAATCTGAACCTCTTTGAAATCTTCTCGAGTTTCATGATCATCTGTATTAGAACCAGAATATGAAGCTGCAACTGTCTCTACAATATGAATGATTAGATATTTTGCCGACTTACCTCCTACTTTTAATGCTTGATTAATTGCAATGTTGTCGAACTTTGTAAAATCAACAGGCACTGCAATCAATTCAGCTGTCTTAGGTAAATCAATATTTATCTGAACTGAACCAGCATGTGGAATTTTAACTGCTCTAAAACTTTGATCTATCAAGGGTTTGAAAATTATATATAATAATAGAACTGCAAAAAATATAATTACTGGTAATACTATTGCATACATATACCAAGCTACTACATCTGCTTGAAACCATTCATAAACATTTTCATATACTAATTTAATGTTCAGTCCGACTATCACAAATGCCGACACCCACGCTAAAATTTTAACCCAAGCTTTTAATTTAAATTCAGACATATGTTCTTTACTTGATGTTATATGTATTAGAGGGATGATTGCAAATCCCAATTGTAAACTCAATATCACTTGAGAAAACACTAATAATGCACCTAGTTTTTCTTCACCAAAATAAAGTATAGTTACAAATGCTGGTACAACTGCAATCAATCGAGTGATTAACCTTCTTAACCACGGACGAATTCTTAAATTCAAATAACCTTCCATAATTATTTGTCCAGCTAAAGTCCCCGTAATCGTTGAACTTTGTCCGGCACAAATCAAAGCTATCGCAAACAATGTCGGTGACAAACTTCCAAATATATCTTGCAATAATCTATGTGCATCTTGTATCTCTGCTACCTCATAAAATCCGTTTTTATAAAAAGCAGTTGCAGCTAATATTAATATAGATGCGTTGACAAAAAATGCTAAGTTCAAGGCAATGGTTGAATCAATGAAATTATATTTCAATGCATCTTTAATCCCAGATTTAGTTTTATTGATTGAACGTGTTTGCACTAATGATGAATGTAGATATAAGTTATGGGGCATTACTGTTGCCCCTATAATACCTATTGCAATGTATAATGCTGATCCATTCAATGAGCTAGGGAGAAGGCCTTTGCTAACTTCGATGACATCTGGACTTGCAATAAACAATTCCATTAAGAAAGAAACACCGATAACAAATATTAAAGAGATGATAAATCGCTCTAATATTTTGATGCCTTTGTTCATTAAAAACAGAAGCAATAATGTATCGAATACGGTAATACTTATACCTACGACCAATGGTAAATCAAACAATAATTGCAGTCCGATCGCCATACCAATAATCTCTGCTAAATCACAAGCTGCTATTGCTATCTCAGCAATTATATACAATGGAAAATTCACCCATGGTGCATAAATTTTTCTAGATGCTTGCGCCAAATCAAGTCCGCGTACAATCCCCAACCTCGCACTCAAACTTTGTAATAACAAAGCGATTAAGTTCGACATCAACAATACCCACAACAATTGGTAGCCGAACATACTACCACCTGCAATATCGGTAGCCCAATTACCTGGGTCCATGTATCCAACGCTTACAAGGTAAGCTGGACCTACAAATGCAAAGAATTTTTTCCATTTATTTTTACCCTCAGGTATTTCTACCGAACGATAAACTTCACTTAATGATTCTTCTTTTTTCATCTCTTAAACACTAATAAATTTTTTGCCACTTCTTTACTAATGAAAATCGGATCAGCATCAGCAATACTTATCCAAAATGAATTATCAAATTGATTTTTATCTTCTACTTTAATTTCTACACCTAAGGTGATACCTATTTTTTCGAGGTGTTTGAGAAAAACCGGACTATGATCTGATACTCCAGAGATGTTTCCTCTAAAGCCTACAGGCATATCGTATAATTCTAACATTTTCTTAGTGGCAAATACTCCGCTTTTATTTGGAATAGGGTCACCATGCGGATCGTATTTGGGGAAGTCGAGATATGAATCGAGTCTATCTACCAGCTCGTCTGATTGTATATGCTCTAATTGCTCTGCCATATCATGTACCTCATCCCACTTAAATCCGAGTTTATCTACCAAGAACAATTCCCATAGTCTATGCTTCCTTATAATGTCAACAGCAATTTTTTCACCTTTATTTGTTAGTCTTACCCCTTGATATTTTTTATAGTCGATTAATGACTTATCAGCTAACTTTTTCAACATATCAGTTACTGAAGCTGCTTTAGTTGACATTGCACTTGCAATTTCATTTGTACTAACTCCTTCATTATCAATTTTCTCAGCTATTTTATAAATCGCTTTTAAATAATTTTCTTCAGTAAAAGAATTTCTAGACATCTTAAAATATTTTTAGATATGCCTAAAATACAAAAAAATTTTATTCTGAAAGAACTACTATTATTAGTAATAACTCAAAATTTTATTTTACAATTAAATTAATTAACTAAATTTCGATTTTATAAACTAAAAATATGAACGGATTAGACGCTACAGATTTTAAGATATTGAAGATTTTACAAGAAAATGGTAGAATCACCAATATCCAATTATCTTATGACATTGGTCTTTCTCCAGCACCCACATTGGAGAGAGTCCGCAAGCTTGAAGCAAATGGCTTTATCAAAAGTTATCATGCGATGGTAGATGAGGAGTTGCTCGGACTTCGAATTAAGACATTTATTCAAGTATCAATTAATTACAACAAGAGTGATGCAGTTCAAAGTTTCATGAAACAAATTATGAAAGTTGATGAGGTGATTGAATGTCATCATATCACAGGTTCTGCAGATTTTTTATTAAAAGTGATTGTAAAAGACATTAAGTCGTACGAGAGATTAATTCTAGACAAAATCAGTAAGATGCAAGAAATTGCTCACTTACAAACAATGATGATTCTTTCTACAACTAAGCAGTCTCATTCATTGCCAATCGCTTGAAGATAGTACTAAAGTAGCTAGTAGCTAGTAGCTAGACTAGTTACTAGTTACTAACTACCAATTAATCTTCGCAATTCCTTTTGAATCCAAGTAGGCATTCGTTTTAGAAAAGTGTTGACATCCGAAGAAACCTTTATAGGCCGATAAGGGAGAAGGATGAGCCGCAGTTAAAATCAAGTGTTTCTTTTTATCAATCAATTTCTCTTTTTCCTTAGCGTAATTACCCCAAAGTATAAATACAACATTATTCTTCTTATTAGAAATAGTCTGAATTATTTGGTCGGTTATTTTTTCCCAACCAATATTTCTATGAGAACCCGCTTGATCTTTTTTAACAGTTAAAACAGAGTTCATTAATAATACACCTTGCTTAGCCCATCTCTCTAAATTGCCGTTCTTTGGTATGGGTGTATTTAAATCATCAGATAATTCTTTAAAAATATTTTTTAAGGATGGTGGCATGTCAATTCCCTCGGGTACCGAAAATGCCAGTCCATGCGCCTGCCCCTCCCCATGGTATGGGTCTTGTCCGATGATTACAACTCTTAAATTATCAAAAGCACAAAGCTCAAATGCTTTGAATATATCCTCGCTTGCAGGGTAAACTGATTGACCACTTCTATCATTACTTAAAAGACTATTAATTTTACTTATTTCTTCAATGAAATTTGAAGTGTTAAAAAAATTATCCCAGTTAGTTAAATTGTCAATGAATCGTCTCATAAGCTGATTTAAAAATACCTAAACTTGGGTATTTTTTATTAAAATTATTTTTATTATTTGAATTTTATTAAAAAAATATTCTTACAAAATTTAAAAAAATGAAAAAAAACAATTCTGAAATCTATTATGGTTATTGTACTAGCATCAACAATCATTGCTTGTGAAAAAGAAGCAGATTCATCAACAAATTCCAATCCATTGATCGGTACATGGGAAGCTATATCTAATCATAGGGTTCAAACAGAAAATGGACAAATCATAGTTGACTCAAACGAGTTTTATTCTGCAAATGAGTTTGTAATTACTTTCAATTCAAATGGCACAGCTACATCTACCTCATTCGGTGTTGATATGGAAGCTTCACCATATATATACAGCGGTGGCAATCAATTAATATTAATTGATGATAATGACATAAATGGACCTGATAGTGCTGTTTACAATATTACACTCACTAATACTGATTTAAAATTGTTTCAACAATATCCAGATGATACCATTCAAGGTATAGTGTATTCAGAATCATATGAAATTAACTTTAAGAAAAAATAAAAAAAAATTATAATTTAGAATATTAATCAAATTTTAAACATCAAAATTAACAAAATGAAAAATTTTTTATTAAAATCATTAATGGTAGCTGTAATAGCTTCAACAATCGTAGCTTGCGAGAAAGATGATAGCTCATCAACTAGTTCAGGTACAATTGTCGGTACTTGGGAAGCTACTTCAAGCCGTTCAATTGAGAAATTAAACGGACAAACTGTTGTCGATTCAACAGAAACTTATGCAGCAAATCAATTAGTTGTTACATTCAATGCAAATGGTACAATTTACAGTAATGATAACGGCACTATTGATACATCAAATTATGTATTAAATGGCAATCAATTATTATTAATTGATAATGATCCTGTATTTGGTATAGATACTATGAGTTTCACTGCTACAATTACAAGTACAAACTTAAAATTATTTGAAGAGTACTCTGAAGTATACCAAGGTGTAACTTACTCTGATTCATACGAGATGAACTTTAAGAAAAAATAAAAAAAAAAAGCCCGATGTTAACATCGGGCTTTTTTTTATTCAAACCATTTCATCACATCTTCTTTCGATGGTATGACAATTTCTAATTTCAATTTCTTTCGCATTCCTCCCATATCATTAAATACCTTATTCGGATTTGTGGCTTTTAATTCTTCAACTGTGTTGATGTTCATTTTATTCAATACTTGTACCCACTCTGCTGGCACCCCAGCTGCTACAAAATCTTCAACACTTGTTACCTTCTGAACTTTCTCTGGTCTCATTTGAGGGAAGAATAATACATCTTGTATCGACACTTGATTGGTCATGATCATTGTTAAGCGATCAATACCTATACCCATACCTGCTGTAGGTGGCATACCATATTCTAGTGCTCTTAAGAAATCGTAATCAATAAACATCGCCTCATCATCACCACGCTCCATCAATTTTACTTGATCTTCAAATCTATTTCTTTGATCAATTGGATCGTTCAACTCTGAATATGCATTCGCTAATTCTTTACCATTCACCATCAATTCAAATCGCTCTACCAACCCCTCAACACTTCTGTGTTTCTTGCATAATGGCGACATCTCAATCGGGTAATCGATAATAAATGTTGGTTGAATGTAATTTCCTTCGCACTTCTCTCCGAAAATTTCATCAACCAATTTCCCCTTACCCATACTCTCTGAAACCTCTATACCTAATTGCTTACAAGTTGCACGCAATTCATCTTCATTCATCTGTGAAATATCGATGCCTGTATGTTCTTTAATTGCATCATACATCGTAATTCTTTTAAACGGACGTTGGAAATCAATTAACTTATCTCCTACTTGTACTTTAGTGGTTCCATGTAAATCTAATGCTACCTTTTCTAACATCTCCTCCGTGAAATCCATCATCCAGTTATAATCTTTATAAGCTACGTAGATTTCCATTACGGTAAACTCCGGATTATGGGTTCTATCCATCCCTTCATTTCTGAAATCTTTTGCGAACTCATAAACCCCATCATATCCACCTACAATTAATCGCTTTAAGTATAACTCATTCGCTATTCTTAAATACAATGGTATGTCTAAAGCATTATGATGTGTGATAAACGGACGAGCTGCTGCACCACCTGGAATTGCTTGTAATATCGGAGTCTCTACTTCTAAGTATCCTCTTTCGTTAAAAGTGTTACGTAACGATTGTATAATTTGAGTTCTCTTTCTGAAAACTTCTTTTACATCATTATTAATAATTAAATCTGCATATCTCTGACGGTATCTGAACTCAGGGTCAGTCACCGCATCAAATACATTACCCTCTGCATCTGTTTTTACAATTGGTAAGGGTCTTAAAGATTTACTTAATACTTTGAATGATGTAACGTGAATACTGATCTCGCCAGTTTGTGTAGTAAATACATAACCTTGCACTCCGATGATATCACCAATGTCTAATAACTTTTTAAATACGACATTGTACATCGTTTTATCATCACCCTCACAAATATCATCGCGCTTAAAATAAACTTGTATTCTACCTGTTGAATCTTGAATCTCTGCAAATGAAGCATTACCCATAATTCTACGAGTCATGATTCTACCTGCAATACTTATGTTTTTATAGTTTGTCTTGTCACGCTCATAATTCTCGTGAATGTCGGCTGCCGTCACATTCACCTCAAATAAATCAGCAGGATATGGGTCAATACCCAATTTCATTAACTCCTGCATGCTCTCTCTACGCAATAACTCTTGTTCGCTTAATCCGCTCATACTTTAAATTTGAATCGCAAAAATAAGAATTCAAAATTCAAAATGTAGGATGTAAGATGTAAAATGTAGAATTAAGGGTTAAGAATTAAAAGTTAAGAACGAGACTCTGCCAAATTTAGCACATCGGAATACGTTATACGGTATACGGAATACATTCTAGTGACTAGTTACAAGTCACTAGTTACCAATTAGATCTTCTGCTTGCCTGCCCAAATATCGAAGTACAACTTAAAATCCGACGCCAAACTCCACAAAGGGTACTTAAACGTCGCTGGCTTATTCTTCTCGAAAAAGAAATGTCCGACCCACGCAAAACCATACCCCGCAAAAGGTATCGCTACAAACATCTGCCAACTATGAAATAACAATGCCCCTATAAATAACAGGAACACAATTGTCGTTCCTATAAAATGCAGTAACCTACTAACTCTGTTAGTATGCTCTGTTAAGTAGTATGGATAAAACTCCTTAAATGATTTTATTCTCTGCTCCATAATTATCAAATTGGCTAATTGACTAATTGACTATTTGGCTAATTCTCTACGTTTGCGTTCTTTCACAATCAAACTCAGCTCCCTCCCCATTTGCCCCGCAATCGCTGTATTCTCTTGTGCTCTTCTGAAAAGGTAAGGTAATACAGACTTCACCGGACCATAAGGTACGTACTTCGCTACATTATAGCCAGCATCCGCAAGATTATAACTTAAATTATCACTCATGCCTAACAATTGAGAAAAATAAATTCGCTCATCATTTTTTGCTAGACCTTTTTCGTTCATCAAATTCATCAATAAACGCGAACTATTTTCATTATGCGTACCTGCACAAATAGCCATGTTTTCTATATGCTCCACACAATACTTCAATCCCGCGTCGTAATCTTTATCTGATGATGCCTTGTCAACTTGAATAGGTGATGCATATCCATTTTCCATAGCTCTCTTACGCTCTTTCTCCATGTATGCACCTCGTACTAATTTTATTCCTATAAAAAGTCCTTCGGATGTGAGCTCTTGGTGAGACTTCTTCAAAAATTCTAATCGATCGTGACGATAGAATTGTATGGTATTATAAACAATAACTTTCTTCTTGTTGAACAAGCGCATCATGTCTGCAGCTAATTGATCGATGGTATCTTGTATCCATGTCTCTTCTGCATCAATGAAAATTCTTACATCTAAATCATGTGCTGTTTGGCAAATTCTTTTTATACGATCTTTCACTCGCTCAAATTCTTTTTGCTCTTCAAAGCTCAATGTTTGCTTAGCATCTAGCTTCTCTAACAATCCGAATCTTGCCACTCCCGTTACCTTAAACACACTGAAAGGTATATTCGTATCTGACTTCGCTCTCTTGATAGTTGCAATTGTTTCTTCTGTTGTAGCATCAAATGCTGCTTCGGTTGCTTCACCTTCAACAGAATAATCAAGGATGGTACCGATCTTGTATTTGCCTAAATGATCAATTCGCTTTCCACAATCTTCAATAGATTCACCACCACAAAAATGCTTGAAGATGGTTGCTCTGATTATGCCTGTGATAGGTAAGCCGATTTTCACAGCGAAGTTGGTGATAGGCGGACCAACCTGTACTAAAAAGTTTACGTTGATCACTTTGAATAACCAGTAGGCTCTAGTTAAATCGGCATTACTCATACCTGAGAATGCAATTTGTGTATTATCGAAAGATATTTCTTTGCTCATTGTTTATAGAAATCTGTCAAAAATAGGAAAAATGCGTAATTTCGATGTATCAATATTCATTTATTCGAAACCAGAGCATCATTGTTTTGTTTGCAATATGTGCACATAGATTTTAAAAAATAATGACTACAAACATAAAACCGAAGGGACTTAGTAATTGGTTGAATACCAATTTAAAAACCTTCGTGATAGCGGGGCCTTGCAGCGTAGAGTCTGAGAAACAAATACACGATACTGCTAAAGCATTAGCATCATATAATATTCCGGTACTTAGAGGTGGCATTTGGAAACCTCGTACTCGCCCTGGTTCTTTCATGGGCATTGGCACTCAAGCAATTCATTGGCTTGCTGATGCTGCTAAACAAAACAACATGAAATCGGCAGTAGAAGTTGCAAATGCCGAACATGTTGAAGATTGCTTGAAAGCGGGTGTAGATATTCTCTGGATCGGTGCAAGATCTACTGTAAGTCCCTTCGTAGTTCAAGAAATCGCAGACGCTCTAAAAGGTGTGAACATCCCGGTAATGGTGAAAAACCCTATTAACCCCGACTTCGAATTATGGTTAGGTGCTATTGAAAGAATTTACAATGCAGGTATCGAAAAAGTAGCTGCAGTACACCGAGGATTTTCGCAATATGAAAAGAACACTTATAGAAACACTCCGAACTGGAATATTCCTTTAGAGTTAAAAAGAATTGCTCCTGAAATTCCGATTATTTGTGATCCTAGTCATATTTGTGGAAGTATTGATTTAATACCACATGTTTCGCAGAAAGCGATGGATTTGAATTTCGACGGATTAATGATTGAATCTCACATCGATCCAAGTAACGCACTAAGCGATAAAGACCAACAGTTAAGTCCGGCCGCTCTTGCTGAACTCATCAACAAACTCATCATCAGAGAAAGCATCTCTAACAACTCTGAGTTCATCGATAAGTTAAAAAGATTAAGAACAGAAATCGATAAAATAGATTATGAAGTTTTAGAATTATTAGCAGCGCGATCGAGGTTGGTAAAAGAAATCGGATTGTTTAAAAAAGAAAATAACATCACCATATTTCAGCCAGAACGTTGGGCAGAGATAGTGGAGACGAGAAATAAATACGGACAAGAAATTCATCTTTCTGAGGAGTTGATTTTAGATTTAGTTAAGAGCATCCACAGAGAATCTATTTCCATACAAACTAAAGTTATGCAAGATGAAAAGTCTACAAAGTAAATTCGGTTACACCATTCATTTCGAAGAAACGATACAAGCATTAGATCAGTTTTTAGATGAGCAACAATATCAAAAAGTAGCAATACTTGGCGATACCAATACACTCGAAAAGTGTTTACCTTATTTAAATTTATATTCAAAGCATACTCCGAAGTTCGACTTAATTGAAATAGATCCGGGTGAAGAAAATAAAAACATAGACATCTGCATAGGCATCTGGAGTATGATGCAAGATTTCAATTTAAATCGTAAATCATTACTCATCAATTTAGGTGGCGGAGTGGTAACAGATATGGGAGCTTTCGCAGCTTCCACTTATATGAGAGGTATTGATTTCATTCATATACCAACTACCCTATTAGCTATGGTAGATGCAAGTATTGGTGGTAAAACAGGAATCGATTTACAACATTTTAAAAACCATATTGGAACATTCGCACAACCGAAAGGCATTTTCATCATCACTGAATTATTAAGCTCGTTAGATGAACATGAATTACGTTCAGGCTTTGCCGAAGTGTTAAAACATGGCATCATTGCAGATCATTTACATTTGAGAGATGCTGTTTGTCATTTAGAAAACGGATTACCAGAGATTGATGAATTAATTTATCAAAGTGCACAAATAAAACTGAAGATTGTAGAGCAAGATCCTTTTGAAAAAAATATTCGTAAGAGTTTAAACTTCGGACATACCATTGGACATGCGATAGAGTCGTATTGGTTATCGAGAGAGAAATGGATTTTACACGGACATGCAATAGCTGCTGGAATGATTTTAGAGACGAAGCTATCGGTTTTAAAAACAGAACTCAGCAATGAACAAGCTGATTATATTATTGAATCGATTCGTAAAAATATTGAGCCTGCAAAAGTAAATGCAGATATGATTATTGATTTGATTACCTATATGCAAAAAGATAAGAAAAATGATTTTGCAGAAATTAACTTCGCGTTAATCGAAGAAATTTCTAAACCAGCTATTAATGTAAAAGTAACTGAAGAAGAAATTTCGCAGTTAATATTAGATAACCTTAGTTATTTTAATGAATAGTATAGAGATAGGGGGATCGAAGTCGGAGTCGAATCGCGCACTCATTCTGAATGTAGGATGTAGAATGAAGGATGTAGAATTAATAAATCTTTCTGATTCGGATGATACGAGGATTATAGAGGCGGCGCTGAAGGTAAATGATGGAACTATTGATTGCAAACATTCGGGCGCGGCGATACGATTTTTAGCAGCGCATTTTGCAAGTGTTAATGGTACAGAGGTGATACTTACAGGCTCTGAGAGATTACGAGAACGCCCAATTATAGAATTAATAGAAGCATTACAATCATTAGGAGCTGATATAAAATATTTAGAGAAAGATGGCTTCGCTCCCATACAAATTAAAGGCAGAGAATTAATTTGTAATGATTACGTAGAACTAAAAGCAAATATTAGTTCTCAATTTATTACTGCATTATTATTAATTGCAAACAGAATTAAATCTGGACTAAAATTAAGATTGATGCAAGAGGTGATATCAGAATCGTATATCGATATGACCTTGAAAATGTTAAATGATTTCGGCATTGAATATCATAAAAACAAAAACGAATTAATTATCGAAGAGTGTTTTGACACGCAGCCTAAGATTGAAAAATATATTATAGAATCAGATTGGTCATCGGCATCGTATTGGTATAGCTTTGTTTCATTAGGTTTAAAAGAAATTAATCTAAAATACTACCATAAAAATTCTAATCAAGGCGATTCGGTAATTGTAGAGTTGATGAATAAATTAAATGTTAACACTCGTTTTGAGACTGACGGTAGTATCACATTAAGTAGAACTGGTGATTTTGTACCATCCGAAGAAATTATTGATTTTATTGATTGCCCCGACTTAGCTCAAACCATTATCTGTTTATACGCTTTTCATAAAAAAGATTTAAAATTCAAAGGAGTAGAGAGTTTAAAAATAAAAGAGAGTGATAGAATTTTAGCATTACAAACAGAGCTACAAAAAATCAATGTGAGAATTATAAAACATACTGAATATTATGAATTAATTTCTTCGGATGTTCAGATACCAGAAAGTCTACATGTAAATACACACAATGATCATCGTATGGCAATGAGTTTCGCACCCTTAATGTTATTGAGAAAACTTAGCTTTGACGACGAATCAGTAGTAAGCAAATCTTATCCAAATTTCTTTGTACATTGTAATGAAATATTAGATATATGAATTCCTTCGGAACAATATTTAAAATAACAAGCTTCGGTGAATCTCACGGCGAAGCCATTGGTGTAGTAATTGATGGTTGTCCGGCCGGACTTGAACTAGATTTAGATTTTATTCAATCAGAATTAAACCGTCGCAAACCAGGTCAATCGAATATCACTACACAAAGAAAAGAAGACGAGAGTTTCGAAATATTATCGGGTGTTTTTGAGAATAAAACATTGGGCACACCTATTTGCATGATGGTAAGAAATAATGATGCAAAATCAAAAGATTATCAATATTTAAAAGACTCTTATAGACCATCACATGCTGATTACACCTATGAAGCAAAGTATGGCATTAGAGATTACAGAGGTGGTGGTAGATCATCGGCAAGAGAAACAGTAGCAAGAGTTTTAGCGGGTGCAGTAGCGAAACAAATCTTAAAGAAATACAACATCAGTATACAAGCATTTGTAAAATCAGTAGCTGATTTAAAATTAGAAAAGCATTATTCAGAACTTAATTTATCAAATACAGAGAACAACATTGTACGTTGCCCCGATGAAGAGATGGCAAATAAATTCATCGCTAAAATTGAAGATGTAAAAAAAGAAGGCGATACAGTAGGTGGTACAATTCAATGTGTGATTCAAAATATTCCAGCTGGCATCGGAGAACCAGTCTTCGATAAATTACAAGCAACATTAGCACACGCGATGTTAAGTATTAATGCAGCACAAGGCTTTGAATATGGTTCAGGCTTTGAGGGTACTAAAATAAAAGGCTCTGAAAACAACGATGAATATTACATTGAAGAAAATAGAGTACGAACTAAAACCAATAATTCAGGAGG
>JACCDK011883895.1_pt1 | contig 13138 bp, 10 predicted proteins | sample 7445871 | NCBI WGS metagenome assembly JACCDK01 (sample SAMN15323436, study PRJNA562643) | freshwater metagenome | isolation source: river surface water | place: USA:Blue River Watershed | collected 2017-08-15 | reverse complement strand
CCCGCCGATATGGACGAAATGAAGTACGACATGTCGGGTGCGGCCACTGTGCTGGGTGTGATGCGCGCCGTTGCCGAAATGGGCCTTAAGCGCAACGTGGTCGGCGTGATCCCCACGTGCGAAAACATGCCCAGCGGCACCGCGACTCGCCCTGGCGATATCGTCACCTCGATGTCCGGCCAGACAGTTGAAATTCTCAACACCGATGCCGAAGGCCGCCTGATCCTGTGCGATGCGCTCACCTATGTCGAACGCTTTAAGCCCGCATCGGTGGTGGATATCGCGACCCGGACCGGTGCCTGCGTGATTGCACTTGGTGGCGTCAATTCAGGCCTTTTCAGCGCAGACGATGCCTTGGCAGAGGCGCTGTCCAAAGCCGGTCACGACGCTCTTGATACAGCCTGGCGTATGCCGCTGCAAGAGGAGTACCAAGAGCTCCTGAAATCTCCGTTTGCCGATATGGCCAACGTCGGTGGCCGCGCCGCCGGCAGCGTGACAGCAGCCTGCTTCCTATGGCGCTTTACAAAAGCCTACCGCTGGGCACATCTGGATATCGCGGGAACCGCATGGAAGTCTGGGGCCGCCAAAGGCGCTACTGGCCGCCCTGTGCCGCTGCTCGTGGAATTCCTGAAAAACGGCCTGGAGTAAATCCCATGCTCCCAGGCCATGACGTCGATTGATTTTCATTTCAACACGCCGCATCGACTTGAATACGCCTGCCGGCTGTCCCGAAAAATTCTAAACGCCGGGCAGGCACTGCCCGAGGCGCCACTCGTGGTCTATTGCTCGGACCGCAAGCGTCTTGATGAGTACGACGATCTGCTCTGGAGTTTATGGCCAGAAGAATTTCTGCCCCACGCCCATAGTGAACTGCCCGAGGCCAGTGAGTCGCCGATTGTGCTGATTCACGAGGATGTAAAGCTTGCCAGCCACACACTGCTTTGAAATCTCGACGACGAGCCTCCATCGTTTTTCGCCCGATTTGTCCGGCTCTTTGAAGTCGTATCGACCGATGATGACGACCGCCAAAAGGCCCGTGCACGATTTAGCTTTTACCGCGATCGCGGATATGCCATCAACAATTACGACTTATCCAAAAAATCATCATGAACGAACCGGCCAAATCCGAACTCGCCAAATCATTTGAGCCCGCCGACATCGAGCGCCGCTGGGGACCGGTCTGGGAATCTAAGGGGCTGTATCGCGCCGGGAAGGCCAGCGATCGGCCGGCCTTCTCCATTCAGCTCCCCCCGCCCAATGTCACGGGCACGCTGCACATGGGCCATGCGTTTAATCAGACGCTGATGGACACCCTGACCCGCTGGCATCGCATGAAAGGCAACAACACGCTATGGCTACCCGGCACTGACCACGCCGGCATTGCCACACAGATTGTGGTGGAACGGCAGCTCGATGCCAAAGGCGTATCGCGTCACGACCTGGGCCGCGATGCCTTTGTTGAGCGGGTCTGGGAGTGGAAAGAAGAATCTGGCTCCACCATCACGCGGCAGATGCGACGCCTGGCAGCGAGCTGCGACTGGGATCTGGAGTACTTCACCATGAACCCCCAGTGCTCCGAGGTCGTAAAAGAAGTCTTCGTCGCACTCTTCGAGCAAGGCTTGATTTACCGCGGCAAACGGCTGGTCAATTGGGACCCACAGCTGCTGACCGCCGTATCCGACCTGGAGGTAGTCAGCGAGGAAGAAGATGGCCACCTGTGGTCGATTCACTACCCGATGTCCGATGGCAGCCAGGGCCTGGTGGTCGCCACCACCCGGCCGGAGACGATGCTGGGCGACGTGGCCGTGGCCGTGAATCCCACCGATCCCCGCTATCAACATCTGATTGGAAAGAGCCTTCGACTGCCCCTGGTGGGCCGAGAGATTCCGATCATTGCCGATGACTATGTTGACGCCGCCTTTGGCACAGGCTGCGTCAAGATCACACCCGCCCACGATTTCAACGACTACGCAATGGGCGAGCGTCATGGGCTCGAGAAAATCAACATCCTCACACTCGATGCACGGATCAATGAACACGCACCCGTCCAGTACCAGGGACTCGATCGCTTCGACGCACGCAAAAAAATCCTCTCAGATCTCGAATCCCTCGGACTGCTGGTCGAGATTAAAAAACACAAACTGATGGTGCCCCGTGGCGATCGCACCAATGCCGTGATTGAGCCGATGCTGACCGATCAGTGGTTTGTGGCGATGAGTAAGCCCGCCCCGGCGGGCACGCACACACCCGGCAAAAGCATCGCGGGCCGTGCACTGGAGGTCGTGGACAGTGGCGAAGTGAAATTTATCCCCGAGAACTGGACATCCACCTACCGTCATTGGCTCGACAACATTCAAGACTGGTGCATCTCGCGGCAGCTCTGGTGGGGCCATCAAATCCCCGCCTGGTACAAAGCCGATGCGCAAGGACAGCCCATTCACGACGGCGATGTTTTTGTGGCCCGCACCGAAGATGACGCCCGGGAACAAGCCAAGCAACAGGGCTGGTCGGGGCCGCTGGTGCGCGATCCGGATGTGCTGGATACCTGGTTCTCATCCGCACTGGTGCCGTTCTCCACGCTTGTCGACCCCAAGGCGGTCTGGGACCATGAAAAAGGAATGCCTAACCTTCAGGCAAACCTTCAACAGTTCCTTCCGTCAAGCGTGCTTGTGACCGGCTTTGACATCATTTTCTTCTGGGTCGCCCGAATGATCATGATGACCTGCCACTTCACAGGCAAGGTGCCTTTTCATCATGTCTATGTGCATGCCTTGGTACGCGATGCCGAAGGCCAGAAGATGAGCAAATCCAAAGGCAATACGCTCGACCCGATTGATCTGATCGACGGGATCGCACTCGATGCGTTGATTGCGAAGCGGACCACCGGGCTCATGAACCCTAAACAGGCCGCCCAGATCGAAAAGAAAACCCGGGCCGAGTACCCCAACGGCATTGCGGCGTTTGGCACCGACGCCCTGCGCTTCACGTTTGCAAGCCTGGCCACACCCGGCCGTAACATCAACTTTGATCTACAACGCTGCGAGGGCTATCGGAACTTCTGCAACAAACTCTGGAACGCTACACGTTTTGTGCTGATGAACTGCGAGGGGCAAGACAACGGCTTAGACGTCTGCGCCGGCGACTGCGGCCCCGATGGGGTGCTGAACTTTACGTTTGTCGACCGCTGGATTGTCTCGCAGCTCCAGCGGACCGAGGCCTTGGTCGACCAGCACCTCACCGACTATCGCTTCGATTTGGCTGCGCGTGAAATCTACGAATTTGTATGGAACGAATTCTGCGATTGGTACCTAGAGCTTGCCAAAGTGCAGATCGCCACGGGCAAACCGAACGCGCAGAAAGCGGCCCGACGCACATTGCTGCGTGTGTTGGAGGCAACACTCCGTTTGGCCCACCCCATCATTCCGTTTATCACGGAAGAGCTCTGGCAGACCGTAGCAAAAGAAGCCAAGCGCTCGACCAAACTGGAATCTGGTACGTTCGATTCCATCGTGACCGCCGTGTACCCCGTATCGGAGCCGGGCAAGATCGATACGCTTGCCGAGGCGCGTATCGCACAATTGAAAGACATGGCGGGGGCCATTCGCGCTCTGCGATCCGAGATGGCGCTCTCACCGGCCGAGAAGGTACCCCTGCGCATAAGCCTTGAGAACATCGCAGCCATCAACGCTGCCACAAAGATTGATCTTCGGCTCGACGGGCCCGAGCGCCAACAGATTGCAGCAAGCCTGAAAGCGCTGGCGAAGCTTAGTGATGTGACCTTTGAAAAATCACTGGGCGAGGATGCCAAACGGGCCCCGGTGCAGATCGTGGGTGATCTCAAACTGATGTTGGTGGTCCAAATCGATATCGAGGCCGAGCGGGCCCGGCTCTAAAAAGAAGTCGCCCGCCTCGAGAATGAGATTGCAAAGGCGAAAGGTAAGCTTGCCAACGAGAGTTTCGTCGCTCGCGCTCCGGAGGCGGTCGTCGCGCAGGAAAAGCAGCGGCTTGCCGACTTTGAGACCTCGCTTAAGCGGATCAATGATCAGCTGTTGAATTTGTAAACACACAAAAGAAAAGGGCGCTGAACTTCAGCGCCCCAAATGATCGTCACTCCCTCAAATGACGATCCCTCCTCCTCAGCCCGCAGTCTAATCCTTTCTGCGGACCATAAAAACAAATTCCCCTTCCAACTCAGTAGTTTCCATGAGCGTATGGCCGGTGTGCTTGCAGAAATATTCAAAATCCCGCACTGCACCAGGATCGGTGGCCAACACCTTCAACACCTGAGCAGGCGCCATGTCATTGAGGGCCTTCTTGGCCTTCAGTATCGGCATGGGGCAATTTAATCCTCGCGTATCGAGCATCCGATCGACGCCAGTTTCCTCACTCATCCGAGTTTTTGCTCCACGAATGTCTTCACGCTTTGCAGTGCAGCAGGAAGTGCTGCGGGGTCGGTGCCCCCGGCCTGCGCCATATCGGGCCGCCCACCGCCCTTGCCCCCGACCTGTGTGGCCACATGATTCACCAGCTCTCCGGCTTTTACTTTGGCCGTGAGATCCGCGGTCACACCCGCAATCAGTGACACTTTGCCGCCGTCCACAGACGCCAAAACAATCGCGGCTGACTTCAGCGCATTTTTTAACTTATCCAGGGTTTCACGCATGGACGCAACGTCGGCACCATCAAGCGTGCATGCCAAAACCTTCGCGCCGGCCACATCGATCGCTTGCGCGGCCAGGTCATCGCCCGCCGAGGCCGCAAGCTTGGACTTCAGCCGAGCAATCTCTTTTTCCATCGACTTCACGTTGTCCATGATCTGCGCAAGACGCGCTGGCAACTCAGAGACAGGGGCCTTCACCAACGCAGCAGCCTGCGTGACCCGACTCTCTAATGTCTGCAGCAACGCCAAAGCATTTTCGCCAGTCACGGCCTCGATACGGCGAATGCCCGCCGCCACACCGGATTCGGCTACCACTTTAAACAATCCAATATCGCCGGTTCGGCTGACATGGGTACCACCGCAGAGTTCGCACGACGAGCCGATATCAAGCACGCGCACCTGATCACCGTATTTCTCACCAAAAAGTGCCATGGCGCCGTGGGCAATAGCGTCATCAAAGGCCATGACCTGGGCCTTTGTTGCCTGATTGGCCAACACCTCGGCATTCACGATCTCTTCGATGCGACGGATTTCGTCATCGGTGACGGGCTGGTTATGCGAAAAGTCAAAGCGTGTCTTGTCTGCGTCGACCAGCGAGCCCTTTTGCTGAACATGAGAGCCCAACACCTCGCGCAACGCCTTGTGCAGAAGGTGTGTTGCAGAATGGTTGCGGACCGTATGCGCGCGACGAACGGTGTCGACGGCGGCCGTGACGGGATCCCCAACCGAGATCTCACCCGTGAGGACCATACCATGATGGCCAAACACATCGGCCGAAATTTTCTGTGTGTCTTCAACGGCAAAGGCCATGTTCTCGGCGCGCAGGGCCCCAGCATCGCCAACCTGTCCGCCCGACTCGGCATAAAAAGGTGTGGTGTTGAGCACTACCACTGCCTGATCGCCTGCCTTGACCTTGGTCACCGCACTGCCATCACGGTAGAGCGCAGTCACGATGGCCTTCTCCTCTAGCCGCTCGTAGCCTACAAACACCGTCGAGGCTCCGGAGTACTCAAGGGTATCGGCCGCCTTGAATTTGCCGGCGGCACGGGCCTGCTCACGCTGACGCGCCATGGCAGCCTCAAATCCCGACTCGTCAACATCCACACCGCGTTCACGGCAGACATCGGCGGTAAGGTCCAGCGGAAACCCAAACGTGTCATAGAGCGTGAATGCCGTTTGGCCGTCTAACTTCCCGCCCTTGGCAAGGCCAGCCAACGCTGTGTTCAGGATGCCCATGCCTTTTTCCAGCGTCTCACCGAAACGCTCTTCTTCTTGCTTGAGTGTTGCAGCCACACGCTCAGCATGTTTGGCAAGCTCAGGGTATGCGGCGCCCATCTCCTTCACGAGGTCAGCAACTAAGTTGTAGAAGAAGGGTTGTGCCTGGCCGAGTTTATGGCCATGCCGCAAGGCCCGCCGAATGATCCGACGCAGCACATAGCCACGGCCCTCGTTGCCGGGAATGACACCGTCGACGATTAAAAACGAGCATGCACGAATGTGGTCGGCAATCACGCGCAAGGAGGGATTCCCAAGATCCTTGCAGCCCGTCTCGCGGGCCACTGCCTTGATCAGGCTCTGAAAGAGATCAATTTCATAGTTGCTGTGAACATGCTGAAGCACCGCTGCGATCCGCTCCAATCCCATGCCGGTATCCACGCAGGGTTTTGGCAGTGGGGTGAGCGTGCCCGACTCGTCACGCTCGAATTGCATGAACACAAGATTCCAGATCTCAATGTAACGGTCACCGTCAGCCTCGGGGCTTCCAGGAGGGCCACCCCAGACATCGGGACCATGGTCATAGAAGATCTCGCTGCAGGGGCCGCAGGGGCCCGTATCGGCCATCTGCCAGAAGTTATCGCTCGCATAGCGCGCACCCTTGTTATCACCAATGCGCACGATGCGTTCCTTTGGCACCTTGATCTCATTGGCCCAGATATCAAAGGCCTCGTCATCGTCTTGGTAGACCGTCACCCACAAGCGCTCAGCGGGCAGTTTGTAGACCTGGGTCAGGAGCTCCCAGGCATGCTGTATTGCTTCTCGTTTGAAATAATCACCAAAGGAAAAATTTCCCAGCATTTCGAAAAACGTGTGGTGCCGTGCGGTATACCCGACATTTTCAAGATCGTTGTGCTTGCCGCCCGCCCTTACGCTGCGCTGCGACGAGGTTGCGCGCTTGTACGGCCGTTGCTCTCGACCCAGAAATACATCTTTGAACTGGACCATGCCGCTGTTGGTGAACAATAAGGTGGGATCGTTCGCCGGCACCAGGGGGCTTGATGGCACAATGGTGTGCTGTTTGGATTCGAAAAAACGAAGGAATTTTTCGCGAATTTCAGAGACATTCATGGTCGGTACAGGTCACGCTCGGTTGAGGGGAAGTCAATAGAAACCTAGGAATCCCCTTAGTTTACCGGGGATACCGGCTGTGAAAGAATCCAGAGGTTTTACGCAGTCCCAGAGGAGGGGTTTTTATGCGGATCTACAACCGCCGGGATTTCAATGCCGGGCTCTTATTTATGGCAATTGGGGCGTACTTTGCCATCTATGCCCAGGAATACTCTCTTGGCACGGCCAACCGCATGGGCCCGGGTTATTTCCCCACCCTGCTCGCTGTGATCATGCTGGCGCTTGGCTTGATCGTATTTGTCATGGCCTTTTTAAAGGTCGAAGAGCAAGAGCCCCCAGAGGCCACCGACTGGCGCGGCATATTGCTCGTTCTTGGTGCGGTGCTGTCATTCGCAATGCTTTTGCCCATCGCGGGATTTCTCATCTCCGTATTAGTGCTGGTCGGCCTCGCCGGCGCCGCGAGCAAAGAATCCAAGCCGAAGGAAACGGCAATCCTCGCCGTCGCGCTGGTGATCTTTGCAATCGCCGTGTTTGGATACGGACTTGAACTCCAGTTCCCAATTATTCCTCCGATATTGGCGAACTAAACGCAGCCAGCCCGAAAGGTGTTCTGAATCATGGATCTATTAGCAAATCTCGCGCTGGGCGCAGCCACCGCCTTTACGCTGGACAATCTCTTTTATTGTTTTATCGGTGTCTTGTTAGGCACGCTGATTGGGGTGCTGCCGGGCATCGGGCCCCTGGCCACGATCGCCATGCTGCTGCCGATCACCTACAAAATGACCGACCCCTCCACGGCACTGATCATGCTCGCCGGCATCTACTACGGGTCGCAGTACGGGGGCTCCACCACCGCGATTCTGGTGAACCTTCCGGGTGAATCGTCATCTGTCGTCACGACATTGGACGGGTACCAGATGGCGCGCCGTGGCCGGGCTGGCGTGGCACTCGCCACCGCAGCGTTGGCGTCGTTTTTTGCAGGCACGGTCGCAACGTTTCTGATTGCCGCCTTTGCACCGCCACTTGCGGAAGTCGCCTTCAAGTTTGGTCCTGCCGAATACTTTTCGCTCATGGTGCTGGGCCTGATTGCCGCCGTGGTACTGGCCCACGGCTCGATCATCAAAGCACTGGGCATGGTGGTGATCGGCTTGCTGCTGGGCATGATCGGAACCGATGTGAACTCCGGCTCGGCTCGGTTTACCTTGGGCATCCCGGAGCTCTCCGATGGCATTGAATTTGCCGTGATTGCCATGGGCATGTTTGGCTTTGCCGAGATTATTTTTAATCTAAAACAGGCTGAGGCCCGCGACCTTCTGAAAGAAAAGGTCACCAACTACATGCCCAACAAGGAAGACTGGAAGCGCGGCAGCCCTGCTGCGGTCCGAGGCACCGTGTTGGGGTCGTTCCTGGGCATCCTGCCCGGAGGCGGCGCTATTTTGTCGTCGTTTTCCTCGTACGCCATTGAGAAAAAGCTCTCGAAAAAACCGCAGGAATTTGGCAAGGGAGCCATCGAAGGCGTGGCCGGCCCAGAAGCAGCCAACAACGCCGGTGCACAGACATCGTTTATCCCAATGCTCACGCTGGGCATTCCCACCACACCTGTCATGGCGCTGATGATCGCGGCCATGATGATTCACAACATTCAGCCTGGCCCCCAGGTGATGACCAGCAACCCCACACTCTTCTGGGGCCTGATTGTCTCAATGTGGGTGGGCAATCTTATGCTGGTGATTCTGAACCTGCCACTGATTGGCCTGTGGATCAAACTGCTGCAGGTTCCGTATCGCTTTCTCTATCCCGCGATTTTGCTGTTCTGCTGCATCGGTGCCTACAGCCTGAACAATAATCCGTGGGATGTGCTGATGACCATTCCGTTTGCCATCCTGGGCTACTACTTTAAGAAGTGGCATTGCGAACCCGCGCCACTGCTGATGGGCTTCATTCTTGGCGAACTCATGGAAGAGTACCTGCGGCGAGCGCTCACGATTTCGCGTGGCGATTGGATGGTGTTTATCGACCGTCCCCTGTCAGCGACCCTGCTGGGCATCGCAGTACTTCTGCTGATTATTGTGGCCTTGCCGTTCATTCGTAAGAAGCGTGACGAGGCCTTCCAGGGCGAAGATTGATGTCGGTAGCACGTGTTGCATTTCTCGGGCTTGGCGTGATGGGCGGCCCCATGGCGGGCCACCTCGCCAAAGCAGGCCACCATGTCACGGTCTACAACCGTACCCGCTCCAAGGCCGAGCAATGGTGTAAAGAACACGCCACCGGCCAAGTGACTGTGGCTGACACGCCGAAACAGGCTGCCCAGAACGCGGAACTGGTGTTCTCGTGCGTCGGCAATGATCACGACCTTCGTGACATCACCATCGGCGAACACGGCGCCTTCCAGGCGATGCAGCCCGTCACGGTCTTCGTGGATCACACCACGGCATCTGCACAGATTGCCCGTGAATTAGGGCAGGCTGCCCGCGAGCGCGGTTTTGAATTTCTGGATGCGCCGGTCTCGGGTGGCCAGGTGGGCGCTATCAATGGCGCCCTCACCGTCATGGTCGGAGGGGATGCCGCCGCGTTTGAGAAGGCCAAACCGTTTGCGCTAGCGTTCTCGAAAGCGTTCACCCATGTAGGGGACCACGGCTATGGGCAACTCGCCAAAATGGTCAACCAGATCTGCGTGGCCAGTGTCATCCAGGGCCTGGCCGAGGGCGTGAATTTTGGCCAGAAGGCAGGGCTCGACATGAGGCTCGTGCTGGAGATTATCAGCAAGGGGGCGGCACAGTCGTGGCAGATGGAGCACCGTGGCCCCACCATGATCGAGAATGTGTTTGACTTTGGATTTGCGGTCGATTGGATGCGCAAAGACCTGGGGCTATGCCTCGAGGAATCCAAGCGTAACGGGGCGGCGTTGCCAGTGACCGCCCTGATCGACCAGTTTTACAGCGATATTCAACGCGCCGGGGGCCAACGATGGGATACTTCGAGTCTGATTAAACGACTCCAGTAATTCCATGGCGGTTTTTACCCCCGTTTCTGAAGACCGACTCAACGCGCTGCTTACCCGATTCGATCTTGGCGAACTCGTCGCCTTCGAAGGGATCGCATCGGGTATTGAAAACACCAACTACTTTGTCGACACCACAACGGGCCGGTTTGTACTCACACTTTTTGAAAAGCTCTCGGCCCAGGAGCTTCCGTTTTATCTGGAGCTCATGCGGCACCTGGCCGACCGCAGTGTGGCCTGCCCACGGCCGATGGCCGACCGCCACGGCCAGCTACTGCAAACCTGCGAAAACAAGCCCGCCTCGCTCGCCACGCGTCTGAAAGGCAGCTGGCAGCCCGACCCCAGCCCCCGGCATTGCGAACTGCTTGGGGCCGCCATCGCCAGCGCACATCTGGCCGTGGTCGATTACACCGGCACGCAACCCAATATGCGCGGCCTGCCGTGGTGGACGCAGACCATTCCGCTGCTTCTGCCCTATGTCACGCCCGAACAGTCCAACGTACTTCAAGATGAGCTTGCCCATCAGCAGCGCTTTGCGCAGACTGCACTGGCGCAAGGCCTCCCACGCGGCGCCGTTCATGCCGATATTTTTCGGGATAACGTGTTGTTCGAAGAAACACCGAATGGTCCAGTGCTGGGCGGGTTCATCGACTTCTATTTTGCCGGGGTCGATACCTTTGTGTTCGATCTCGCGGTCGCCGTGAATGACTGGTGCATTCGCTTTGATGCGCACGACACCGGAGAACTCGTGAACGAAAAATACGATGCCATGATGAAGGGCTACGCCTCGGTTCGGCCGCTCTCAGCCCAGGAACATACCGCGTGGCCCATCGCCCTACGGGCCGCCGCACTACGCTTCTGGGTCTCTCGGCTCTACGACTGGCATCTGCCACGTAAGGCCGCCATGCTCACCCCCAAAGACCCAAGCCATTTCGAACGCCTGCTTATGGCGCGGCGTGCAAGCGCATGAAGCTTTTGTCGCAGCCCCGCCTGTTGGAATCGCGTGTCGGCCATCGCTGGCTCAGCGCAGGGTTTCGCCTCTTTCATCGGCAGCCCCTGGCCTGGACCATGATTTTGTTCATGTACTGGGCGGCTATGCTGATGATGGCATTTATTCCGTTTGCCGGCAGCATTCTTCCCCTGATTCTTGCGCCCGGCTTATCGCTCGGATTCATTGAGATTGCACGTGCGATTGATGAACGCCGAAGCCCCTCACCTCCGCTCCTGATCAGTGCATTCCGCTCGCCACAGGCAAAGGCCGTGCTGATGTTAGGCGGCTGGTACCTGGCCGAGATCCTTGTGATTCTGCTGATCAGCATGGTCATCGATGGCGGAGCCATGTTCGCCTGGATCACCACCGGTGCCGTGCCCACTAAAGAACAACTCGACAGTGTGCAGATGGCCGGATTTGTATCGGCTGCACTCTATATCCCCGTCATGATGGCCTTCTGGTTTGCACCACAGCTGGTGGTCTGGTCAGGATTTAGTCCGATGAAGGCGCTGTTTTTTAGCTTTTTTGCGGTCTGGCGTAACAAAGGTGCATTCCTGCGTTATGCCATCACCTGGATTGCACTGACGCTATTTCTTGGCGCAGTCATGGCCTTGATCAACGAGAGCCTTCAACTCGGCCCCAACACCATGACCGCTTTTCTGTTCCCCATCACGTTGATTCTGATGTCGGTCGCCCACGGATCGTTTTACGAGAGCACCAAGGCCGTATTTGGCGATCCCGAGATGGATACGGCAACACCCGAAAACCTTAGCGAGGACGAAGACGACGGCCCTCGTTAGACCAGTCGTCGTTTCAATCTGTTTCTTAGGTCGTTGTCTCAGGCTGCGCGCTACACCGGCTCTATCTTGGCAATCGCCAAGGCGAGCCACTTCACGCCGTCGCGTTTGAAATGAATCTGCGCCCGGGCATCTTCACCCGAGCCCTCGAGACCCACAATCACACCCTGACCGAATCGCGCGTGCGATACCGTCTGGCCGATCCGAAATCCACTGTCGTGGGCCCCGAGCGCAGTGGCGCGCCCTGCGCCACCTGGGCCACTCGGTGACGAGGCTTCGCGCGATCGCGAGCCCCAGGCAGTGCCCCCACGGGCACCACCATAAGATGTGCCACCGGTTCGGCCGTACGAACTGCCGCCTTCGTAGTTCATGAATCCGCCGCCCATGGCGCCACGGGCATCCAGACGCGGTGTTAACCAGCGCACATGGTTCTCGGGGAGTTCATCAAGAAAGCGGCTGCGCATGTTGTAGCGGGTCTGGCCGTGCAGCATACGGGTCTGGGCGAGCGACAGATACAGCTTTTGTCGGGCACGGGTGATCGCGACGTACATGAGGCGCCGTTCTTCCTCCAGGCCATTGGGTTCGGTCACGGAGTTTTCGTGGGGAAAGAGGCCCTCTTCCAGACCCGTGATAAACACCACATGAAACTCCAGGCCCTTGGCCGAGTGCACGGTCATCAGCTGTACCGCCTCTTGACCCTCTTGGGCCTGGTTATCGCCAGCTTCAAGCGATGCGTGGGATAAGAACGCCACCAAGGGGGGCATGGTGATCTCGCCGTCATCCGAGACCCGCTCTCCCTCTTCCGAGATAAAGGCTGCGGCAGCGTTGATCAGTTCTTCAAGGTTCTCGACACGATCACGGCCGTCACGTTCCGACTGGTAGTGGGCCATCAGCCCAGACTTCTCATTGACCAGCGCCACCAACTCGTTGAGCTTTGCGCCCTGGCCATCAAACCGCATGGATTCGATCAGCCGGATAAACCCGGCCAACAGCGTGCCCGCCTTGCCCTCGAGATGAGGCACCGCGGAATAAAGGCTGCACCGCAAGGCCATGGCCTTGTCTTGCAACTGCTCAATGCTTCGAGCACCAATCCCACGGGCCGGAAAATTCACCACGCGCAAAAACGAGGTGTCGTCGTGGGGGTTCTCCATCAACCGCAGATAGGCCAGCGCATGCTTGATCTCGGCCCGCTCAAAAAATCGCAGGCCGCCGAACACACGGTAAGGAATGCCGGCATTAAACAGGCTGTGCTCAATCACCCGTGACTGGGCATTGCTGCGGTAAAGAATCGCAATCTCGCTGCGGGCGTAGCCCTCATTGATCAACGACCGAATCTCGTCGAT
>JACCDK010095173.1_pt1 | contig 13138 bp, 11 predicted proteins | sample 7445871 | NCBI WGS metagenome assembly JACCDK01 (sample SAMN15323436, study PRJNA562643) | freshwater metagenome | isolation source: river surface water | place: USA:Blue River Watershed | collected 2017-08-15 | reverse complement strand
CAAGGCGTTCTCTTAATAACGGACTAAAAGTAATGGTTCGTTTGTTGTTGTCAACCACTTCTTCTATTGCTAGTTTTCCTAACCAATAAATTAGATGTAAAAAACGATCTGGTTTTTCGGTAGTTCCAAAAGCATCGTAAATGTCTAACACTTCCGAAAAACTTCTACCCAATACATTTGAAGTGTGCGAAATGGCTTTTTCTTTTTCGGTTTGAGATAGTTTTTTTGTTTGTAAAGCGGCTTGCTCTAATTTTAACCAATCTCTTGTAACTTCATTGTTTTCGTCTAATAAAACGCGGTCTTTTATTTTGTGGGATTCAATAAAGATGAATGTTAAATGCGTTAGAATATCATAAATATCGGATCTTCCGCGGGTAATTTCAACGTTCATTTGTTCCTCATCAATTCGATAACAATTTCGTTTTCTTTTTGGTGGAACTATAGCTTGAAAATGAGATTGTGAATAACCCTCGTCTGAAGTTAAGTTAATGTATCTGCATTCTTCAATTCCTATCGGAAGTCTTTCAATTACATAAAGTAACCCATTAAGTTCTACTTTCTCTTCTGCAATACTTCCGTAAATTTCTGGTCGAAGCTCTAATAAAGCTTCTCGTAAAGTTTCTCCCGAAACACCCATTGGTTTATAAAAACCTCTGTTAAATAAGTGCCTCATGGTAATGTACAATCGTTCGATAGCTGCCGACGATTCTTGCGCCCTAGAACGCGAAATGTTTTTAATTTCTATCATTAAATTTTGTTTTCTAACCCGCAAAGATAGGCATTTAAAATTTTAATTGGTTAAAATTAGGTTAATTGACGGCTCGTAGACCATTCGCTTAATAGGGACTTTGTTATTATCGTATTGAATTTCTTTATTCCATTTTCCACCCGAAAACGTAAAAAGAAAATCTCTTTCTTCTAAATTATATAAAACCAATGGAGAATACGTCTTCTTAATCGAGGTAACATTGGTGTTATAATTTGTAACCGGGGTCTCTAATTTATTTCTCTCAATAATTAGTTTTTCAAAGCCCACGAAAAGTCCATTTTTCGGCATTCGTAGATTAAAATCGGAAACATTAAAAATGTTTTTTACCACGCCATTAGGAACAGTAGCAATAAAGTCTTTAGCTAACAACTCCTCTCCTGGAAAGCCGTTTTCATCCACGCTATAAAAATGAATTTTAACGGTGGCACCTTCTATTTTGCTGTCGGTTTCAATGGTAACTTGCTTGATGAATTTGGTTTTTTGGTAACGCGGCAAATACGGAAAGTACTTCACGTCAATTCTTGGCCCATTATCAAATGCTTGGTAAATGGCGTTTTTGCTTTTGCCGATCTCAATGATTTTGGTTTCTTTCTTTTTTAGAATTACCACATCGTTGAGTTGGTATGCTTTAGAGGACAACCTCACTTGCATGGCTTGTGCTGCTTTTAGGGTTTTCTTTTCAAATCCTAAGGCTGAGAAAATTAAGTTTTTATTTGAACTTGTGTTAATAACAAACTCACCATTTTCTTCGGTGCTGGCGCCTATATTCTCGTTTTCTACCCAAATATTCGCAAACGGAATGGGGTTTCCGGTAATACTGTCTTTAACGACTCCTTTTATTTGAGCGGAAAGAGCAGTTGATAAAAGAAAAAATAATGCTAATTTTTGCATTTAATTAGAAATAGTAATGTTTACGGAGGGCACTAAATAGTTGTTATGGTATTTTTTCATCAATAAATTCTCATAACTATTTGGGTTTTGTAAGATTATTTTTTCGTTTATTTCCCACTTATTATTTATTCTTTTATGCCATCCTATTTCCTCTTTTACCGGAGATAAAGGAATTTCTGGCTGATATTGTAATCCCTTTGATTTAATTTTATTGCCGTCACTATTTTTATATTCATATTCGTAATAATACTTATTTTCTTCAATTTTTAATTTTTCAAAAACAACATAAAATCCGTTTTCTGGTATGGCTATTTTTTTTACAGATAAATCAATTATGTTTTTTCTGCTTCCTTTTTTAACTTCAATAATTAAATCATCCATAATCAATTTATCGCTTGGAGAGCCGTCATTATTAATCTCTACAAGATATAATCTAATTTTAGCATTTTGAACTTTTGATAATGTTTTAAATTTCAATTCTTTTAAAAAAGGAAATTTTTCCAATTCTTCTTTTACTATTTTAAATAAAATACCATCAACAAAATAGGCCCTATGGTATCTAAATCCTCCCGACTCGTAATAGCCTATTTCTTTTTCTTCTTTTGTGGTCTTTTTGTTAATTATTACATCTTCAAGTTCTATGGAAGTTGATTTTAGGATTACATTTTTAGTTTCAATAGGTTTAAGAATTTTAGTTTCAAAACCAATTGCTGAAAAAATTAAGGGTTTATTTTCATCTTTTAAATCAATTTTAAAACTCCCGTCATCTTCAGAAGTTGTTCCAATGTTTTCATTCTCTATCCAAATGTTTACGTAAGGGATAGGAATATTGTTTTCATCTACAACCACCCCTTTTATTTGGGCGGAAGCTGAAATACTCACTAATAACAAAAGAAACCACAGCCTTTTTTCCTGCATCATTTTATTTTCTTTCTAATAAATCGGCAATTTTTCGATCGTTGGCTAATCGGGGTAATTTGTTTTGTCCACCTAGTTTTCCAATGGATTTCATGTATTCCTGAAATCCGTTTTTAGAAACTTTCGTGATTTTTAATATTTGTAATACTTTTCCCACAATTAAATCGTCATAATAAACGTTTTGCTTGCGCATGGCGCCATCAATGGCTAACGCAAATTCTTCTAAATTATTGGGTTCCTTTTCAAATTCTATGAACCATTCATGGTAAGGCAATCCGGTTTCGGGGGCAATTTGTGGCGCTACCGTAAACTCGTTTACTCGAATGGTGGTTCCGTTCATGGCCTCTTGCAAAGCCTGCTCGACTTCTTTTCCAATCACGTGCTCTCCAAAAGCAGAAATGTAGTGCTTAATTCTACCCGAAACAATTACGCGATAGGGCTTCAAACTAGTAAATTGAACTGTGTCGCCAATGTTGTAGGCCCAAAGTCCAGCGTTGGTTGAAATTATTAATACATAATTCACGTTTAGCTCAACCTCGCCTATTGTATATCGTCTTGGATTTGGAGTAAAAAACTCTTCCGATTTTACAAATTCATAGAAAATTCCAGAATTTAATAGCAACAACATGCCTTTCTCTTTTTGGGAATCTTGGTAGGCAAAAAATCCTTCGGAGGCAGGAAATAATTCAATTGCATCTACTTTTCGCCCGATAAGATTTTCAAATTTAGCGCGGTACGGTTCATAATTTACGCCGCCATAAATAAATAAATTGAAATTTTTAAACAGGTCTCCAACTGGCTTCCCTCCTTTTTGTTGCAGTTTTTCAAAATACATTTGCACCCAAGATGGAATGCCCGAAATTACGGCCATATCTTCGCGGATCGTTTCTTCTACAATGGCATCTACTTTGGTTTCCCAATCTTCTATGCAATTCGTCTCCCAACTTGGAAGGCGGTTTTTTTGCAAATAGTTGGGAACAAAATGGGCTACAATTCCAGAAAGTCTACCGAGTTGGATGCCGTTTTTTTCTTCAAGAATAGGACTTCCTTGCAGGAAAATCATTTTGCCGTTCACAAAATCAGCTTTGCCGGTTTCGTGAATGTAATTCAAAATGGCATTTCGAGCCGCTTCTATATGAAAAGGCATCGATTCTTTGGTAAGCGGAATGTATTTAGCACCCGATGTCGTTCCGGAAGTTTTGGCAAAATAAATCGGTTTCCCTTTCCATAATACATTTTCTTCGCCTTGAACTACGCGGTCTACATAAGGTTTCAGCTCTTCATAATCCCGAATTGGAACTTGCTTTGCAAAATCTTCGTGGTTTTTTATTTGAGAAAAATGGTGGTCTTTGCCAAACTGCGTCTTTTCCGCTTGACGGATTAAATTTTCAAAAACTTTTTGCTGCGCAACTACCGGATTGGTAACCCATTTTTGAGTTTTGTGATGGATTACCTTGGAAAATAGTTGGGCTGCAATAGATTTTAAACTCATTATTTGTGCTTCTTTTTAGAAGATTTTTCTTTTTCTTTATCTGCCTTTTCTTGCTCGGAAACTTCTTTTCTTAGTTTTAATTCCGATTCGGTTGCGGTTAATTGTAAGTCGGGTAAAGTATCCACCGAAATGGCTAAAATAGAATCTTTATTGACTTTGGCATATTGTAAATTTCCGTTCAATACTTTTTGAATGGATTGCAAATAGATTTCGTTTTTCTTAATTGCAAATTCCAACGAATCCGATTTTAGCGCCAACTCGGTAGCGTCTTTTTTAAGTTTGGTAGAAGTATACCCCGGAATGTATTCGCGCAAAGGGGTAAAGGCAATAATAAATGTGGTGATGAAAATAATTAAAATGGCTCCAATTGACGCCACAACGAAAACATTCATTAAAGTTAATTTTAACGAAAACAACTCTTCAAAGGTGTCTTCGTTTAAAACAACCAATCGGTTTTTTGCAAAAAGCTGTTTCTTTAATAATTGTTTTTTTAATCGTTTTTCTGACATCTTACTAGATTATATTACAAATATAGAAATTAGTTCGTAACCAAACTTGTCATTTAACCGTTCTTTAATGCTAAATAGTTGCAGAGCTAAATAAATATTTTCTACATTTGCATCATATAACTTTTAACAAGTATCATTATGAACTTTTTAACCATATTTTTAGAGCTTACTCCAGGACATATCTTATTAATCTTAGCGGTTGTTTTACTTCTTTTTGGAGGTAAAAAAATTCCAGAATTAATGAAAGGATTAGGAGCGGGTGTTAAAGAATTTAAAAACGCCGCTAAAGACGATTCTACAACTCCCGTAAAAAAAGAGGAAGAAACTAAAGAATAGTTTTTTAATACAAATTAAAATCCCAACTCCCATGGTCATCCTGAGCTAGTCGAAGGAAATGGGAGTTGGGATTTTTTATTTTACAAAATCATGGTAAGTTGAATTCGTTTTCGATCTTCGTCTACCTCAACTACTTTTACTTGAACGTGTTGGTGTAGTTTCACCACTTCATTCACATCAGAAACATAGCCGGCTTTAAGTTGGGAGATATGCACCAAGCCGCTTTCTTTTACGCCAATATCAACAAAACAGCCAAAGGCGGTAATATTATTTACTATTCCAGGTAATATCATCCCCGAATGCACGTCTTTTATGGTTTTTACGTTGGGGTCAAATTCGAAAACTTTGGCTGCTTTTCTTGGATCCAATCCAGGTTTAACCAATTCTTTTAAAATGTCTTTTATTCCTAGAATTCCGATGGTTTCGTTGGTGTATTTTTCTGGGGAAATGGAATCTATTTTTTCTTTATTAGCGATTAATTCGTTTACCGAAATTTTCAAATCTTTTGCCATTTTTTCAACCACTGGATACGCTTCTGGGTGCACCGCCGAATTATCTAACGGATTTTTTCCGTCTTTAATTCGAATAAAAGCTGCGGCTTGTTGGTAAGCTTTATCTCCCAATCGAGGCACTTTTTTAAGTTGTTTTCGGTCTTCAAAAGGTCCGTTTTCCGATCGGAAATTAATGATGTTTTCGGCGGTTTTTTCGCCTATTCCACTCACATAACTCAACAATGATTTGCTTGCGGTATTGATATTAATTCCCACCGAGTTTACGCAACGAATAACAGTATTGTCTAGCTCTTCTTTTAATTTTGTTTGGTCTACATCGTGTTGGTACTGCCCCACTCCAATTGATTTAGCATCTATTTTAACTAATTCTGCCAAGGGATCTGAAAGCCTTCTTCCAATAGATACCGAGCCTCGAACAGTTACATCATAACTCGGAAATTCTTCCCGCGCAATTTTACTTGCAGAATATACAGATGCTCCTGCTTCGGAAACCACAAAAACCTGAACCGGTTTATCAAAAGCGATTTTCTTAATGAAAAATTCAGTTTCTCTAGAGGCGGTTCCATTTCCAATGGAAATTGCTTCAATATTATACGCATTCACCATCGATTTGATTTTCTTCATCGCCATTGCCGTTTCATTTTGCGGCTGGTGCGGATAAATGGTTTCGTTGTATAATAAATCGCCTTTTTCATCTAAACACACCACTTTACAACCGCTTCGATATCCGGGATCGATGGCTAAAATTCGTTTTTCGCCTAAGGGTGGTGCCAACAACAGCTGACTTAAATTTCCTGCAAAAACTTCGATTGCTTTACTATCGGCTTTGGCTTTGGCTTCTTGCAAAACTTCATTAGAAATAGCAGGCTGTAACAAGCGTTTGTAACTATCTTCAATGGCAAGTTGCACGTGAGAAATAGCCGGACTGTTGCTGTTTTTTATTATTAATTCATCAATTAAATCGTAGGTTTCGTCAAGATCCGTTTCTATTTTTATTTTAACAAAACCTTCGTTTTCGGCGCGAAGCATTGCCAATAATCGGTGTGAAGGTGCTTTGGTTAGGGGTTCTGCCCAATCAAAATACTGGGAGAATTTTTGAGCTGCCTCTTCTTCCGATTTCTTTTTTATTACTTTCGATTCTATGGTTGCTTTTCTGGTATACAATCTTCGTAAGTTTTGTCGGACCGCTATATTTTCATTAATCCATTCGGCCACAATATCTCTTGCACCTTGAAGCGCTTCCTCTTCGTTTTTAATATTCTTATTGATATATTGAGTTGACAAGAAGTCTACATCGTCATTTTTTTGAGCTATAATTAATTTTGCTAAGGGCTCCAACCCGTTTTCTCGAGCCACATCGGCACGGGTTTTTTTCTTCTTTTTATAAGGCAAATACAAGTCTTCGATTTCCTGTAAATCGAAACTTTTTTCAATTTTTGATTTTAATTCAGGTGAAAGTTGCCCTTGCTCTTCAATGGTTTTTAGAATGCTTTCTTTTCTTTTTACAATTTCATCGTATTGCTTGGAAAGCTTTGCAATTTGTTCAATTACCACCTCATCTAAATTTCCGGTTTGGTCTTTTCTATATCGAGAAATAAATGGAATTGTACAGTCCTCGGATAATAATTTTAGAGTGGCTTCTATGTTTTTAGGCACCGTGTTAACTTGTGCCTGTATGAATTGAATGTTGGTCATTAACGAATTATTTAATCCTGAACAATAATTTCTTTAGGGTCTTCTTTTTTATATTCAGGCTGAATTGTAACATGATTAATATTGAATTTTTCAAATACAACTTCTTCTATTTTATGAAGTAATTCATCAAATTCACTTATTGTAATATCGTGAGCACAATCTAAATGCGCTTCAAGATGCAATTCTTCTTCATTAAGATGCCAAACGTGAACATGATGTAAATTTCCCGCGCCCGGAATTTTATTAACTTCTTCAACTATCTCTATTAAATTTATAGCATCTGGAGTGAACAACATTAACATTTTGGTGGAAGTTTTTAATAAATCGTATCCAACATAAATTAAATAGAATCCAATTAATATTGTTAAAACACCATCAACCCAATACCAACCAAAAAACTTCATCAACAATCCGCCAACAAGCACCGCAACGGAGGCCATCATATCGGTTAATAAATGCAAATAGGCCGATCTCATATTGATGTTGTGTTCGGCGTCTTTTTGTAATAATAAAACCGATCCGCCATTAACTACAATTCCCAATATCGATAACCAAATAACAATACTGGATTCTATAGGTTGGGGATTAAAGAAACGGTTCGCTGCACCATAAATCAATATAAAAGCAACAATAATTAATGTTGATGCGTTTATGAACGCGGCAATTAATTCGGCTCTTTTATATCCAAAAGTATGGTCTTCGGTAGCTTTTTTATGGGAAAGTTTGTGTGCAATTAAACTAAAACCTAAAGATAATACATCCGAAAAATTATGCAACGCATCCGACAATAAGGCTAAACTTCCTGAGGCAATTCCGCCAATAATTTGTGAAACTGTAATTAGTAAATTCAATAATATAGAATAGACTAAGTTTTTTCCTTGAACTACATGTTTATGGGAATGGCTGTGAGAATTGGATTCTATCATTTAGTTACATGAAATTTTGTCCACGCGGTTAGCGTGTCTTCCGCCTTCAAATTCGGTATTTAAAAAAGTATTTACAATTTCAACAGCTTGAGGAATTGAAGTAAATCGCGCCGGAATACTTACCACATTAGCATTGTTATGTTGGCGCGCTAGCGCCGAAATTTCTTTGGTCCAACATAAGGCTGCACGAATTCCTTGGTGTTTATTAGCAGTCATAGCAATTCCGTTTCCAGAACCACAAATTACAATTCCTAAATCGGCTTTACCAGATTCTACATCTAAAGCAACCGGGTGAGCAAAATCTGGATAGTCTACACTGTCTTCAGTATCTGTTCCGTGGTTAATTACTTGATGTCCATTAGAAGTTAAATAAGCAACAATAGCTTTTTTATATTCTGGTCCTGCATGATCGTTACCGATAGAAATTTTCATATTTTATATGTATTAATTATGGAAACAAATTTAGTTATTCTAATTAGTATTTCTATTTGATTTTAATAAAAATATAACTTCATGATTTACAAATAATAAGAAAATTAGTGGTTGTTAATATTTTAGATATTTGAGTTTTTTCTTATTATTTATTTAAGATAAATGTTAAAATTATTAATTGTTAATAGTGATTTGCAATTCGTTGATATTCAGACAACTTTAAATTAACTTACTTTGTTGATAACTTAATAAAGAAAATTAGAAGTTTTTTTAGGTTGTATTTAAATTATTTGTAATCCAAAATAGGTTTTAAAAAATCAAATTTAGTTTTCTGTTTTTTTATAAAAGTTATCATTATTAAAATAGGTTTTTTCAACCGAAACTAACAATGAAAGTTATTTACAAATTATTTAAATTTTTACTTATTAACACCTGTTTATTGTTTTAGGTTTTCTATTTAAAATTAGCGTTTTAAGTATTCAAAAAGCTGTTGATAATTAGAAATAAATAAAAATAACTTCAAAAACAATTTTTAAAAAATAAAGTTATTATACAAATTAACACCATATAATAACCATCATAAATTTAAATTTAATTTTAAAAATATTTTTTTGTTTTTAATAGATGTTGAAAACTTGGTGATTTTAAAAACTTGTAAAAGTTATATTTTCGATAAATCTATTCGGTATTCTCTATTTTCTATTTTCTTCTTCGTAAATTTAAACCTTATTAAAAAAGAATATGAGTAAATTCCCAAAAAAGTTTGGAAAAAAAGAGAAAACATTCTCTGAAAAAATCTTAAAAATATTATCAAAACAAGCTAATAAACCCTTTAATTACAAGCAAATTTGTGCTATTTTAGAATTAAACGATACTAAAAGCAGAAATGAGATTATTAAAGATTTAAAAATACTTGCAGCTCAAAAAGTAATTATTGAAAGTGAGCCTGGAAAGTATTTAGTTAAAGCGATCAGTCAAGATTATTATGAAGGAACAATAGATATGACTTCACGAAGAACGGCTTATTTTATTTGTGAGGAATTTGAAGAAGATGTTTTTATTCCTACAAATAATTTAAATCATGCTTTAGATAAAGATAAAGTTAGGGTTTATGTTTATAATAGAAGAAGAGGAAGAAAACCAGAAGGTGAAGTAATTGAAATTATAGAACGAGCTAAAACAGAATTTGTTGGAGTAATTGATATTCAAAAAAACTTTGCTTTCGTTTCGACTGCTAATGCTAAAATGTATACTGATATTTTTATATCAAAAGAGAAATATAACGGAGCCGAACAAGGAGATGTAGTTCTAGTAAAAATTGAAGATTGGCCTAAAAAAGCCGATTCCCCTTTTGGAACTGTAATAAAAGTACTTGGAAAACCAGGAGAACATAATACCGAAATTCATGCAATTCTAGCTGAATATGGATTACCTTATGATTTTCCTGTAGAAGTTGAAGTTTTTGCTCAAAAATTAGATACTGCTATTCATCCAGAAGAAATAGCTAAACGTAGAGATTTACGTGATACCTTAACTTTTACAATCGATCCTAAAGATGCAAAAGATTTTGATGATGCGTTATCATTTAAAAAATTAGAGAACGGAAATTATGAAATCGGAATTCATATTGCTGATGTATCTCATTATTTACAAGAGGGAACAATTTTAGATGATGAAGCGTATCACAGAGGAACTTCGGTTTATTTAGTTGATCGAGTGGTGCCAATGCTTCCTGAAGTTTTATCTAATTTTGCTTGTTCACTTCGACCAAACGAAGAAAAATATACCTTTTCGGCTATTTTTGAAATTAATGAAAAAGCAACAGTTTTAAATCAATGGTTTGGTAGAACGGTAATTAATTCCGATCAACGCTTTGCTTATGAAGAAGCACAAGTAATTATTGAAACAAAATCTTCTACTATTCCAGCTGAAATATCGTTAACAGGAAAAGAATACAAAGCTTCCGATGCGATTACAGAAGCAACATTAAAATTAGATGAATTAGCTAAAATTCTTCGAAGAAACCGAATGAATAATGGTGCCATTTCTTTTGATAAAGTAGAAGTAAAATTCAATTTAGATGACAATGGAGAACCAGAAGGAGTTTATTTTAAAGTTTCTAAAGATGCCAATCATTTAATAGAAGAATTCATGCTTTTAGCTAACAGAAAAGTAGCTGAATATATTGGAAAACAAAAGAAAACATTTGTTTATAGAATTCATGATGAACCCAATGAAGATAAGCTATTCGCAATGCAAGCTTTGATTTCAAAATTTGGTTATCGAATGAATTTAAGAGATAAAAAAGATATTTCTAAATCTTTAAATCAATTGATGGCAGATGTTAATGGCAAGAAAGAGCAAAATCTTATTGATACATTAGCTATTCGAACGATGAGTAAAGCTAAATATTCAACCGAAAATATTGGTCATTATGGACTAGCTTTTGATTATTACAGTCATTTTACTTCTCCAATTCGTAGGTATCCTGATGTAATGGTGCACCGTTTATTGCAATATTATTTAGATGGTGGAAAAAGTGCTAACGCAGAGGAATTTGAAGAAAAATGCGAACATTCTAGCAATATGGAAAGTTTAGCCACAAATGCCGAAAGAGATTCTATCAAGTACATGCAAATAAAATACATGCAAGATCATAAAGATCAAGAGTTTCTTGGTGTTATTTCAGGTGTAACCGAGTGGGGAATTTATGTAGAAATTGTAGAAAATAAATGCGAAGGTATGTGTAGAATTCGAGAAATAAAAGATGATTATTACACATTTGATGAGAAACAATATGCTTTAGTTGGACAAATTTCTAAAGCTTTATTACAACTTGGTGATGAAGTTTACGTTAAAGTTAAAAATGCCGATTTGGTAAAAAAACAATTGGATTTTACATTTATTAGAAAGGAAGAATAAAAAAATAATTAAGTTAAAAATGAAAAATATAGTTTATTATTTGTTGTTAATCAGTTCAATAGGTTTTTCTCAAATTGAAAAAGAAGTAGGTGATTTTAATAAAGTAACTGCTTTTGATCAGATAGCTGTTCAATTAATTCCGTCCGAAAAAAATAAAGTTGTATTGAATGGAAATGGATCTGAAAAGGTAGAAATAATAAATAAAAATGGAGAGTTAAAAATACGAATGCCGTTTACAAAATTATTAGATGGGGAAAATATTTCGGCATTGGTATATTATAAAAATATTAATGCTATAGAAGCAAATGAAGGTTCTCGAATTGCTGGAGAAAAAGAAATTCATACTTCTTTTTTTGATATCAAAACAAAAGAAGGAGGAGAAATTAATATCAAACTTGAAGTAGATAAACTGACTGCTCGTGTAGCTAATGGAGCTAGGATTGAATTAGAAGGAACAGCTATAAATCAGGATGTAGTTGTTAATTCGGGAGGAGAATACAAAGCGGAAAAATTACATACCAATCAAACCAGTATTACTGTAAATGCGGGAGGTAATTCAGATATTTTTGCTACCGATTTAGTGGAGGCAAAAGTAAGAGCGGGTGGATTCATCACTATTTATGGAAAACCAAAACAGATTAATAAAAATATCATAGCGGGAGGAACTATTCAAGAAGCTAAATAATTCATATTTTTTACTTATTAAAATTAAAATAGTATTTTGCGACGTAATTAGTTAATAAAAGATGTTAAACGATATTATTTCAGCAATTCCACTTGGCTTTTTCCTTAGTTTTATGATAGGACCTGTTTTTTTTGTTCTATTAGAAACTAGTGTGGTAAAAGGTTTTAAAGCGGCAATTATCTTTGATTTAGGAGTTGTTTTAGCAGATGTTATTTTTATTTTAATTGCATATTTCAGTAGTTACCGTCTAATTCAAAGTATCAAAGACGATCCTGCATTATTTATTTTTGGTGGGTTGGTTATGTTAACTTATGGCATCATTTCATTTGTAAAAAATAGAAATGAATCAAAAAAAGAACTCGATCCTGAAGATCCAAAAGAGTTAGAAAAAAACAATTACCTTTCCTTATTCGTTAAAGGTTTTTTCTTGAATTTTATCAATATTGGTGTACTTGGATTTTGGCTGGCAATTTTAATTACAATTGGACCTCAATTAGAATTAAAAGCATCCCGAATGATTACTTTTTTCACTACACTTATTGCCACTTACTTTATTACAGATATTTGTAAAATACTAGCCGCAAAGCAATTACGTAATAAACTAAACCCAAATAATATTTTAATTATTAAAAAGTTTATTAGTATTGTTTTAATAATTTCTGGGTTGTTTTTACTTTCACAAGGATTGTTTCCAAAAGATAAAAAAATTGTCAATTCCGCGATTGAACATTTGGAAGATCAGCAGTAATTTTTTCAGATTCCTTCGGAATGACAAGTTTGAAGAAGATTTTTAGTGGTAATTTGTCTGGATTCGAAACAAAGTTTAATTAATTTTTTCTAAAAATTTAAAAATAAAAAAACCTCCAAGTTTCCTTGAAGGTTCTAGAGGCATTGTCCGGATTCGAACTAAACTTTAATTAATTTTTTTTAATAATTTGAAACAAAAAAAGAGCTACATTTCTGTAACTCTTTTTAGAGGCATCGTCCGGATTCGAACCGGAGTAGGAGCTTTTGCAGAGCCCAGCCTAGCCGCTCGGCCACGACGCCAATT
>JACCDK010256866.1_pt1 | contig 13143 bp, 10 predicted proteins | sample 7445871 | NCBI WGS metagenome assembly JACCDK01 (sample SAMN15323436, study PRJNA562643) | freshwater metagenome | isolation source: river surface water | place: USA:Blue River Watershed | collected 2017-08-15 | reverse complement strand
GTTGACACGAAGAAAAACCATTTAGGGTCTCGGACCACGGTTCCCCTTCGAGTTAAGCCCGCTGCCTCCCTTGCCCGCCGGTCAACGGGTCAACCGGCCAGCTTGTCTCTCTCCTTGTCCCCTGGCCCACGTGCCAGCTTGCCCCCGCCTCTCACCATGTCCTCGCTCTGCGTCCTCGGCCTCGGCTACATCGGCCTGCCCACCGCGTCGATCTTCGCGACCAAGGGGCGTTCCGTGCTCGGGGTCGATATCGCCCCCGAGGTGGTCGCCACCATCAACAGCGGGCGTATCCATATCCAGGAGCCCGACCTCGACGTGCTGGTCCGCGCCGCGGTGCAGTCGGGTAACCTGCGCGCCGCGACCGCGCCTGCGGCGGCGGAGACTTTCATCATCGCGGTACCGACGCCCTTCACGGTCGACGCGGCCGGCGCCCGGCGTCCCGACCTGAGCTTCGTCGAGTCGGCGGCCCGCTCGCTCGCCGCCGTCGTCGCCCCCGGTAATCTCATCGTGCTGGAGTCGACCTCCCCGGTCGGCACCACGGAGAAGGTGAAGGCGTGGGTCGAGGACGAGCTGCGCCGGCGCGGCCGCGCGGTCGATGGCCTGCTCTACGCCCATTGTCCCGAGCGGATCCTGCCCGGCCAGATGCTCAAGGAACTGATCGCCAACGACCGCATCGTCGGCGGCCTCACCCCTGAGGCCTCCGCCCGGGCGAAGGCCCTCTACGAGATTTTCTGCGCGGCGCAGATCTTCGTGACGGACGCCCGCACGGCCGAGCTCGCCAAGCTGACCGAAAACGCCTTCCGCGACGTCAACATCGCCTTCGCGAACGAGCTCTCGATGATCTGCGACCGGCTCGGCGTCGACGTCTGGGAACTCATCCGCCTGGCCAACCGGCACCCGCGCGTGAAGATCCTGCAGCCCGGCCCGGGCGTCGGCGGCCATTGCATCGCGGTCGACCCCTGGTTCATCGTCGACGCCGCCCCCGCGGAGGCGCGCCTCCTGCGGACGGCGCGCGAGGTGAACGACGCGAAGCCGGGCCATGTGCTGGCGCGGATCCGCGCGCAGGTGGCGCCCGGCGCGGCGGTGGCCTGCCTCGGCCTGGCGTTCAAGGCGAACGTCGACGACCTCCGCGAATCCCCGGCGCTGGATATCGCCGTCCACCTGGCCGCCGAGGGTTACCGGGTGCTGGCGGTGGAGCCGCACATCACCACCTTGCCCGCCGCCCTCGCCGGCCGCGCCGAGCTCGTCGACCTGCCGGCCGCGTTGGCCCGGGCGGACGCCATCGTCCTCCTGGTCGACCACCGCGCCTTCGGGTCGCTGACGTTGGCGGATCTGGCCGGCAAGGCCCTGATCGATACGCGCGGGCAGATCCGCTGACTCCCTTGTACCTCTCTGCCCTTGCTCATCTCGGACCTGCGTGGTTCTGGCGCCGGCTTTGGTTCCGGGCCGAGCGTTCGCTCGGTTGCCTGGAACGACGCTGCCCTCTCCGCGCCTGGGATCAGGTCGATGTTCCGGCCGACTACGCCGACCGCTGGCGTCGTTCCGTTCCCCGTCTGCCCATCGCGAAGGTCGACCGCGCTTACCTGGCCCCGCACGTCGAGGCTTGGGCGGTCGCCAACGGCCACTCCCCGGTCGCGGAAGCCGACCTGCTCGCCCGCGGTCGCTTCCGGATCTTCGACCATGACCTCGTCGAGGCCGGGATGCCGCCGCGCTGGCACGTCAGCGTGCTCGATGGTGCGGCCGTCGACGCCTCCGTCCATTGGACGAAGCTGTCCACCGCCGGCCCCGTGGACATCAAGGGCGTCTGGGAGCTCTCGCGCTTCGCCTGGGTCTACCCGTTGGTGCGAGCCTGGGTCCTGGATGGCGAGGCCCGGCATGTCGAAAACTTCTGGCGGTTGCTCGAGGACTGGATGGCGGCGAACCCCCCGAACCGCGGACCGCAATGGATGTGCGGGCAGGAGGCGTCGATGCGGCTCATCGCCGTCGCGTTCGCGCTCCAGGCCTTCCGCGCGCACCCGGCCACGACGGACGCCCGGCTGCTGCTGACCGCGCGACTGGCGACCGTGACCGCGGAACGTATCCGCGCGCACCTGGCCTACGCTCTTTCCCAGGAGAACAACCATGGCCTGAGCGAGTCGCTGGGGCTCTACACGGCGGGCGCGCTGTGGCCGCAGCTGAAGCACGCCCCGGCCTGGCGCGACCAAGGGCTGGAAACCCTTTTCCCGCAGGTCGAAGCGTTGGTCGATCCCGCGGAGGGCGGCTTCAGCCAGCATTCGACGAATTACCACCGCCTCTTCCTGCAGCTCATGACCTGGGCGGAGGTCGTCCTCGGAGCCGAGGGCCAACAGCTGCCTCCGCGGACGCGCGCGCGCGTCGGTCGGGCCACCGAGTTCCTCTCCGACCTGCTGGAGCCCGATGGCACGGTGCCGCGTTATGGCGCCGACGACAGCGCCAATCTCTTTCCGCTGAGCGGGCTGCCCGCCCACGATTTCCGTCCCGCCCTCGTCGCCGCCCAGGCGCTTTTCCTGGGAGACCGTCCGTCCGCGGGACCGTGGGATGAAGCCGCCTTGTTGCTCATCGGGCCGATGCCCGTCTCCGCGCGCGTGCTGACGCGCGCGGAGTCGGTCTTCCGCCCCGCCGCCGGCGTCGGCCTGCTGCGCCACCCACGCGGCGCCGCTTTTTTCCGGGCGCCCCTGCTCTCACCTTGGCGGCACCGGCCCAGCCAGGCGGACCACCAGCACGTCTCTCTCCGCTGGGACGGCGCCTGGATCGCCGAAGATGTCGGCACCTTCACCTACGCGGGCGTCGGCCCCGACGACTTCGGGTCGGCCATCCACCATGACGTCGTCACGGTCGACCGGCGCGGCCCCATGCGTAAGGTCGGCCGGTTCCTCTGGCTCCCTTGGACGTCCTGTTCGCCTCTTTCCACACCGCGCGGGTTGGGCGCGACCTGCCGCGATCTCGGCGGTGCGCGGTGGGATCGTCGGGTCCTCCGCCTCCCGCAAGGGTTCGTCATCCTCGATCAGGTACGTGCCACGGACCCGGCGAGCTGCTGCGAGCTCCGCTGGCATGGCCGGACCCGTGCGGGCCTCGCACGGCTTTCCCTCGCCTGCTCCCAGCCGTCGCAGGAAGCCTGGGTCAGCGCGGATACCCGGACCGGCGAAGGCTTCTTCGCGCCCTGCTACGGTCGCCGTGAGCCCGCGTGGACCCGTCGGCTGACCGCCGTGGGCCCGTCGGTCACCTTCGTCACGGCGCTGGGCTGCCAGGTCGAGCTGCGCGCCGACGCCCTGATCGTCGATGGCGAGCCCATCCCCCTTCCACCCTGATGCGCACCGTCGCTCTCATCGTCGGCACCCGCCCCGAGGTCATCAAGCTGGCCCCGGTTTACTTCGCGCTGCGGGACTCCGCGCAGCTTCGCCCGGTCCTGGTGGCCACCGCGCAGCATCGCCAGATGCTCGACCAGGCGCTCGGCGCCTTCGGCCTCAAGGCCGACCACGACCTCGACCTCATGCGGCCGGGCCAGACGTTGCCGGAGCTGACCGGCCGCGTCGTCACCGCGGTCTGCGGCTGGCTCGATCGCCATCACCCCGATGTCGTCCTCGTCCAAGGCGACACCACGACCGTCCTCGGGTCGGCCTTGGCCGCGTTCTACTCGGGCATCCCGGTCGGACACGTCGAGGCGGGTCTCCGCACCGGCTCCCTGCGCACGCCTTTCCCCGAGGAGATGAACCGCCGCGTGACCTCGACGTTGACGCGCTGGCACTTCTGCCCGACGGAAGGGGCGCGCGCGAACCTCCTCCGCGAAGGCGTCGCGCCCGCGCATTGCCATGTCACCGGGAACACGGTGGTCGACGCCTTGTTGGGCGCCCGCGAGCGGGCGCGGTTGGCTCCCGCCGAACTGCCGGCCTTCGCCGCCCGGTTGGGCATCCCCGAAGCTTTCGCCGCCCGCCACCTCGGCCCCGGCGGCGCTCCCTGGGCACTGATGACCGGTCATCGCCGCGAGTCTTTCGGCGAGGGCTTCGAGCGAATCTGCCAAGCCATCCGGCGCCTCACCGAGGAGCATCCCGACCTGGGCGTGATCTACCCGGTGCACCTCAACCCCCAGGTCCAGGAGCCGGTCCGCCGTCTCCTGCAGGATCATCCCCGGGTCGTCCTGATCCCGCCGACCGACCACCTCGATTTCATCCGCCTCCTCGATCGCGCGACCTTCGTCCTCACGGATTCGGGCGGGGTGCAGGAAGAGGCCCCCACCCTGGGCAAGCCGGCCCTGGTCCTGCGCGACAGCACGGAGCGGCCGGAGGGCGTGGCCGCCGGCACCTGCGTCCTCGTGGGGACCGATCCGGCGCGCATCGTCGCCGAAGCCGCGCGGCTGCTCCGCGACCCGGCCGAGTACGCCCGCCGCGCCGCCTTGCGCAACCCGTACGGCGACGGCCAGGCCGCGGGCCGGATCCGCGCGATCCTCGAGCGGGAACCGCTCTGACCACCCGGTGCGCGTCCTGTATTTCCATCAGCACTTCGCCACCCCGGCCGGATCCGCGGGGACCCGCTCGTATGAGTTCGCCCGGGCCTTGGTCGCCCGCGGGCATGCCGTCACGATGGTCTGCGGAGCCCATGCGCAGTCGGGGCTCGAGCTGCCTTTCGACCCCGCCCGGGGCTGGCGGCGCGGGCTGGTCGACGGGATCGACGTGATCTCCCTGCCGCTGCCTTACGCCAATCGCGACGGCGTGGCCCGCCGCACCTGGACCTTCCTGCGCTTCGCCGCACGTTCGGTCCGCCTCGCGCTCACGCTGGAGGCCGACCTCGTGTTCGCGACTTCGACGCCCCTGACCGCGGCCTTGCCCGGGCTGGCGGCGCAGGCCGCCCGCGGCCTGCCGTTCGTCTTCGAGGTGCGCGACCTCTGGCCCGAGCTGCCGCGCGCGCTCGGCCTGCGGAATCCCCTCCTGCTCGGCGGCATGGAAGTCCTCGAGACGGCCGCCTACCGCGCCGCCGACGCCGTGGTCGGGCTTTCCCCGGGCATCGTCCGCGGGATCCGCCGCAAGTCGTCCCCGCGTCAGCGCGTGGTCATGATCCCGAACGGCAGCGACCTCGAGGTCTTCCACCCGCGCCTCCGCCGCGCCGGCGCTTTGCCGGGGTTCGGGCCGGATGATTTCCTCGCCGGCTTCACGGGCGCCCATGGTCCGGCCAACGGCCTCGAGGCTTTGCTGGACGTCGCCCGCGAGCTGCGGCGCCGCGGCGATCGCCGCGTGAAGCTCGTCTTCATCGGCGACGGCAAGGAGAAGGAGCGGCTCGCCGCGCAGGCGGCCGCCGAGGGCCTCGACCACTGCCGGTTCTTCCCGCCCATCCCGAAGACGGAACTCGGCGCCGTGACCGCCTCCCTCGATTGCGGCCTGATGGTCCTCCGCGATGTCCCGGCGTTCTACGACGGCACTTCCCCGAACAAGTTCTTCGACTACGCCGCCGCCGGCATCCCGGTCGTGAACAACTACCCGGGCTGGCTTGCCGGGCTCATCGCTGACCACGACGCCGGCAGCGTGGTCCCGCCGGCCGATCCGGTCGCGTTCGCCGACGCCTTGCAGGCGCTCGCCGCCGACCCCGCCCGCCGGGCCCGTCAAGGCGCGGCGGCCCGGCGGCTTGCCGAGACCCGCTTCGCCCGCGCCGACCTCGCCGCCGACTTCGTCGCCACGCTCGAAGCCGCCGCCGGCTGAAGGTCCCCTCGCTTATGCTGACCCGTCCCGAAGTCCTCCAGCTGGTGCTCCGCCGCCTCGCCGCGCTCGGTCGCGAACTGGGTAAGCCCGAGCTCGAGCACGCCGACGAGCAGACGCGCCTCTTCGGCGAAGCCTCGTCCTTGGATAGCATCGGGCTGGTCACGTTGATCGCGGACCTCGAGGAGGATCTCCGCCGCGCCACCGGCCGCGACGTGGTCCTGGCGGATGAGAAGGCGATGAGTCGCCTGACCTCGCCGTTCCGCCGGGCGGGCCTCCTCGCCGACCACATCGTCGCGACCCTCGCCGCCTGAACCATGCCCCTCGCGATCGTCACCGGAACTTCCCGCGGCCTCGGCCGCGCCCTGGCCGAGCGGCTGCTCGCCGAGGGCTGGACCGTGCATGGGTTCTCGCGCGAACCCGATGGCTGGGCGCCGCCCGGCTTCGTCGCGCATGCCGTCGACGTGGGCGACCCGGCGGCGGTCCGCGCGGCGGTCGCCGCCGTCACGGCGGACGGAGCGACGATCGACCTGCTCGTCAATAACGCGGGTATCGCCGCGATGAACGCGCTCCTGCTCACGCCGTCGGAGGTGGCCGCCGAGCTCACGCGGGTCAATTACCTCGGGACCTTCCATTGCCTGCAGGCCGCGGGGAAGGCCATGGTCCGCGCCCGCCGCGGCCGGATCCTCAATGTCACCACGGTGGCCGTGCCGCTCGCGTTGGAAGGCGAGGCCGCCTATGTCGCCAGCAAGGCGGCGGTCGAAGCGCTCACCCGGGTGGCCGCCCGCGAACTCGGCCCGCACGGCGTCCTCGTCGCCGCCGTCGGCCTGGGCCCGGTCGACACCCGGCTCACGCGCGGGGTCGGCGCGGAATCGCTCGCCCGGCTCAACGCCCGCATCGGCCGCCCGGCCGGTACCACGGTCGCGGAAGCGGCGGACTTCCTGTTCCGTCAGGCGGTCGATCCGGGACTCGTCGGCGGCTCCATCCATTACCTCGCCGCGCTGACCTGATTTGCGGAACTGGCTCTCCAGTCGATGCGCGGCCTTCGGGGCGCGACCCGCCCTCGCCGGCGCGTGGGGCGTCGTGACCTACGCCGAACTTGCGGCGGAGATCGCCTCTGTGCGCGCCGCCCTTGCCGCGCTGGGTCTCGCGCGTCCCGCCTGTTTCGCGATCGTCGGCGGGCATGGACCGGCGGCCGCCGCCTGGTTGCTCGCGCTCGCCGAGGAAGGGCACGTGGTCGTTCCGCTGGCAGGCAACCTCGCCGAGCACCCGGCGCGGCTCGCCGAGGTCGGGGCGCGTTGGGTCGTCGCCGTCGAGGGCCGCGAAGCCCGGCTGCTGCCCCGGGTCGCCGAGCCCAAGGAATACCCGCTGATCCAGGCGTTGGCGGAACGCGCCGCCGCGGGACTGGTCCTGTTCTCCAGCGGCACCAGCGGCCGACCGAAGGCGATGGTGCAGGATTTCACGAACCTGCTCGCGACCTACCAGGAGCGTCGGCCCAGCGGCCTGCCGGTGCTCGCGCTCCTCGGCTTCGATCACATCGGCGGGCTGAACACGCTGCTCGGGGCTTTGGCCGCCGGCGCGCTCGTCGTGGTGCCCGACGACCTCTCCGCCGGCTCCGTCGCCGCGGCAATCGCCCGCCACCAGGTCGCCGTCCTGCCCGCGTCCCCGACTTTCCTTAACCTCCTGCTTGCGGCCGGCGTCCCCGCCGCGGAGCTCACCTCGCTGCGCGTCATCACCTATGGCACCGAGCCGATGCCCGAAAGCCTGCTCGGCCGGCTCCGGGCGGCGTTCCCGCGCGTCCGTTTCATCCAGACGTTCGGCACGAGCGAGACCGGTATCTTCCGTACCGAGAGTCCCGATCCCGGCTCGACGTTCCTGCGTTTCGACGATCCCGGACTGGCCTGGAAGGTCGAGGACGACGAACTTTGGTTGCGCAGCCGCACCCAGGTCACCGGTTACCTGAACGCCGGCAACGAGCGCTTCACCGCGGATGGTTGGTTCCGGACCGGCGACCGCGTCGAGGTCCGCGCCGACGGCGCGCTCCGTATCCTCGGTCGCGTCGGCGAGCTCATCAACGTCGGGGGAGAGAAACTCATGCCGGCCGAGGTCGAGACCGTCCTGCTGACCGTGCCCGGCGTCCGCGACTGCCGGGTCGCGGGCGAGCCCAGCGCCCTGACCGGGCAGACGGTCGTGGCCGACGTGGTGCTCGCGCCGGGCCACGACGCGGAGGTCGTCCGCACCGCGCTACGCCAGGCGTGCCGCGCCCGCCTCGCTCGCCACAAGGTGCCCACCCGGGTGCGTTTCGTCCCCGCTGTCTCCGGCGACCGCCTGAAGAAGATCCGCTGACATGAGCGCCTTGCTGCCGTATCTCCTCCTCGATGCGATCCTCCTGATCGGGTGCGTCGTTTTCCTGGCGCCCCGCCTGTCGTTCTGGCATCCCGCCACGACCTACCTCCTTTTCCACGCCTATAGCTTCAGCGTCCGTGCATGGCAGCTCTTCGACGGCGCCAGCCCGATGTACGCCGACAATACCGCGTTCGATGTCATCCGGCCGGAGGAATTCCAGCGCGCCTTGTTGCTCGCCGACGTGGCCTTGGTCGTCTTCGTCGGCGCCGCCTACTTCGCCCACCGTCGGTTCGAGCAGGCCGCCCACGAGCCGATCCGTCGCCGGCTCATCAACCGCGCGGCGGTCCTCGTCGTCGCCGGTCTCTGCCTGCCGGTCGGTTTCTTCGTCTTCCTGACCTCCAAGGCGGGCGCCGTCTCGGCGAACGCGCTGACCGAGACGAACTACTACACGGTGATGGGGATGTGGCCGATCGGCTGCCTTGGCCTGCTCATCTACCTGCGCGGCTTCCGTTGGTACCTCCTGCTGCCGACGGCCCTGTACCTGGCCTTGGTCGCGGTCCAAGGTTATCACCGGTTCATGCTCGTCCTGCCGCTGGTGTTTCTCGCGTCCTACTACCTGCAGGCACGCCGGCGGCGCTGGCCGGGCCTGCCGATCCTGCTCGGCGCCCTGTTGGTATTCATGGTCCTGCCCCGGCTCAAGGCGATCGGGCAGGCCGTGCAGGCAGGCGATCTCAACGAGGCGGCCCAGCTGGTGGGCGATTCGTTCCGTTCGACCAAGGGGTTGGAGGGGTCCTCCAGCGAGCAGTTCCTCGACCAATTCGCCGGGGCGCTCACCATGGCCGACGATTATGGCAAGGTGTACTATGGCTCGACCTACCTGGCCATCGTGACCTTGCCGGTCCCGCGATCCCTCTGGCCCGCCAAGCCCGGCCTGGGCGACCATACGATCGAGATCTCGACGGCGCGCCGCCAGTACGACGTCGAGGGCCGCATCGTCACCTACATCGGCGAATCCTACCTGAATTTCCGCTACCTCGGCATCGTGCTCGTGCCCGCCTTGCTCGGCTTCTTCCTCACGCGGTGGTGCCTGCGGGCGACCAGCGGTCCGCTGCTTCGTTTCGACGGCTACCTGTACACGGTCTTCGCGATGGCCTATATCCAGCTGTTCCGCGACGGCCTGCTGTCGATCTTCGTCTTCACGGTCGTGCATAACATGCCGATGCTCTTCGCCTGGATCCTGCATGCCTTGCCGGGCTTCGCCCGACGGGTGGTCGATCCGCCGCCGGCGCACCCGCTGGCGCAGGAGGATCTCACGCTCGGTCCGCCCCCCGGCTTCGCCCCGGGCGGCCCCCCGCCCCGATGAAAGCCATCATCCACGTCGTCTACGATTGCGTGCCGGGGGCCTATGCCGGCGGTGTGCAGAAGATGGTCTTCGAGCTCGCGAGCGCCCAGCGTCGGGCGGGCGCCGACGTCGAAGTCTGGGCGGTCAACGCGCTCCGGGCGGGCGCGACGGAGGATCATGGCGGGCTCACCCTGCGTTATTTCATGCCCGATGCCGCCCTCGGGCTGGTCAAGTCCGACCGGCTGGAGGCCCACCTCCGCGCGTTACCGCCGGGGTTCGTGCTGCACGCCCATAACTCCTTCCACCCGCTGAACGTGCAAGTCGGTGAGGCCGCCGCGGCCCGAGGCTTCCCGGTCTATTACCACCCGCACGGCGCCATGGATCCCTCGTTGTTCCAAGGCTGGTCGTGGCGCGCGCTGAAGAAGCGCCTCTACATCCGGTTCGTCGGCCGCCTGGACCTGAACCGTTCCGCCGGGGTCTTCGCCCTGACCGGGTACGAGGAAGCCCAGCTGCGCTCCCTCGGCGTCACCGCGCCGGTGGCCGTGATTCCGAACGGCGTCGCCGCGGCGGAGTCCGCCGAGGTCCCGCCGGCGGAGTCCGCGCGCCGCGCCGCCGCCTTCCGCGCCGCGCATGCCCTGCCGGGCACGGCCAAGGTCCTGCTGTTCATCGGTCGGATCAACCCGAAGAAACGGCTGGAGGACATCATCGCCGCCTTCGCCGAACTCGCCCCGCGCGAGCCGGACCTGCACCTGGTGCTGGCGGGCCAGGCCGACGACGCCTACCTCCGCGCCTTGCGCGCGTTGGTCGACCGGACCGGCCTGTCCGCGCGCGTCCGTTGGGTCGGCTTCCTGGACGAGCGGGCCAAGCCGGCGGCCTTCGCCGCCGCCGATTGCTTCGTCCATGCGTCCGTCTCGGAGGGTATGGCCTTGGCGATCCTCGAGGCGATGGCCCATGGTTTGCCGGTGGTCGCCACCGAGGGTTGCTATATGCGGGCGGCGGCGGAGCTCGGCGCGCTGCGCGAGTGCGCGCAAGGCGGCGCGGCCTTGGCGGCGGCGTTGGCGCCCGTGCTGGCCGACCCCGCCGCGGCGCGGACGCTGGGCGCGGCGGGGCGTCGCTATATCCGGGAGGTCCACGACTGGGACCGGCTCGCCCGCCGTTACCTGCGTATCTACGAGGAGGGCTTGCGCGTGCGCTAAGCATGTGCGGCATCGCGGGATACCTCGGTGATTTCGCGGCGGAACTCCTGCCGCGGATGAACCAGGCCCAGGCCCATCGGGGGCCGGACGGGCAGGGCGTCTGGTCTTCCGGTCGCGTCGGCCTCGCGCACGTCCGCCTGGCGATCCTCGACCTTTCCCCGGCCGGTCATCAGCCGATGTCCGATGCGCGCGGGCGGGTCACGCTGGTCTTCAACGGCGAGATCTACAACTACCGGGAACTCCGCGCCCGGCTGGAGCGCGAGGGCGCGACGTTGCGCGGCTCGAGCGACACGGAGGTGCTCGTCGAACTGCTGGCGCGCCATGGCCGCCGGTGCCTGCCATGGCTGAACGGGATCTTCGCCTTCGCCGCCTGGTTCGCCGACGAGCGGCGTCTCCTGCTCGCGCGGGACGCGGCCGGCGTGAAGCCGCTCTACTGGACGCGGACCCCGGCGGGTTTCGCGTTCGCCTCGGAACTGAAGGCCCTGCTCGCCGTGCCGGGCGTCGACCTGACGCCGGATGCCCATGCCATCGCCTCCTACCTGACCTTGCTCTATGCGCCCGGGGAGCGCACGCCGGCCCGCGGCGTCCGCAAGCTCCGGCCCGGCGACTTCCTCGAGTGCGCGGAGGACGGCGCCGTCCGCCTCGCGGCGTTCGCCCCCGGGCATTACCGCGAGGAGGTGCAGGCTTTCCCGCGCGCCACCGCCGTGGAGGCGTGTCGTCACTACGTGGCGCAGGCGGTGCGTCGGCAACTGGTCGCGGATGTCCCGCTCGGCGGGTTCCTTTCCGGCGGGGTCGATTCCACCACGATCGCGCACCACGCGGTCCGGCACCTCGCCCGCGGCGCCGACTACCCTTGCTTCTCCTTGGATCCCCGCGGCGGCGAGGCCGAAGGCTTCGCCGATGACCTGCCCTACGCGCGCCTGGTGAGCACGCGCCTCGGCGTCCCTTTGCACGTGGTGGGTCTCGAGGAGGAAAGCCTCGATGAGCTCGACGAGCTGGTCCGGAGCCTGGACGAGCCGACCCCGGATCCCGCGGCTTTCGCGACGCGCGCGATCTGCGCCGCCGCGCGCGACCGGGGCGTGAAGGTCCTGCTTTCCGGCGCCGGCGGCGACGATATCTTCTCCGGCTATCGCCGGCATCAGGCGCTGGCATCCGAGCGCTACTGGGGTTGGATGCCGCCGCCCTGGCGCGAGGCCTTGGTCGACCTGAGCGCGCAGTTGCCGCGGGACAACCCCGCCGGCCGCCGCCTCGCCAAGCTTTTCGGTCATGCGTCCGCCCCGCCCGCCGAACGGTTGGCGAGCTACTTCCTCTGGCTGGACGACTCGGTCCTCGCTCCCGCGTTGGCGCCCGGTTTCCGGGAGGAGCTGCGTCGCTTCCGTTCGGTGGATACGATGCTCGACGCCCTGGCCGCCTTGCCGACGGGCGTGAGCCGGCTCAATCAGATGCTCCACCTCGACCGTAGCTTTTTCCTGGCCGACCATAACCTCAACTACACCGACAAGATGGCGATGGCGTGCGGCGTCGAGGTCCGGGTGCCCTTCCTCGACCCCGACCTGGTGGCTTTCACCGAACGCCTGCCGGATGACCTCAAGCAACGCGGTCGTTCCGGCAAATACCTCCTGCGCGCCGCCATGCGCGGCGTGATCCCCGCGGAGGTGCTCGATCGCCCGAAGACCGGGTTCGGGTTCCCGCTGCGCCGCCTGCTGCACGGCAGTTATGGGCGCCGGCTCCGGCGCCTCGCCGCCGAAGGCCGTCTGGACGCCACCGGGGTCTTCCAGGGGGCCGGCGTGATCGCCTTGCTCGACGCGGACGCCCGGGGTGAGGTGGACGCCGCCTACCCCCTGATGGGCGTGCTGTGCGTCGAGTCGTGGTTGCGCCAGTTCGCCGGCCGCTGAATCCTCTTTCCCGATGCAGACCATCCTCCCTGCCGTCCGGCTCGCCGGTCTCGCCGTCACGACCGGCCCGCTGGTCCGCGATTTCCTGGCGGATGGCCTCGCCGCGGGCCAGGACGCCGGCGCGCTGGAACGCACCGCCCGCACCGTGGGTCTGCGTCGCCGGCTGGTCGCGGCTCCCGGGCAGACCGCGCTGGATCTTTGCGCCGACGCCGCCACGCGTCTCCTCGCGGCCTGTCCGGAGCCGGCCGCCCAGGTCGACGCGGTCATCTTCGTCACGCAGACGCCCGATCACGCGCAACCGAACAACGCGTGCCTGCTCCACGGCCGGCTCGGGCTCGCCCGTACCGTGGCGGCCTACGATGTCTCGCTGGGTTGTTCCGGTTGGGTCTACGCGCTGCAGCAGGCGGCCTTGCTCTGCGCGCACGGCGGAGCGCGCGCCGTCCTGCTTTGCGCCGGCGACACGTTGAGCCGGACGACCAACCCGCGCGATCGCGCGACGGACCCGCTCTTCGGCGACGCCGGGAGCGCGACCTTGGTCGTGCGCGACCCGGCCGCCGGCGCCTGGCATTTCGTGCTCGGCACGGACGGCGCCCGTGCCCGCGTCATCGAGGTGCCGGGCGGGGGCGCCCGGTCGCCGCGCGGCGCCGAGCCCTGGGTCGAGC
>JACCDK010321328.1_pt1 | contig 13144 bp, 9 predicted proteins | sample 7445871 | NCBI WGS metagenome assembly JACCDK01 (sample SAMN15323436, study PRJNA562643) | freshwater metagenome | isolation source: river surface water | place: USA:Blue River Watershed | collected 2017-08-15 | reverse complement strand
TTACCATAATAACGGTTTCTATCGCGACGTTTAGTTGCTTGTCTTACATCTTTTTTTGTAGCCGAATGATTTGCCATGTACTAATTAATTTTCAGGAGGGCAAAGGTAAGGGACTTGTGCAAATATTTAAAATTAAAATGAAAAAAAATAAAAATTGAATATAATATATTGATAATCAATAAGTTAAAATGTATCAAAATTGCAGTTTTTCTCTATTTTGAACAATAATGTCAAAATCGGCGTCAAAACCCTAAAAATTCTATCATAAATGATCAAAATTTACCTGAGATTTTTAGCGTATTTTACTTTATTAATCAATCATTTAAACCGATATTTGCAAACCTTGTTTCGACAAATAAACGAAAGGATATACAATGAAGGATTTTACCTACATCACCAACTCCCATCCAGCCTTTATAGAAGGTTTGTACCAACAATTTTTAACTGATCCAGCATCAGTAGACCCAGATATTATAAAGTTTTTTGAAGGTTTCGATTTTGCCATGCAAAATGGAACAGTGGCTCCCGCTCAAGGTACTGCAACAACTGTATCCAATGTTAGTGCGGATTGGGCCAACGAAATAAAAGTGTATCGTTTGATTTTGGGTTACCGAAATAAAGGACATTTGATTGCAACAACTAATCCAATACGTACGCGTAAGGATAGAGGCGCAAATTTAGATTTAGCCTTCTTTGGTTTGTCAGATGCTGATTTAACAAAAACATTTCAAGTTGGCTCAATTATTGGATTAGGCGCTACTACTTTGAGTAATATTCTTGCACACTTGCAAAAGACGTATGCTAAAAGTGTAGGTGTTGAGTTTAAATATATCTCTGACCAACAAAGAGTAGATTGGTTAACAAATGAATTAGAAAATAAATTCAGTCAACCAATTTCTTTAGAACAAAAGAAGCACATTCTTGAGAAATTAAATCATGGTGTGATATTTGAAAAGTTCTTGCATACAAAATACATTGGACAAAAACGTTTCTCATTAGAGGGTGGTGAGTCAACTATTGCAGCTTTAGATGCGATTGTTAACACTGCAGGAGAGCATGGTGTTCAAGAAGTGGTGATAGGTATGGCGCATCGTGGAAGATTGAATGTGCTTGCTAATATCATGGGCAAAACCTATGAGCAAATATTTAGTGAATTTGAAGGTACTGCTGTATTAGATCAAACCATGGGTAGTGGAGATGTAAAGTACCATATGGGCTATTCATCTGAAGTTACTACGTTTAATAATAAAAAAGTACATCTTAAATTGATGCCCAATCCATCTCACTTAGAAGCAGTTGATCCTGTTGTTTTAGGATTTGCTCGTGCAAAAGCAGATGTATTGTATGATTCAGATTTATCAAAAGTTTTACCAATTTTAATTCATGGGGATGCTTCTGTAGCAGGTCAAGGTATTGTGTATGAAATTTTACAGATGTGTCAATTGAATGGTTACAAAACAGGAGGTACTATTCACTTTGTTATTAATAATCAAATTGGATTTACAACAGATTTTGATGACGCAAGAAGTGCAAATTATTGTACATCCATTGCAGCCATGGTTCAAGCACCCGTATTGCATGTGAATGGAGATGATGCAGAAGCAGTGGTGAAAGCAGTTCAAATTGCAACAACTTACAGACAACTATACAAGAGTGATATTTTCATTGACATGGTATGTTATAGAAAGCATGGCCACAACGAAGGAGATGATCCAAAGTATACACAACCTCAATTATATAGCTTGATTGAAAAACATAAGAATCCAAGAGAAGCTTATGTTGAATGTCTTTTACAAAATGGGGAAGCAAGTGCGCAGGAATTAGCAAAGGAAATGGAAAAGAAATTCTGGTCCGATCTTCAAGCAAGATTAGACGAGGTAAAACAAAATCCATTGCCTTACAAATATCAAGCACCAGAATTAGCTTGGCAAGCTATGCGTAAAGCAACAAACGAAGATTTCCTTAGCTCGCCATCTACTGCAATCCCAGCAGAGAAAGCAAAATCAATTTTTGATGCTTTAATGAAATGGCCTGCTAGTTTTACGCCATTGAAAAAAGTAGATAAGTTAATTCAAGAGAAAATTAAATTATACGAAACAGAACAAAAAATAGATTGGGCTACAGGTGAATTGATGGCTTATGCCTCTTTACTTGCAGAAGGAAAGACAGTTCGTATGAGTGGACAGGATGTGAAGCGTGGTACTTTTAGCCATCGTCATGCAGTTTTAGTGGATGAAAATACCAATGAACAATTTAATAGATTAAATCAAGTTGCAGAAGGACAGCAACCTTTTAGAATATACAACTCATTATTGAGTGAATATGGGGTGCTTGGTTTTGAATATGGTTATGCATTAGCAAACGCAGATGCGTTGGTTATATGGGAAGCACAGTTTGGAGATTTCTCTAACGGTGCACAAACAATCATTGATCAATTTATTGCCGCTGGTGAACAAAAGTGGCAACGTCAAAATGGAGTGGTGATGTTATTGCCACATGGATATGAAGGTCAAGGTCCAGAACATAGTAGTGCACGTTTAGAGCGTTACTTGCAATTATGTGCCGAAAATAATATGGTGATTACTAACGTAACTACCGCAGCAAATTTATTCCATGCTTTAAGAAGACAATTAACTTGGTCTTTCAGAAAACCAATGATTAATTTCTCTCCTAAAGCGAACCTTAGAAGTCCGGCAACATTTAGCCCAATGTCTGATCTGACGAATGGTAAATTCCAAGAAGTAATTGATGATTCTTACGTACAAAAAGTAGAGGACGTTAAGAAAGTATTGTTCTGCTCTGGTAAGATCTATTATGAGTTGGCCGAAAGACAAAAAACAGAACAAAGAAATGATATAGCAATTGTACGTATAGAACAATTGTATCCTTTGCCAACACAGCAAATTACAGCACTATATCAAAAATATGGAAAAGCAATTTGGTTCTGGGTTCAGGAAGAGCCTTTGAATATGGGTGCTGCTAGTTTCTTGCAAATGAATTTAAAGGCAATAAAATACGGTGTAATTAGTAGACAAGCATCTGCTGCAACGGCTACTGGTTATGCTAAAGTGCATGCTAAAGAACAAAATGAAATTATAACAACTGCGTTTTCTATCTAAAATATTAAAACATGATTTCGATTAAAGTACCTACAGTAGGAGAATCTATCACAGAAGTAACTTTGTTAAAGTGGACTAAGCCAGAAGGTGCTTGGGTAGATCGTGACGAAGTTATTGCGGAGCTAGAGAGTGAAAAAGCAACATTCGAAGTAAACGCTGAACAAGCGGGTACTTTGCATCATAAAGCAACAGAGGGAGATAGTATTTTAATCGGTGCTATTTTAGCTGATATTGATGAAACTGCAGCTAAGCCAGCTGGAGAAGCGCCAAAAGCAGAACCAGTTGCTGCACCAGCAGCAGCGCCTGCAGCTTCTTCTGCATCTGTAACAAGTGTTCCTAATAATGTGAAAACTACACCAGTTGCTGCTGCAATTATTGCAGATAAGAAGGTGGATACCAATCAAATTAAAGCAAGTGGATACGCAGGTAAGATTACTAAAGTAGATGTTTTAGATGCTTTAAATAATCCTGGTAAAATTCAATTTGCTGGACAAGAATTATTTTCTCGCAATGTACGTCCAGAGAAAATGTCTAACCTTAGAAAAACAATTAGCCGTCGCTTGGTAGAGGCAAAAAATACAACTGCTATGTTAACTACTTTCAACGAAGTAGATATGACTGGCATTATGCAAATCAGAAAACAATACAAGGATAAATTTAAAGAAGCACATGGCGTGAATTTAGGTTTCATGAGTTTCTTTGCAAAAGCTTGTGCGATTGCTTTAACTGAATGGCCTTCTGTAAATGCATTTATTGATGGTGATCAATTATTATACCACGATTATGCAGATATCAGTATCGCTGTAAGTACGCCAAGAGGTTTAACAGTTCCTGTGATCAGAAACGTTGAAAGTTTAAGCATGGCTGGTATTGAGAAGAAAGTAATTGAATTAGCTGGTAAAGCAAGAGATAGTAAATTAACTGCAGAAGAATTAACTGGTGGTACATTCACTATTACCAATGGTGGTGTATTTGGAAGTTTAATGAGTACGCCTATTATTAATATTCCTCAATCTGCTATTTTAGGAATGCATAAAATTCAAGATCGTCCAATGGCGGTGAATGGTGAAGTGAAAATTTTACCAATGATGTATTTAGCTTTAAGCTATGACCACAGAATCATCGACGGACGTGAGAGTGTAGGATTCTTAGTACGTGTAAAAGAGTTGTTAGAAAATCCATCGCTTTTATTAATTGCTAAAGATCCAGTAGCAAGTTTATTAGAATTGTAATTTTAAGATCAATCAATAAAAGGAAGTCATGTTTTGCATGACTTCCTTTTTTATAGTATGACGCATCAAAATCAACATCAAGAGGTTGCTCAAAAGTTAATCGCTGCTTATCAAGGGCAGGAGCCTTTGGCTGCCTATTTGAAAAAATATTTTGCTGCCAATAAAAAACATGGGAGTAAGGATCGAAAAAGTATCAGTGCGTTTTGTTATGCGCATTTTAGAACCATGCATGCTGATTTCCCTTTACAGGATGAAATTTCAAATGAAATAGATATTCCATCTTTTATTCATTCTCATACGATTCAACCCTTATTGTTTATTCGTATACGTCCTTGGCAAAAAGAAAAAGTGATCGCTGCATTGAATACGGCATCTATTGAGTATACCGTTGTCAATGAGAATTGTTTTGCTTTTTCTAATACCACTTCCTTACAAAATATATTAGCACTCAATAAGGAAGCTGTGATTCAAGATTTGAATTCACAAGCTTTGGCGCAATTATTAAACCATGTTCCAACAAGCATGGAAACACCCATTCAAGTATGGGATGCATGTGCAGCGAGTGGTGGTAAAACAATTTTAATGTATGATACGATGCAAAATATTAGAATGCATGTATCGGATGTAAGAGAAAGTATTTTATTCAATGCAGACAAGCGTCTTCAAGAAGCTGGTATACGCCCTGCAAGTTTACAAGTGGTTGATTTAACAGAATCCTTTACTATAAAAAAACCTTTTGATTTTGTATTTGCAGATTTACCTTGTTCAGGTTCTGGTACATGGGGTAGAACACCAGAGCAAATTGCTTTTTTCAAAAAGGAAAATCTAAATACCTACACGCAATTGCAATCTAAGATCATTGAAAATATTTTACCTACTATAAAGTTAGGTGGGCATCTTTTAATTGCGACTTGTTCTGTATATGCAGCAGAAAATGAAGCACATATAAATGCTATTCTTACACAAGGGCAGTTTGAATTAATTGAACAACGTTATTTTAAAGGTTACACCCAACAAGCAGATACATTATTTGGTGCTATATTAAAACGCCACTCTGTATAATACCTCCAGCAACCACATCGTCGCCTTCGTAAAATACAGCACTTTGTCCTGGTGCAATACTTTTCACGTTTTCATAGAATCTAGCTTGCACACCATTGTCCGTGTGGGATAGGGTACACAAAGCACCACTATCATGGTACCTGATTTTTGCCATCAAGTCCATTGATTCTGGTAAATGATCGTATTTTATCCAATTCATTTTAGCGACTAACATATCGTTCTTGTCTAAATCAGATTCTTCACCAATCACTACCACATTGTTTACTGGATCAATGTTTGTAACATAGACAGGGTGGCCCATTGCTAATTCTAATCCTTTTCTTTGTCCAATGGTATAGAATGGGTAGCCTTTATGTTTGCCTAATCTTTTCCCTTTTGAATCTACAAACCAACCACCATTTACTTTTTCTTCTAAACCATCAACACGACGTTTTAAGAAGCCTCTGTAGTCGTTATCAGGAACAAAGCAGATTTCATAGCTCTCGCTTTTTTTAGCCAATTCTGGATAGCCCATATCAATGGCCATTTGCTTGATATCTTTTTTATGCATGCCTCCCAATGGAAGAATTGTACGCTTTAATAAATCCTGGTCCACACCCCATAAAACATAGCTTTGATCCTTTGTTTCATCTAATCCTTTAGAAATCACATAGCGACCATTGGTATGTTGGCGCACTTTGGCATAATGCCCCGTAGCAATAAAGTCACAACCTAATGCATCTGCTCTTTTTAATAAAGCACGCCATTTGATGTGGGTATTACACATCACACATGGGTTAGGGGTTCTCCCTGCTAGGTATTCTTCTACAAAGTTCTCAATGACAAAGTCACCAAACTCTTCTCTAATGTCTAATATATAATGTGGGAATCCATTGTTTACGGCCGCCATTCTAGCGTCGTTAAATGAATCAATATTGCAACAGCCGGTTTCTTTACCATTGGCATTGCTAGTGGAGTAGTCCCATGTTTTCATGGTAATTCCTACTACTTCGTATCCTTCGTTGTGTAAGAGTATTGCAGCGACTGTGCTGTCTATTCCGCCGCTCATTGCGACAAGTACCTTTCCTTTTTTGCTCATATTTCGGTGGCCAGTTAAAAGTTGGCTTGGCACAAAAGTAATAAAAAATTACTACCTTCATTGTCTAAGAAAGTTAAAATATAAGAATATGATAAAGTTACAAGTCATCGGAAATTTAGGTAAGGACGCGGTTGTGAATAACGTCAACGGGAAGTCAGTGATCAACTTCAATGTGGCGCATACAGAGAAATATAAAGATGCGCAAGGGGTACAAAAAGACAGGACTACTTGGGTAGATTGTTCTTATTGGACAGATCGTACAGCTGTAGCCCCTTATTTAAAGAAGGGTACACAGGTTTATGTAGAGGGTACACCAGATGTAAGATCATATACGACTGCAGATGGTCGTCAAGGGGCATCTTTAACCTTAAGAATTGTTTCTGTACAATTATTAGGAGCGAAGCCTTCTGGAGGTGCAGGTGGAGATCAGCCAAGCTATGGTGGAGAATCTAGTCCAGCACAAAGCTACAACCCACAGCCAGCTAATGGCGGAGACAGTGGTGAAGCGGACGATTTACCATTCTAAACAATAAGTTTTAAAATAGATCAAAGGGTGTACTTAACAGTGCACCCTTTTTATTTGTAAATTTGCGTTATGCATTTTACACATTATACATATAAAGAATTGACTGAATTTGCGGAAGCTGTTTTTTTAAAGATGGGTTGTTCAGCAGGGGATGCAGCATTGGCCACCAAAGTTTTGTTATCCGCAGATTTAAGAGGGATTGATAGTCATGGTATCGCTAGGTTAGTTGGTTATGTCAGATTATGGGAAGTTGGAAGAATTAATCCAACACCTAATATCACAATAGTGCATGAAACACCCTCTACTGCAGTCATTGATGGAGATAGAGGATTGGGCTTGATTGTTGCGCCAAGAGCAATGGAAATTGCAATGGAAAAAGCGAAGCATGTTGGAACTGGTTGGGTGAGTGTAAAAAATAGTAATCATTTTGGTATTGCGGGATACCATGCTATGATGGCTTTAGAGCAGGAGATGATTGGAATGGCGATGACCAACGCAAGTGCATTAGTGGCACCTACTTATGCTGCTGAAAAATTATTGGGCACCAATCCAATTGCTGTAGCAATTCCTGCTGGAGATGAAGCTCCTTTTGTTGCAGACTTTGCAACAACCACTGCGGCAAACGGTAAATTAGAAATTGCACAAAGAAATAATACTGAAATACCACTAGGATGGGCGCAAGATGCCACTGGTAAAGCTACACAAGATGCAAGCATCTTAAAAAAAGGTGGTGCTTTATTACCACTTGGATCTGAGAAAGAACAGGGTAGTCATAAGGGTTATGCATTAGGATCTATTGTAGATATTTTCTCTGCTGTCTTGAGTGGTGCAAGCTTTGGTCCTTGGGCACCCCCTTTTCCTGCTTATGTTCCAATGCCAGAAAATATGCCTGGCGAAGGTCTAGGTCACTTTATTGGTGCGATGCGCATTGATGCATTTAGACCAGCAGTAGATTTTAAATCTAATATGGATTTATGGTTGAATAGATTCAGAAATGCAACACCTACCCAAGGGCATGATAAAGTATATGTTGCTGGAGATATTGAGCGCAACATGGAAATAACACGTATGCAAAATGGCATTCCTATAGTGGATACTGTACAACAAGATTTAAAGGCATTAGCAGAAAAATTAGAATTGACTTTTATTATCAAGAGCTAACAAATGTTCATCGCTTTTCTAATTAACTTTGAAGTAGATATATAAAAAGATCCTTAAAAAGAGATTGTATGAAAGTAATGAAGTTCGGTGGAACCAGTGTAGGTAAGCCTGAGAGAATGCGTCAGATTGCAGAATTGATTACCCAAAGTCAAGAACCTGTAATGGTTGTATTAAGTGCATTAAGTGGCACTACAAATGCTTTAGTTGAAATTAGTAATCGCTTGGCTTTGGCTGATAAACAAGGCGCAACTGAAAAAATAATTACGCTAGAAAATCACTACCAAAATTTTGTGCAGGATTTATTACAAGATGCTACATTAAATGCGCGCGCGAAAGAGATGATCAATGAGCATTTTGAATTTTTAAGAATCACACAAAAAATCTCTTTAAGTGACGCATTGAATAAAGACATTTTAGCGCAAGGTGAATTAATGAGTACAAAATTATTTTCTTTGTTTTTAGAACAAGCAAATATTGAACATGCCTTATTACCTGCGTTGGATTTCATGAGACTAGACCATAATGAAGAGCCAGATTTAGGATTGATTCAAGAGAAATTAAATGGGGTTTTAGCAAACCATCCAACTAAAAAAATATTTGTAACACAAGGCTATATTTGTCGTAACGCAAAAGGGGAGGTAGATAATTTAAAAAGAGGAGGCAGTGACTATACAGCCTCATTGATTGCAGCGGCTATCAATGCTTCGGTTTGTGAAATTTGGACAGATATTGATGGAATGCATAATAACGATCCAAGAGTGGTTGATAAAACAGTTGCAATTGAGCAACTTAGTTTTGATGAAGCAGCAGAGTTAGCTTATTTCGGTGCTAAAATTTTACATCCAACATGTATATGGCCAGCACAGCAAGAAAATATTCCTGTGAAATTGTTAAATACAATGGAGCCAACTGCTGCCGGAACAGTGATTAAGAAAGAAGCAGGTACCGTAGGAGTTAAAGCAGTAGCAGCAAAAGACGACATCATCGCTGTCAAAATTAAAAGTACAAGGATGTTATTGGCATATGGATTTTTAAGAAAGATTTTTGAAGTATTTGAAAAATATAAGACGCCTATTGACATGATTACCACATCCGAGGTGGCTGTATCTGTAACCATTGATAGTGATACGCATTTAGATGAAATAATTGCCGAGTTAAGCAATATTGCTTCTGTAGAAGTAGAAAGAGGACAAACAATCGTTTCTATTGTAGGTAATGAAATAGCAAAGACGGATTCTATCTTGAAGAAATTATTTAACGCTATTGATGAAATACCTGTAACCATGGTGAGTTATGGCGGTAGTGCACACAATATTAGTTTGTTATTACCAAGCTCCTACAAGACTAAGACATTGCAATTAATAAACAAAGGTCTTTTCGATTTATAGATAGATCTTGTTGCATTAAAATTTAGCGCCGATAGAAATAAAGAATGTTCTACCATCAGCAGGTAATGCACCTGGCCCTGGATAGCCTCCTGCACGTCTGGTGAAATATCTTTTATCTCCTACATTATTAACACCCGCCTTTATATTTAAGTTTTTAGAAAATTTATAGGAGGCAGTGAGGTCCGTAACTGTGTAAGAAGGGATGAGTCCTGTATTGCCATTTGCAGAAGGTTTTATGGTATTATTTGCATCACTAAAGGCTTCTCCAACATAACTTAATTGAGTAGTAATTAAAAAGCCTTTATAACCAAAACTAATACCAGCTCTAATAATATCTTGAGGTGCATTCTCGACTTTTTTATTTTTTGTACTTGCATCTTTATGGTCTCCACTATATCTAGCATCAGTAAAAGCGTAGGAACTAAACAAAATCAAATCTGTGTGAGCACTATTCGTAAAAGCTCTTGTAGGATTAAATTCGATATAGGTTTCCAATCCTTTACTAGTACTTGCACCAACGTTTGTAATGAGCCTATAGTTTGTGCCTGAAGGTGTAATTGTTCCAACACGATTGTTATATTGTAAATAAAATCCACTAATATCAAACTGAAGGAAATTTTTTACTTTTCCTCTATAACCTAAATCAATATTATAACCTTTAGCATCTTTTAATTCTGGATCTACAATATCGGTAGTAGGGGGTGCTTGTAGATTGGCAAATTGAATAGGTCTGTAAGCTTGAGCGAAATTTGCATAAAACTCAGTACTTGATGTTAGATGATATTCCGAGCCAATGCCACCTAATAAAAAGCTTCTACTTCTGGTAATATTTTGAAGTTGAATGGTTTGCCCAGATGCAGTTATTCCATTTCTTCCCGCGGCAGCGCCTTCGAGCCATTCATATCTAATTCCTGGAATTAAATATAGTTTACTTGACAATCTAAAAATATTTTCAATAAATCCAGCTGCATTATTTGATTCAAAACTCACATCTCTAGGATAAATGCCGGTGATACTTATGTCATAATCTGATCCAGTACTTCCTTTTCCATCCGCTAATCTATGTGTGGTTCCTGTATAAAATCTTAATCCCCCTGAAATGGTATTTTTCATTTCGCCAATATAGTAGTCAGTAATGATTCTGCTTTCAAGACCATAGTTTCTGTATTTATCTATATTGACAACTCTATTGTTAAACTGATTAGTCAATTTATTGATACTATCTTGAATATTGATAGGTTGTAAAAATCCTACACTATTTCTATCTCCAATAGTTCCGAATATTTTTGTATTCCAACGGGTATGGTCATTTATTTGATATTGAAGTGTAATGGCTGGTGTTGTCCATTTAATATCAAACCAGTTTCTTGCTCTAAAGCTTTGCTGCGCATTTTTTGTAATTTGTTCATCACTTAAACCTCCAGCTTGCTGACTTCTAATATGCGAATGCATCAATTCAAAACTTAGTGACAATTGATTGGTAAAATTATATGTTACAGAACCGAAGCCCGCTTTTGTAAAAAACGCACTATTATCTCTCCAACCCTCACCATTTCTTTGATCGTAAAATGAGTAATAGTTGATTTTCCCTTTTTTACCACCTATTGCATTAAAACTATTCAATAATCCATTGCTTCCCATAGTTTGCTGTGTCTCAAACTCTATGGGTTTATTAATTTCACTGCCATTTTTTAAAATATAGTTGACCATGCCACCAAATTGAGGGCCATATTGGAGTGCCCCTTGACCTCTTACAATTTCGATTCTTTGTACGGCTTGTAGCTGGGGGTTATAATAGGCCTCGGGATATCCAAATGGATCGGCAGCAATATCATATCCGTTTTGTCTTATGTTGAATTCCCAACTTCTATTTGGACTTAGACCTCTTGCAGCAATACCAATTTGTATGCCACTTGGATCGCTTTCCCATACATGTATGCCAGGTACTTTTGCTAATACTTGGCGCATTGTATTGTTTGCAATATTGCCCTGCACATTTTCAAGTACGATTAATGCATTCTTTTTGCCTGCATAAATATTGGTACCAACAATTTCAGGAATTTGTTGGTAGTCACTTTTACTATTGCGCCCAACAATGGTTACATCTTTTAATTGGTTCCAGTCTGTTGTATCTTTTCGAATTATTTTTGATTGTGCATTCATGCTCTGCGATAGGCAAGAGAACAATAGAATTAAACTTATATGTTTAAATGGGTGAATTTTCATGCCGCAAAGTTAGATTAGGACAATGCATGGGGTTTATAGAATCGGGAAACCAATTTATACAATCGGGAAAATAAAAAAGGGTCAGCTAATCTAGCTGACCCTTTGTAGGGTATATCGTTTTTAGTTCTACTAAAACTAAATAAATACCCCAAAAAATATAACAGAGTATTATTTAATTAGTTTTTAGTTCTACTAAAACTAAATAAATAATAACGCGTCACCGTATGAGAAGAAACGATATTTATCTTTAATTGCTTTTTTATAAGCTTCCATTGCTAAATCATAACCAGCAAATGCGCAAGACATAATCAATAAGCTTGTCTTAGGTAAGTGGAAATTGGTTACTAAGCTATCTGCAATATTAAAATTATAAGGAGGATGGATGAAGTGGTTTGTCCATCCTTCTGCAGGCTTCAATAATCTTTGAGCAGTTACGCTGCTTTCCATTGCACGCATTGCAGTCGTTCCAATGGAGCAAATACGACGTCCGTTTTCTTTTGCAGTATTAATGATTCTACATGCATCTTCATCTATCTTAAAGTATTCAGCATCCATTTTGTGTTTGCTTAAATCTTCTACTTCTATTGGTCGGAAAGTGCTTAAGCCAGTATGTAAGGTAACTTCTGCAAAACGGATACCTAAAATTTCGGAACGCTTAATTAATTCTTTGCTAAAGTGTAAACCAGCAGTTGGAGCTGCAACAGCACCTTCATGCTTTGCATAAACTGTTTGGTATCTTTCTTTATCATCTTCTTCAGGCTTACGCTTAATGTATTTTGGTAAAGGTGTTTCCCCCAAAAATTCTAACATTTTTTTAAATCCTTCATCGTCACCTTCCCATAAAAAACGTATTGTACGTCCACGGCTAGTGGTGTTGTCAATGACTTCGGCTACTAATTCTTCGTTTTCTCCAAAATACAATTTGTTACCTACACGAATCTTTCTTGCGGGATCAACAATAACATCCCATAAACGATTCGGTTTGTTTAATTCTCTTAATAAGAATACTTCGATTTTTGCACCTGTTTTTTCCTTACGGCCATACATTCTAGCAGGGAAAACCTTTGTATTGTTTACTACAAAAACATCTTTGTCATCATAATACTCTAATAAATCAGAGAAATTACGATTTTCCATGTGACCGTTTTTACGGTTTACAACCATCAATCTACTGTCTTCACGACGTTTAGTAGGGTACTGGGCAATGAGGTTTAAAGGTAGGTCGTACCTAAATTGAGAAAGTTTCATTTGTGTCTATTTTAAGATGATAGCCACATTAAGTTTACTACAGCCTTACGGGGCAGTTCGCTTCATGTTACGGCATGAAAATTATGGACGCAAATGTACAAAAT
>JACCDK011911970.1_pt1 | contig 13148 bp, 9 predicted proteins | sample 7445871 | NCBI WGS metagenome assembly JACCDK01 (sample SAMN15323436, study PRJNA562643) | freshwater metagenome | isolation source: river surface water | place: USA:Blue River Watershed | collected 2017-08-15 | reverse complement strand
TTTTCTCCATCTGGAACTTCTCCAACTTCTACAAGTACAACGCACAATGGTAGTTACAACAATATTACAAGTTGTACCATGCGCTGTTTAACTGCTGCTGGTGCTGGTTATAATAGTCCTGGCCCTTGCTACGCAATTAATGATTGCCAAGGAACCTCTTATTATTCCAATACTCCATCGAATAACACATTCAATAATAATATCATTGAAAATTTTTATTACATGGCAGTTAGAAATTATTACACCAATGGTGAGCAATTTTTGAATACAGATGTTAGTCGTAAAAATTCGAGTAGCTCAACAACAACTTACACATCACCTTATATATTCTATTCTATGTATACTTACAGTACGAATAGATCAACTTCTATCAGTGGGTCAAATATTCATGATTTACCTTATGTAGGTGCATCTGAATCATCAAGCTCTGGATATTATGCTTATTTTATAGGTGTTTATGCATATTATAATTACGGTAATTCATCTAATCCTGTTCAATTGACTGGGAATAAATTTACCAATATTCGATCTTACTATTATGCGTATAACTTCTATAATTACTATAATTATGTTGTGAATTTGAATAATAACACCATCGATAATATTAAAACATATTCATCTTCTACTTCATACGCATTTTACAATATGTATGGACAAGATTATAACATGTCTGGAAATAAAGTCATTAATTGCCAATGGGGTACAGGTGGAACAGGATATGTAACCGTGATATATAACTATAATATTACAAATTCGGTACGTTCGAGTATTTTATTTGAAGACAATGTGATTGAAAATAACTGGTCGGGGTACCAAATGTACGCGGTAATGAATTACTATTATGCAAGTTATAAAATCAATAGAAATAGAATTGTAAATAACAACACAAATACTTACCAAGGAATGTTTTACGGTATGTATTTGTACTACCTATATAATATAGAATTCACAAATAACATCATTGCAGATAATGTGGGTTATTATGGTGCGATTAACGTATATACTTATTCTGGAAATAGTGGATATTCATCTCAATGGCGCCAAAATACTGTCAAAAGCATTGGGTCAACTTATTCATCACATTACGCTTATGGCTATGTAATTCAGCAGATGTACGATAATGATATTCGTTTTACAGGGAATATTTTATATATGACGAATCATGCGTATGCTTATACCCATTATTTATACAATTCAGCAGTTGCCAATTTTAAGGAACATGATAACAATTCTTTCTATTTTAATTTTGGAACTCAATATTGGTGTTTAGGTACAACTGCTTATAGTGATTTTAGCGGCTTAATGGGTTCTGGTTATGCTGGACTTGGGAATAATTATACAGATCCACAGTTTAAAAACTTAGCGACTTATGATTACCACTGTAACAGTTTTGAAACTCAAAATAATGTCCCTACCGTTTCAAATGTAAAAATTGATCAATCTTTAGCACTTAGAAACCTGGTAAAATCTGATAGGGGCGCTTATGAGGGATTCATGGATATCAAAATCAATAAAACTGATTTCTCTGTTCCGGCTTCTGTTTGTGCTGGTTATTCTACTCCTTCAAATATCTATGTAGAGAATTTATTTGTAGATACCATCTATAATTTTAACGTTTCATATACCGTAAATGGTACCGTTAAATATTCTCAAAAGGTGACGCAAAGAATTCTACCTGGTGCTGTGGCGAAGGTTGATTTTAACGTGGCTGTTCCTTTAAATACTGCTGGTCCTGCTAAAATTTGCATTTTTGTGGATGCTTTTGATGATAACTTGAAGAATGATACACTTACGTTTACAACTATTGTGAAGCCTGCTCCAGGTGGAGGTGCTTTTACGGCATCTTCAAAACCAACGAAAGCGCTTTACCAGTATGGGAAGACAAATGATATCACTGTTGTGAACCAACCAATTATCTATGATGTAAATGCGCCAAGGATTTATTCTAATTCAACCTATAATAGCACTTCAGGTGCAACTTCTGGATGGTATGCACAAGTTCAAGCATACACTAAAGGTGGAAGAGCAATTTCTGGAGCTTCTTTTACTGCACCTACGGCTTCATCAGATTTGGAAGTTAAATTCTTAACGAGCGATAATACCCTAGAAGATACAATGGTAACCATTGTATTGAAAGTTTACGACAATGCAAATGGATGTGATACATCTATTAAGCGTAATATTTTTATCTATCCATCTATTGATGCTGACTTTAAATTCCCTTCGAAAATTTGTAATGGGGATGCTGTTTTGTTTTCAAATACAAGTAAAGTAAGATCTGGTTCGATGGAGTTCTCATGGAATTTCGGAACGGGTATTGCTGCCGATACTTCAAATGCTCCTGAACCAGTTTACCAATTTCTCAAAGAGGGCACGTATAAAGTTATCTTAACCGCTAAAACAATGCCTTACGGATTCACGTTTAGAGATACTCAATCAGTTGTGGTTTCTGCGATCCCAACTGTTATGTTCTCAAAAACAAATGCTTGTGAGGGAAAAGATCTAACATTTACAAATGCTACCACGCCAACAACGGCTAATTTAACTTGGAGTTTTGGTGATGGTTCTACCGATAAAACAGGCGTCAATATCAATGCAACTCATAAATATGCCAAAGCAGGTACTTATTCTGTTTCACTCACTGCCTCTTTGAACGGTTGTGAAGCTAAAATGACTCAAAAGGTGTATCAATTTGATAAACCAGTTGCCGCATTTACCAAAACATCGGGAATTTGCGACAATGAAAAATTCACCTTCACAAATACAAGTACTATCTCTAGCGGTTTGTTAGGAAGTTTTTGGGATTTTGATGACAATCTAAATGTTTCTACGAACTACAGCCCTACATATTCTTTCCAAAAAGCTGGTTTGAAAAAAGTTAAATTGGTTGTGACTTCTGAGTTTGGCTGCGAAGATTCTTTAGTGAGACAAGTTTCTGTTAAAGAAAGCCCGAAAACAAGCTTTATCAATGGTCCTTTATGTTCAGTGAAATCAACAAATTTCACCAATACTACATCTGCTGTTGCTGGTGCAAATCCTACATATAGTTGGGATTTTGGGGATGGTTCTACGAGTATGGCAGAATCTCCTACCCATGACTGGAAAGGCAAATTGGGACCTAAGACAATTACGTTTAAAATTAGTTTAGATAACGGTTGCTCAAACACAATTGTGAAAGATCTTGTTGTTTTAACTCAACCAACTCCTAGTTTCACAGCTGCCGATGTATGTTCTGGTGAAGATGTTGTTTTTGTGAACAATACCTCTTGGACGCAAGGAGATATTTCTTATAAATGGGATTTTGGTGATGGTACTACAACCACCACTTCTGATCCTTCAAAGAAATATGTGACTTCAGTGACTTTAACTCCCAAAGTGACTTTATATGCATATATCGCAGGCGGTTGTGCAGATTCAATCACTCAAGAAATTACCATTAACGAAGCTCCAAGAACTTGCGATTTTGTTGTGAAACCAGATTACGCTTTTGGATTTTACGGTGTAAATGTTGAGCCAATGAATGCCAATGGTGTTGTTGGTGGTCAAAATAACGTAGACTATACTTGGGTTTTTGAAGGTGGTGGAAACTTTAGAACAAAAGATGTGAATGCTGCCCAAGGATACGATTTCCCTCAAGATGGACCTTACGATATCACTATGAGAGCAACAATGCGTCAAACAGGTTGTATGTGTACCGCTACCAAAACTTTTGTGATGAATCGTGCGGATGCTAAATCTTTGAGCACCATTGGTGTGGCTGTTTATCCAAATCCTGCTAGTAATTTTGTCAATGTTTTGACATCTTCTGATTTTGGATCAAATATCTCAATTCAATTGACAAGCATGTCTGGTCAAGTCATGAAATCAATGAACTCTGCTGCTGGATTCACTCAGTTGAATGTATCTAATTTAAGCAATGGCGTTTACATGATTCAAATTTCGAATGGTGTGAATGTTGTAACTCGTAAGATTACAATTCAAAACTAATAGAATTAAAGATTCAATGACGAAAAAGGGTGACCATTGGTCACCCTTTTTTTATGTTCAAGTTTAGTTTTTAAATTTCTTTTAATTTTAATTATTTCGTCAAATAGGCTTTTTTGAGAGCTGGGCAAATTTTATATCGTTCTTCTTTTGTATCGTTGTAAATGGCTTCAAGCATCGTATATACATATTCAATGCCTATATGATCTAGAAATTCAAATGGTCCTTTAGGGTAATTTACACCCAATTTCATCGCAGTATCAATGTCTTGTTGGTTGGCGGTGCCTTCTTGAACCGTATAAAATGCTTCGTTGATAATCATTGCAATGATTCTTGGAGTAACCAACCCAATTCTACTGTCAACTTTAGTGAATTTTGTATATCCCAATAACATAAAAATAGACTCTAAATTTTCAATATTGTAAGGATTGGTGTATTCAATGGTTTCCCTTTCTATCATTGTTGGAAGTGCATTGAAGCCAATGATTTTGAGGGACATAGGTTTTTGTGAACTATTGTGAAACGCAGTTTCTAAATTGATGTTCACTGCGCTTACCATAAATAAAGTATTGGTGTTGCCAATGTAGTCCATTATGTTTTGAGGACATTCATCGAATTCTAAATCAATAAAAATATCAAAATCGTGATGAGATTTTGTATCTTGCACCCATGTGTAGGAATTCGGATCTAAATTTTTGGACTTCCAAGCTTCAGCTTTTTTGCCTTTTCCCAATACTGCTATTTTCATGTGCCTACAAAAATACAACAAAGAATATGAGAGAAACTATTTTTACAAAAAATGCTCCTGCGCCAATTGGTCCTTATAGCCAAGGTGTCCGTTTTGGGAATACCTATTATTTTTCTGGTCAAATTGCGTTAGACCCACAAACAGGGGCTTTTGTTTCAGCAACTGATGTGAAATTACAAACTGAGCAAGTCATGAAAAATATTCAGGCTTTGTTGTTAGAATCAGGTTTAACTTTTGAAAATATTGTTAAAACTTCAATTTTTTTGAAAAGTATGAACGATTTTCCAGTGGTGAATGAAGAATATGCAAAATACTTCAAAGATGGAATTTATCCTGCCCGCGAAACCGTAGAAGTTTCTCGTTTGCCAAAGGATGCACTCGTTGAAATCTCAGTGATTTGCGCTAAATAAAATTTACTCAATCATCATTTTGGTGCGTGACGATTTTTGATCAGATTTTAGCTCAATAATGCACATACCAACTGGTTTGTTTTCTAACGATATACGGCCTTTTTTAATTCTATCTATTTGATAATGAGATGTTTTTTGTCCCTCAAGATTAAAAATGTTGATTTCTGTAATGGGCTCATTTGAATTATAGTCGAAGTAGTTTTGAATAGGGTTGGGACTCAAATTTGATTCCAATTTTGACAATATCACAGTGCTCGCGATGTTTTTTAAGGTGGTTGTATCAACAACAATGTTTTCATCGCCGGGTTGATAGCCAGAATACCAAAAATATATAAGCATCATTTCATCTGCTGTGCCTTCTCCTTTGGAAACTGCCAGTGGGGGATTGTTAGGGTTGTTGTAATTTGAAGTTGTATTGTTGTAATGTGCTACTCCCCACAATTTATCATTTGGCTGCACAATAACTGGTTTAATAAAACTGTATGTGCGCTGCCAATGAAAGTCCCATTTTGGAATATCAATAAATTTGGTGGTATCACCCGCTGCATTGAGACCGTAAGCTTTGATGCTCGTGCCAATTAAATGCATATGTGGAGCAACTGCAAATACGGTTGCTTTATTGTTTACCGAATATTTGGTATAAAATGTTTTTTCTTCATTTGCCGGAATGTAAAGAGGACCATTGGTCATGTTGTTGTTATTGTGATTTAATATCGGTTCAATAAAAACCTGCCTTAGGGTATTTGTGGTTGTTTTCAAGTAAACCTTCGTTGAATCGAGTTGTCCATTGATACCTCCGGGATAATGAATTTGTAAAATGATACGGGTGTTCTTTAGAAGTTTTGTCCCAAAACCAGTTGGAAATTGAAAAGGTTCTTGTCCCGGAACATAGACTCCAATCAATTGTGAAGTTGGAGACCCTGTCCCTCCAAAAGCAACATATCCAGGTCCAGAATCAGCATTGTCTTTATTCACCGGTATGATGCTCGTATCTTGGAAAACCAATACATGATGTACAATTTGTCGGTTACCCGGAATGACTTCTAATGCTGTAACGTATTCATTTTGAGGGATATTTGTTGGCAATACGAAGCATCTGTACATGTCGGCACTAGTGTTTACAGTGTAATTCGGCATTTTAAGTTTGATGGTTGCATTTGCAATTTGCGAACCGGTAATTGGTGTAGGATCAGCAGGTGCAAGACTCAAATTCCCTGATGGTGCATTGTTGTTGGCCCATTGTTTTAACGTTTCAATTTCTGATTGACTTAAAATTCGTTCGTGCGCATACCTTTTGTAATTTGGATTCGCAGGCCAAGGCGGCATCCGTTTAGAATCTGCCGAACCAGCGATGCTGCTTGCCATGCTCTGAGCATTTGAATATCCAACCAATGAAAATGGTGCAATTCCTCCGCTAATATGGCATGATGTACAATTTTTATAGAGTATTGGTGCTACATGTTCCGACCAGTTTGGAATTTGAGCTGTAACTAAATTATTTGCGAAAACTGCAAATAATAAAAGACTTATTTTTTTGAGGGATAAAAACGGATACATTTTTAGTGTTAATATGAAGAATAGACGCAAATTAATGCATAAAAGTTACATTTTAGCGGTTTGACTATGTTTCGTTTAGCCCGAATTATACAATTCAACGGATTGTATAGTTTGTTCTTGCTAGTGTACATCGATAATTTATAAATTAAACGTTTACATGATGCCATTTTTCTAGATTATGTTTTAAATTTGTAATATGTCGAATAACCACGATGAACAAGTGCCTCAATCTTTAGATATTGAGTTGAGTGAGGAAATTGCTGAAGGAACTTACAGCAATTTTGCAATTATTACCCATAGCCAATCGGAATTTATTGTAGATTTCATTAGAATGATGCCGGGAGTGCCTAAAGGGAAGGTAAAAAGCAGAATCATTTTAGCACCGCACCATGCAAAAAGATTGTTAATGGCATTGGGCGATAATTTGGCTCGCTATGAAGCAAACTTTGGAGAAGTTGAATTGGATGACATGCATGGCCATCCTAATGTTCCATTAAATTTCGGTGGTCAAACCGGTCAAGCATAATTATGTCAACACAAGGAATGAATTCAATTATCAATGATGCCCAAGAGGCATTGAAATCAAGACTTTATTTTTCTGCATATCCAGAAAATCCGAAGGCCTATCCTGAAGATTGGAATGAACTTGGAAAAACAGCTTTCAGCAAACAATTAAATGAAAACTTTGATGGTTTGGATTCATCTGAATCAATTGGATGGATTGGAACTGAAGTTTCTCCATATATGCAAGTAGGGTTGGGGGTTCATTATCCTCAATTTACGGTAGAAACGTTAATTGCTAAAGCAAATGCATCAAAAAGTGCATGGACGTCTTTATCCCCAGAAAACCGTGCAAGCATTTTGGTTGAAATGTTGGATGCTGTGAAAGAACGATTCTTTGAAATAGCCTATGCTACAATGCATACAACTGGACAAAGTTTTGTGATGAGTTTTCAGGCGAGCGGTCCTCATGCCAATGATCGTGCGTTAGAAGTTATTGCAATGGGTTTACAAGAATTAACCCGTTTTGATTCAGAAGTAAACTGGGTTAAAAATATGGGTAAATTTGATTTAACCATTAAAAAGAATTTCAAAGCAATTTCAAAAGGATTAGGATTGGTTATTGGTTGCAGTACTTTTCCAACATGGAATACAGTTCCTGGTTTATTTGCGAATTTAATTGCAGGAAATGTTTCTATCGTGAAACCACATCCAAAGAGTATTTTACCGATTGCCATTGTTGTTGCAGAAATGCAAAAAGTTTTGGCAAAACACAATTTACCTATTGCCATAGTGCAATTGGCAGTTGATACTATTGAAAATCCAATGACCAAGCAATTGGCTGAGCATCAAGATGTTCAACTCATTGATTATACTGGTGGATCTGCCTTCGGTGATTATATTGAAACCATTCCTGGCAAAACGGTTTTCACCGAGAAAGCGGGAGTGAACTCTGTAATTTTAGATAGCGTTGCCGATGCAAAATCGGTGTTTGGCAATTTAGCATTTGCTGCAAGTTTGTACAGTGGTCAAATGTGTACGGCTCCTCAAAATGTGTTCGTGCCAGCTTCTGGTATTGCTACTTCTGAGGGACATTTATCTTTCGATGAAGTTGTAACTGGAATTTCAGAATCGATCAAAGGATTGGTTGAAAACCCTAAAATGGGACCATTTACATTGGGTGCAATTCAAAATGACATCACTAAAAATAGAATTTTAAGCACATTGGAAAACAAGCATGTTGCATTGGCTCCAATTGATGTTGTGAATCCAGAATTCGCAGATACACGCGTGTTAAGTCCTTCTGTTGTCGTTGTAAACGCAACTGATGTAGATTCATGGCAGCATGAGTGCTTTGGACCAATTTTGTTCATTGTTAAAACTGCAGATTCAAATGAAAGTTTGAAGTTAACTGCCGATAGTGCAAAAAACAAAGGTGCTATTACTTGTCAATGTTACACAACTAATGAATCATTTATGAATGAAGTTGAGAATACAATGAATGCTGTATTTGCTCCAGTGAGTTTCAACTTTGTTGGCGCTGCATTTGTAAATCAACACGCTGCATTCAGCGATTTGCACGTAACAGGTGGAAACCCAAGCGGAAACGCAAGTTTCACTGATGCGTTGTATATCAACCGCCGATTTGTTTGGGTTGGTAATCGTTTTATGGCATAGTGAATTTAGAGTTTAAAGTTTAGAGTATAGTGTTCTAATCACTCTAATCTTTCTAATCGTTTTTTATAAACCTTCATAAACTTATGGTTTTTTAATTCCTCTAATCTCTCTAATCTTTCTAAACGTTCGAAAAATAAAAAAAAAAACGCCTGATTTCTCAGGCGTTTTTTTATAAGCTCAAAAGCCAAAAAACCTATAAGCCAATAAACTAATTTTACTTCTTAGAAGCTTTGATATCGAAAGAAACTGTGATGTCTTTAGAAACAACACCATTTTTCAATTTAGAAGCAGCTTTTTCAGAGATGCTCATGTTCGCTTTGTCGTAGTTAACTCCCCAATCTAAACGATTGATCGTAGTTTTACCTTTAGCAGTTACACCGTTTTCAGTGATTGCAACAGCAGCTGGGAAGCTAATGTTTTTAGTAGAATCACGTAAAGTTAAGTTACCAGAGATAACGTGTGTGTTTTCACCGTTTGCTTCTGCTTTAACTTCAGAGATAACAAATTTAGCAGTTGGGAATTTCTCAACGTTAAAGAAATCATCAGCACTTAAATGACCGATTAATTTTGCTGCAAATTCAGCTGGTAAACCAGAATCAGTGCAAACAATTTTCTTCATGTCTACTGTGAATGTTCCTGCAGTAATGTTGCCATTTTCTACACTAATTGAACCTTCTTGAATGGCAATAGTACCAGCGTGAGCGCCAATTCCTACTACTTTCGATCCACCCCAGCCCATAGTGCTGTTTGAATCTACTACGTAAGTTGCTGAACCTTCAGTTGCTGTTAAAGTGCTATCTGCTGCGCCAGCCTCAGAAGCATTGCTTCCGCATGAAGCAAACATCATTGCTGCTACTGCGGTTGTTAAAAAGAATATATTTTTTTTCATAGTTTTATGCAAAGTTACATTTGTTTAAACAAATATACAATATTTGTTTTCGTTTTTTGAATTACAAAGTTGTTGAAGAGAATTTACATTCTCCATGAACCTAATTTTAAGTGATTGTTATTTTATGAATTACTGGCTTGATCTTGGAATCCAAGGAATTTCTTGTCCCCCAAATTTCATGTCTAAAAATCTTGCTAGTGTGAATAGATAATCACTCAAGCGATTTAGATACTTGATAATAAACGCTTCAATTTCTTCAATGTCTGATAAGTGAACCACTAAGCGTTCTGCTCTGCGGCAAACACAGCGAGCAATGTGTGCTTGAGCACCTTGAGAAGTGGCGCCAGGTAAAATGAAATTCTTCAATTCTGGCAATGTTGCAGTTAATCGATCAATTTCATTCTCAATAATTTGGATACTGTCTTCATGGAATTCAGGTAGGTTCATTTTACTACTCGCAGAAGCAGCCAAATATGAACCGATGGTAAATAAATTGTTTTGGATATCGGCAAGGATGTTCTCTTCATCTGTATTGCTAATATAGCTTCTTACCAATCCAATATGACTATTTAATTCGTCAACGGTACCATAGCTTTCAACACGGATATGATGTTTTGCAACCCTATCGCCGCCTATAAGACCTGTTTTTCCGTCGTCACCTTTTCGAGTGTAAATTTTAAATGTCATGTTCTAACTAACAAATCATTCAACAAAAAGTTTAATAAAGTTGTTTTTCTGCCAAGAAATTGAAGATTTTCTTTGCATCGCCTTGTTTATAAACAACCTCGTACACTGCTTTTACAATTGGCATATTGATATGATTGTTGGTTGCCAGCTCGTAAACCAATTCGGTGGCATAATATCCCTCGGCAATCATATTCATTTCTAATTGAGCAGATTTAACAGAGTACCCTTTGCCCATCATGGTGCCAAAAGAACGGTTTCTACTAAACTGAGAGTAGCAAGTTACGAGTAGGTCGCCCAAATAGGCAGCTTCTTTCACATCTCTATTTTCAACATGTATTTCGTGGAGGAAAGTTTCCATTTCACGAATAGCCGCTGCTACAAATACTGCTTGGAAATTGTCGCCATAGCCTAAACCATGAGCAATTCCTGATCCAATGGCATAAATATTTTTGAGAACTGAAGCGTATTCAGCACCAATTAAATCTTGGGTTTGACTGATGTTGATAAATCTACAGTCGAAAAGATTTGCAATTTTCGCGGTTGTTTCAGGCACCAAACCACTAATTGTTAGGTAACTTAACTTTTCAAGCGCCACCTCTTCAGCATGGCAAGGGCCAGAAATGAGCGTGATATTATTTAAAGGGATGTTAAAGTTTTGCTGCAAATATTTTGCAATCACCATTTTCGAATGTGGCTCAATGCCTTTGATTGCAGTGATATACGTTTTATCAACGGGCAAATGAGCGCCTTTGAGTGCATTGTCAACAAATGCTGAAGGCACTGCCAATAAGATAATTTCGGAGTTATCGATGACCTCTTGAATGTTCGTGGTTGCACGAATCACATTTGGATGAATTTCAACCGAAGAAAGGTATTTTGGGTTGTGGTGAAATTCTTTAATGTAGTTTACTGTATTTTCATCGCGCATCCACCAGTTGATAGATATGGATGAGTTTTCAGTGAGAATTTTAATGAGAGCTGTTGCCCAGCTACCATTTCCAATAACGCCAAAATTTAGGGGTGGGGTAGATGTCATTTTATTTAATTTGGGAAGCGTGGTTTTTAGTATCCACTTTTTCAATGATTTCGGTCAAAGTTCCGGTTTCGTCAATTACAAACGTTGTTCTTGCAACACCCATATATTTACGTCCGTACATGCTTTTTTCGACCCAAACGCCATATGCATTGCAAACGGCTTGGTCGGTATCGGCAAGTAGGCTAAATGGGAGTGAGTATTTCGCAATGAATTTTGTGTGTTTTTTAGAATCGTCGGGACTAACACCGAGAACGGCATATCCTTTATCCAACAAATCTTGATAATTATCTCTTAAGCTACAAGCTTCAGCGGTACATCCGGGAGTGTCGTCTTTTGGGTAGAAATAAAGAACTAATTTCTTGCCACTAAAGTCGCTCAAACTAACGGTATTCCCATTTTCATCTAATGCTGAAAATGCGGGTGATTTTTTTCCTATTTCTGGTAACATGAGAAAATAACAATTTGTGAATGAAAGAGTTTATAAATTTTCTTTTACAAAGGTAGTGAGTTTTCTGAAAAGATGTTTTTGAGCATCAAGATCGCCAATTCCGTGATTTCTATTTGGGTAAACTTCAGAATCGAAATTAGAACCACTTTTAATCATGGCTTTAATCATTTCAGTTGCGTTTTGGAAATGCACATTGTCGTCGGCAGTTCCATGCACAATTAAATATTTTGCTTTCAAACTACTGGTAAAATTCAATGGTGAATTTTCTTCGTAACCCATTTTGTTTAGTTCTGGCGTTCTCAAATAACGTTCAGTGTAAATATTGTCATAATATTTCCAATGCGTCACAGGGGCAACTGCCATCCCCATTTTAAATAGGTCAGGACTTTTCACCAGGCACAAGCTTGTTAAATATCCGCCGAAGCTCCATCCCCACAAACCAATTCTCGAAGCGTCAATGAATTTCTGAGTGCCTAACCATTTTGCACCAGCTGCTTGATCTTCTTGTTCTAATTTACCAAGATTCAAATAAGTAGATTTTTTAAAGGCAGCACCCATGTTTCCGGTTCCTCTATTATCTACACTCACAATAACATAGCCTAAACTTACCAAATGTTGGAACCAAAGGAAGTTACGGCCAGCATATGCATTTCTAACGGTTGAATGGCCAGGGCCACCATACATATACATCAATACAGGGTATTTCTTGGTAGAGTCGAAGTTGAAAGGTTTAATCATCCAATAATTTAACGCCACGCCTTCAGTATTTTTAAATTGGCCAAATGAACATTTACCTAAATTCATTTTACCCATGGCTTCGGTCCACTTTTGATTCTCCTCAATTGAAACTTGCACCGAACTGTTAAAGAACATGTCTTTCATTTTTTTATTCGGTAAATTTATTTTTGAATTTGGAGTGCCTTCTTTAGAACCATCCACTAAAATTGTTGTGTACGTAGGGTTTTCAGAAAAACTAGAGGTCATTACATAATACCAATTTGCATTGTTGCTCATGATAATTGTTTGATTTCCTTCAGTGCCTAAGAACATTTGTCGTTTCCTAGAACCAATCGAAACTTTCCAAAGGTTATCTTGAATGGTCGAAAATTCTGTTGACGTGTAATAAACAGTTTTAGTCATACCATTATAGCCACAGATTTTATTGACTTGCCAGTTGCCTTCGGTTATTTGATTGCTTTTGTTTGTGGCAT
>JACCDK010239264.1_pt1 | contig 13154 bp, 8 predicted proteins | sample 7445871 | NCBI WGS metagenome assembly JACCDK01 (sample SAMN15323436, study PRJNA562643) | freshwater metagenome | isolation source: river surface water | place: USA:Blue River Watershed | collected 2017-08-15 | reverse complement strand
CGGGTTTCCAATACTCGCGACGAGAAGCTTCGATCAAGCGGTTTGCCAGCTTGGCCGATGATGTGGGGTTCAATTGCGCCATGCGTTCGCGCATGGCTGGATCGAGAACAAATGTTTGTGCCAGTTGTTGGTAGACCCAAGGCTGGACTTGACCTGTTGTGGCTGACCAGCCCATGGTGTTGGTCAGGTGAACTTCAATTTGACGAACACCTTCATATCCGTGTTGCAGCATGCCCTCGTGCCACTTGGGATTGAGCATGCGCGTGCGTGTTTCTAGTGCCACTTGTTCGGTCAAACTCCGTACCACGCCATCGCCTTGTGTTTGGTCCACGATGTAGACGGGAGGGGCTGTGGCTGCATCGCCATCGCGGTCGTGCTTTGCCTGCAAGACGGCCCGGCTGATGCCACCCAAGGTATCGAAGTAAGTGTCAATGCTGGTGACGCCCAACTCGACTGAGTCAAGGTTTTGATAGGTCAAAGACACATCGGCCAATACGCTTTTGAGCAATTGGTTATTGCGAACTGGTTTGCCTTCGCGGCCATACGCAAAACCTTTGCGCGATGTGAAGGCGTCGCCCAACTCGTCCTCTTGCTGCCAAGAAGAGCTGTCAACCAACAAGTTGACGTTGGCACCGTATGCGCCCTCTGTGTTGCCAAAGACCCGCAGTGAGGCTGCTTCCATGTCACCACCATGCGTTGCCATATAGGCCAAGGCATGCTTGCGAATGAAGTTCATTTCGCTGGGTTCGTCGGCACTGGCGGCCAAGTAGCTGGCTTCGGCCAAGAGCTTGATTTGCATGGGCAACAAATCGCGGAAGATGCCAGACAGGGTAATGACAACATCAATGCGCGGACGATTCAGTGTTTCTAAAGGTATCAATTGCGCGCCTGCCAAGCGGCCATAACTGTCAAAGCGCGGCAGGACACCCATCAAGGCCAAAGCCTGCGACATGGGACCACCCTCAGTTTTGAGGTTGTCGGTGCCCCAGAGCACCATGGCAATCGATTCGGGCAAGCCAGAGCCGTCTAAGGCATAGCGTTGGAGCAGCTTTTCTGCTTGCTTTTGACCGTCGCGTACTGCAAATGCGGTTGGCAATTTGAATGGATCCAAGCCGTGCAAGTTGCGACCTGTGGGCAGCACATCGGGGTTGCGCAGCAAGTCGCCGCCAGGTGCTGGCAAAGCGTAGCGGCCATCCAAGGCGCGCAGCAATCCATTCAATTCGCTTTCTTGATTCAGCAAAACATTGGAGTTCACCAATTGATGAAGGGCGTCTTGTTGTGCCGAGGTGAGGTGTCTGGCGCTGCGCTTCAGTTGATCTTCAGTGACGCCATCTACCAAGCGTTCGAGCAATTCAGGTTCTTCAATTTCCATGGCCTTGGCCATGGCTTTCAAGGTGGCCAAGCGTTGCGCACGGGTTGGCAATTGACCAATGACATGCAAGCCTTCAGGAATGAGTGAATATTCCATTTCTAAAAGTTGCTCTACCAAGGAATTGATCCACGGCTCAGACAATGTGGCGATGGCTGGAACAGATGCAGGTACACGCAGCTCCAATGCCACAGCTTGTTGGTGAATCATGGCGGCCAAATCGTTGCGCTCTTCACTCAACTCATCGTCCAAAGCACGCCATCTGTCGAGCGTTTGTTTGAGTTCTGACAAACCTTTGTACAGGCCAGATTCTGCAAAGGTAGGCGGTAAATAGCTCACCAAGGTTGCACTGCCGCGGCGCTTGGCAATGGCGCCTTCTGAGGGATTGTTGGAAGCGTAGAAATACAAATTAGGCAAATCGTCGATCAGGCGATCGGGCCAGCAATTGCCCGACAGACCCGACTGCTTGCCAGGCATGAATTCGAGCGCGCCATGGGTTCCGAAGTGGAGTATGGCGTCGGCTTTGAAGTCTTGACGCAAATAGCGATAGAAAGCGCTGAATGCGTGGGTGGGGGCAAAGCCTGCTTCAAAGAGCAGACGCATGGGGTCACCCTCGTAGCCAAAGCCAGGTTGAATACACACCAAGGCTTGGCCTAACTGAACGCCTTGCACAAACAATCCTTGGCCATTGGTCAAGTGTTTGCCCGGCGCTGGGCCCCATTGCGCTTCAATCTGTTTTAACCAGCGCTCATGGCGCACATGTTCTGAGGCAGGAATGATGTGATGCACATTGGCGTCTGCACCATACATTTCACGGTTGCCATTCAAGACCATCTCGCGCAGCGCATCGGCGTTGCTTGGCACTTCAATGTTGTAGCCTTCGTTGCTCAAGGTTTTGAGGGTGTTGAACAAAGACTCGAAGACGGACAAATAAGCGGCTGTACCCACATTGCCACTGTTGGGTGGGAAGTTAAAAATGACCAATGCCAGTTTGCGTTCGCTTCTTTGCTTGAGACGGCTTTGGATCAACTTCTCGACGCGTCGAGACAGCATGTCGGTGCGCTCCGCACATGTGAACATGTCTTGTGTTTGGTGCTCAGTGGTGAAGTGGCAATTGCGCTCGCATCCTGTACAGCTTGTACCGGCGGGGCCTGGCCTACCGCCATACACCATGGGAATGGTGGAGCCATCAAGTTCAGGGATGGCCACCATGATGGTGCTTTCAACGGGTAACAAGCCACGTTGCGAGCCGCCCCATTGGTCGAGTGATTGAAACTCAACTGGATGGGCTGCAATGTAGGGCACATCAAGTTGCGCCAATATTTGTTCGGCAGCTTTGGCGTCGTTGTAGGCAGGTCCGCCAACCAAAGAGAAGCCTGTCAATGACACCAAGGCATCAATTTTGGACTTGCCGTTTTGCAAGAAGAAATTTTCAATGGCAGGACGCGAGTCCAGGCCGCTGGCAAAAGCTGGAATGACGCGCAAACCGCGTGATTCAATGGCTGCAATGACAGCGTCGTAGTGCAGGGCATTGCCTGCTAGCAAATAGGAACGCAGCAGCAGCAAACCGACCGTTGGTTTGCCTTCATTGTCTTTGGGTAAATGCTGAATATGTTCAGAAATTTTCCCCTTCATTTTGGGGTGATAGAGCCCCACTTCAGGGTACTCAATAGGATCTTCAGCCTGTGATCCCAATTTGAAATTTTGGCGCTCCGGCGCAGCATATCGGTTAACCAAACTCAACACCATATTGGTGATGTTTTGTTCTGAGCCTGCCAGCCAATACCGCATGGTTAAGAAAAACATGCGCAAGTCTTGTGCAGTGCCAGGGATGAAACGCAGCAGTTTGGGCAAACGACGCAACATGGCCATTTGTTTGGCACCTTCAGATTTGCCAGATGCTTTTTCTTCAGTGTTTTCTTTGGCTTTGGGGCGCAATTTTTTGAGCAAACTCATCAAACCCGAAGACTGGCCACCCATGGCAAATTTGCCCATGCGCGTCAGTTGCATCACGGGAGGTGCTGACATGATGCAAACCATGGCATCGCAGCGATCGCGTTTGGCTGTCAAGGCATCGATCACGGGCAAATAATGATCTTCCATGAACAGCATCGACACAATGACCATGTGAGCACGGTCGATGTCTTGCAAGCAGCGTTTTAAAGCATCTTCGCTGGCGCGATATTCACTGGCGGCGTGCAGTTTGAACTCCAAGCCAGGAAGTTTTTGCGCCAACTTGGCTGCAGACCGTTGAGCGGCGCTGGACAAGTGCGTGTCCAGCGTGAGCATCACCACCCGCATGCCAGCGCGTGCATGCTTAGAGGGTGCTTGCGCACTCATCTCAACGGCTGTAGTGAGCTTTGGCATCGTAAAGTGTGTCCACAGTGATGGTTGCTACGCCTTGATCGAGGGCATATTTTTCGGTGTTGCGGCGGGCTTTGCCGCGTACAAAAAATGGAATCTTGCCTAGCTCTTTTTCAGCTTCGACACTCCAGGTGGCTTGGTTAGAAGCCTCTTTTTGGGTCACCGTTTGTTCAACAATGATTTCTGCCGGGCGGGCACTTCCCAAGTGCGATGGTGACGCGCCTTCATGGAATTCAAAGTCTTGTTTGAACATGCCCAACAAATGCTCTTCGAGGCCCATCATGAGTGGGTGTACCCAAGTGTCAAACAAGACGTTGGCACCTTCTAAACCCATTTGCGGTGCATAGCGCGCAGGGAAATCTTGCACATGAACAGGCGCAGAAATGACTGCGCAGGGAATGCCATGGCGCTTGGCGATGTGGCGTTCCATTTGCGTTCCCAAAATGAGTTCGGGATGCAATTCGGTAATTTGAGCTTCGACTTCGAGATAGTCATCGGTGATCAATGCTTCGACACCGTATTTTTTGGCGCATTCGCGTACTTCACGTGCAAATTCGCGGCTGTAAGTGCCCAAGCCCACCACTTCAAAGCCCATCTCTTCGCTGGCAATGCGCGCAGCGCTGACCACGTGGGTGGCATCGCCAAACAAATAAACGCGCTTACCGGTCAGGTAAGTGGAGTCCACTGATTGGGCATACCAGCGCGCCCGAGCAGTCATCTCTTCAATGGCGGGTATTTCGAGACCCGCCAGTGCGCACACCTCTCGAATGAAATCTTGTGTGGCATTGGAGCCCAGAGGCACTGTTTTGGTATGTGGTTGATCGAACTGACGGAGCAGCCACTGTGCGGTGCTCATGCCAATTTCGGGGTAAAGCACCACGTTGAAATCGGCATTGGCCAACTTGCGAATGTCTGCCACAGTGGCTTCTAATGGCGCCACCACATTGACATCGACGCCAAGCTTGTTGAGAAGCTGCGTAATTTCTTTGACATCGTCGCGGTGTCTAAAGCCCAAAGCGGTAGGGCCCAAGATGTTGCAACTTGGACGAGCCTTTGCGATTTTTTCTTCAGGCTTTGATACCAAGTGGCGGCAAAGTTGGTAGAAGGTTTCGCTGGCGCCCCAGTTTTCTTTGCGTTGATAAGACGGCAATTCCAAAGGTATGACCGGGATGTCCAATTTGAGTGCTTGCGCCAAGCCACCAGGATCGTCTTGAATGAGTTCAGCAGTACATGAGGAGCCCACCAACATGGCGGCAGGCTTAAAGCGCGCCATGGCTTGACGCGCAGCATCTTTGAAAAGCTCTGCGGTGTCGCCACCCAAATCACGCGCTTGAAATGTGGTGTAGGTGACGGGCGGACGCCTTGGCAAACGCTCAATCATGGTGAACAACAAGTCGGCATAGGTGTCGCCTTGTGGTGCGTGCAACACATAGTGAACATCGCGCATGGCGGTGGCAATGCGCATTGCGCCCACATGGGGTGGGCCTTCGTAAGTCCAAAGAGTTAATTGCATTGGGTACTCCTAGGCCGCCAGTTTTTCGCGACGTCTTAACGGACGGCTGAACAAGCCAGCCAAGTCGGCCGCTTGCTCGTAACCCTGAATGGGCGTGAACACCAATTCGATGGCCCACTTTGTGGTCATGCCTTGTGCCTCTAGCGGATTGGCCAAACCGAGACCGCAGACCACCATATCGGGTTTGTCTTCGACACAACGGTCAAGTTGTAAATCGACGTCTTGGCCTTCGCTGATGCGCGTGCCAGTGGGTAGCAATGCCAACTCGGGCGCCATGTGTTGACGGTGTAAGTAGGGTGTTCCGACTTCCACCAAGTCCATGTTCATTTCACGGTGGAGGAAGCGCGCCAACGGAATTTCCAATTGGGAATCGGGGAAGAAGAAAATACGTTTGCCATCGAGCATTTGGCGATGAACTGCCAGCGCTTTTTCGGCACGCTGTTTGGGTGCAGCAGTGACTTTTTCAAACAACAAAGGCGAGACGCCAAATTCTTGGGCTGCTGCTTGAAGCCAAGCGGTGGTGCCCTCTATGCCCAAGGGAAAGGCGGCCGGTAAATGTTTGGCGCCTCTTTCTTGTAAGGCTTTGGCGGTATCTGCCAAGAAGGGTTGTGCCAACAAATATCTTGTGTTGGGTCCCACCACAGGCATTTTTTGGCTGTTGCGTGGCGGGAAGAAATTCACAGTGATGTTCATTTGCTCTAGCAAATTGCGCAACTGATCTTCCACCACATCGGCCAATGTGCCCACGACCATCAACTGTGGTTTGTTTTGTGATGGCACTTGTGGATTGGCGCTGGGCAAGCCAGGTACCAAAGCTGCCAAGCAAGCGTCTTCGCCTTGTGTGAAGGTGGTTTCAATGCCACTGCCCGAGTAATTGAGCACGCGCACAGCAGGGTGGTGCAATTGATTCAGTCGATGGGCTGCACGCGATAAATCTAGCTTGATGACTTCAGAAGGACATGAGCCCACCAAGAACAACATGCGAATGTCGGGGCGGCGGTTGAGCAGTTGGTGGACCACGCGATCGAGTTCGTCGTGTACATCGGCCAAGCCCGCTAAATCGCGTTCATCAATGATGGCAGTGCCAAAGCGCGGTTCGGCAAAAATCATGACACCGGCTGCGGATTGAATCAGGTGCGCGCAAGTGCGTGAGCCCACGACCAAAAAGAAAGCATCTTGAATTTTTCGATGCAACCAAATGATGCCGGTGAGACCGCAAAAAACCTCGCGTTGTCCGCGTTGGACCAAGGGCGTGACATCGGTGCAGCCAGTGGTGGTTTCGGCGCGAATGGGTATGACGGGGCTCATAGACTCACCTGTGGACCCGAAGAGGGCGTTTGTTCATGATCTCGGGAAGACTCTGTGGGTCTTTGCAAACGCGCCATGCGCAATTTGCGAATGTATTGCGCTGCATTGATGCCGTAGGTGACATAGGCTGCCAGTGCCAGCATCAGTTGATCGGCTGCAGTCCACTGACCCTGCCACCACACCCACAAATAGGTGGTGTGAAGCGCTAAAACCAGCATGCTGACAACGTCTTCCCAAAAGAAAGCATGGGCAAACAAGTACTTGCCAAACACCACTTTTTCCCAGATGGAGCCTGTGATCATGATGGCGTAGAGCACCAAAGTTTTGATGACCACAGAGACAAGCGCCCAATCGGTGTGCTCGCCGGTGTGCAAACTGTTTAGCACCAGGTACAGACTGACTAAGAAAACCAAGAACTGCACAGGCGCCAATATCCCTTGAACCAAGGTCCACTTGCTTGCATCACGCCGAGCACGTTGCTCGGGGGTGTACAAAACCTGTGGTTGTGAATCCTGCATGAAGCCTCTTGTTTGCTGATGAACTAAGGCAACTTTACGGCTCAATCTGACAAGTGTCAATATAAATTGACAATATATATGTTATGTAGGGTTTACACTAAATTGAAACCGATTCAATTTCATGGACACTGACTGTGTTTAATCAGAGGGTAGGTGAACGCTGTGAGTCAGCTTAATTTTGATCGTTCAGAGGGACAGAAGGAGAAGCACTGGGATGCTGGCTCGCCTTCGAACGTCAAAAAGGGCACTCTGAACGTGGGTCCCAGGTTGGTGGGTGGCACTTCTTTTGGCAAAAATGACGGCATCGACAAGGCCCAAGTCGTGATTTTGGCCAATGCCAGCCTCCAAAATTTGGAAGAAACCCGCAAAGTCATTGTGGGTTGGCAGCGCCAGGGCCTGTCCTTGTCTCAAATTTACATCTCTGGCATTGCTGAAAGTGCCAAATTTTTGGGCGAGCACTGGCTGTCAGACCGCCTGAGTTTTGTCGAATGCACCATTGGCTTCTCAAGACTCCACCAAATGTTGCACGATTTCAGTGCCGAATTCGTGGTGGAAGGCCGTTTGGCGCCCAATGGCTACAGCCTTTTGCTCATGACCGAACCTGCGTCGCAACACGGTTTGGGTGTCTTTATGCTCAGCGAGTTTTTCAGGCGTGCAGGCTGGAACGTCACGTTGGCCAATCCGCTCGACATGAATGATTTCAAGAGGCATTTCCAAGGAGATTGGTATGACGTGGTTGGCTTGTCATTGGCCACGGAGCGGCATCTGCCTGAAATTCAAGAAGCATTGCCTGACTTAATTCGGGGCAGTGTGAACACCACGCTTCAAGTCTATGTGGGTGGACCTGTGGCGTCTTTTTCTCCTGAAAAATTGGCTTGGCCCCAGACTGCGCTGTTAGCAGGAAACGCCATGCAAGCAGTTGAAACTGTCACCCAAAACCTTCTAAAGATGGAGCGTCAAATTAATCTGACACCTTAGTTTGTCACGGATCAATACTCGAGATTTGCCCTAGGAAAAAATGGCTTTTTTTGAGTGTATGCTTCGCCAACAATAAAAAGTGTCAACTTCACATCACTGAAGTCAATTTGCAGTCTCAATGAACACCAAAAACCTCGATCCAGCCACCTTCTCCAAGCTTTTAGGCGTGGTGTCGGATGTCAGCTTGATCATTGACAGCCAAGGCGTGATTGAAGACGTTTCAACCGCGCAAGACACCATGGCCACTTTGGGTTGTCAAGCTTGGATGGGCAAGCGCTGGACCGACACTGTCACTGTCGAAAGCAAGAAAAAAATTCAAGAGCTGCTGCAGGTCTCAGACGAAAACACTGTCCTCAATTGGCGTCATGTGAATCACCCCACACCGTCCGGCGGTGAAGCGGCCATTCAGTATGTGACCGTCCCTTTGAAGGGCAACAAATTTTTGGCGGTGGGCAGAAACCTCGAGCGTTTGGCTGAGTTGCAGCGCAGGTTGGTAGAAACGCAGCAGTCTGTTGAGAGAGATTATTTGCGTCTCAGGCACATTGAAGCACGCTACCGAGTTTTGTTCGAGACATCGCCCGAAGCAGTGCTCATGATCGATGCATCGTCTTACCGTCTAATTGAAGCCAATGTAGGCGCACAAGCCTTGTTCAAGGATGCAGGCAAACGCTTGGTGGGCCGCGACTTTAGAGAGTGCTTCGAAGCCAGCAGCCAAGGCGAAGTTCAATCTTTGCTTAGAACTGCGCTGGCCACCGGCCGCATTGAAATGTGCTCGGCCACACTGCTGGGTGCAAGTTCGCCTCTCACGGTTTCAGTCACTGTTTTCAGACAAGAAGGCGGCGCTCAATTCTTGGTTCGCCTAACGCAGCGAGAGTCTGCTGTGGCCACGCATTTAGATGGCGAGTCCTCTGTCGTGCTCAGTGAGGCCATGGAGAAATTCCCAGATGGCTGGCTCCTCACAGACATTTCGGGCACTGTCAAAAGCGTCAACGAAGAGGGTATGGCTTTATTGGGTCTCACTGCCTCATCCCAAGTCATTGGGCAGTCCATGGAGCGTTGGTTACTCAGGGGTGCAGTCGATTGGGGTGTTTTAAGCACTTCTCTCAAGCAGCAATTGCCCGTCCGCAATTTTGCGACCGAGGTGAAGACTTTGTCGGGCATGACTTTGCCTGTTGAGGTTTCTGCTGTGTATTTGTCGCGCCCAGAGCCCATGTATGCTTTCTTTGTCAGAGACATGGATCGCCGTATGCAGGCCGTTACTGGCGCCAACAGTGCCGCGGTGCCGCATCCCTTTGCCGAGCTTTCTCAATTGGTCGGCCGCAGACCCATCAAAGACATTGTGGGCGAAACCGTAGACACCATCGAGCGCATGTGCATTGAGGCGGCTTTAGAACTCACCCATAACAACCGTGCGTCTGCAGCCGAGATGTTGGGTCTTTCTAGACAGAGCCTTTACGTCAAACTCCGGCGTTTTGGTATCTTGTCCGACACAGAGGTCGATTCAGAGCTGCCCTGAGTCTGAGAACACTTCAAGCCCCAAATTTGCTGGAAGTGTATTTTATTATTGACACATAGTGTCAATCCTAGTTGACAATTCCCAAAGACTTCTCACAATGGTGGCATGGACAATCCCATGCTCACGCTCACACCCGCTCCGCAACGACCTAGTTTGCGTACGGTTGCTGAACTCCTCAAGCCCATCACTTGGTTTCCACCGGTATGGGCATTTGCGTGTGGCGCTATTGCGTCTGGTCAAAGCCTGACCGACAACTGGCTTTTGATCTTGCTGGGTTTGGTTTTGACGGGTCCTCTGGTCTGTGCCAGCAGTCAAGCCGTCAACGATTGGTTTGATCGACATGTCGATGCCATCAACGAACCTCACAGACCCATTCCCTCCGGACGCATGCCTGGCAAATGGGGATTGGGCATCGCGGTGCTATGGACTGCTTTGTCGTTGTTTTGGGCCACGCTCATGGGCACTTGGGGTTTTGTTGCGTGTGCGTTGGCCATTGCATTTTCGTGGGCTTACAGTGCACCGCCTGTTCGTTTAAAGAACAACGGATGGTGGGGGGCTGCTGCGTGCGCGCTCAGTTACGAAGGCTTGGCGTGGCTGACCGGAACAGCGGTGATGTTGGGCGGCGCATGGCCTGGCAACTACTCAATTTGTTTGGCCTTGCTCTACAGCTTGGGTGCCCACGGCATCATGACCTTGAACGATTTCAAAGCCATTGAGGGCGACAGGCAAATGGGCATTGCATCTTTGCCTGTGAAGTATGGCCCGCGAGGCGCAGCGCGCATTGCTTGCCTCATGATGTGGACCCCACAAGTGGTGGTGGCTGCACTTCTGTTCAGTTGGCAGTTGCCACTCCATGCGCTGTCTGTGCTGGTGCTGAGCTTCATGCAATGGCCCCTCATGTTCAAATTTTTAAACAACCCAGTAGAACGCGCCTTGCATGTCAGTGCCTTTGGCGTACCCATGTTTGTGAGCGGCATGATGGTCAGCGCTTGGGGCTTGCGTCAACTCAATGCTGTGGGGGTTCTATGACATCACCTGTTTTTGGTTGGTTCCAAATCATTCGTCTGGGATTGATTCAAGCCTGCTTGGGTGCCGTGGTGGTGGTGACCACATCCACGCTCAATCGCATCATGGTGGTGGAGTTGGCGTTTCCAGCGTTGTTGCCTGGTGCCTTGGTGGCTTGGCATTACGCCGTACAAATGGTGCGACCCCGCATGGGCTATGGCGCAGACAAAGGAAGGCGCAGCACCCCTTGGATGATGGGCGGCATGATGGTTTTGGGCATCGGTGGTGTGATGGCTGCAGTGTCGACCATTTGGATGGCCACCGAGCCTGCGTGGGGCATTGCCTTGGCGGTTTTGTCGTTCAGTTTGATTGGCTTGGGTGTGAGCGCTTGCGGAACCTCGTTGCTAACTTTGATGGCCAAACAAGTTCCCGATCAAAAGCGCGCACAAGCGGCCACAACTGTGTGGCTCATGATGATCATGGGCTTTGCCATCACAGCGGGCACGGTTGGCAAATTGATTGATCCCTACACACCCGAAATCTTGTTGAAGGTCTCTGCATCTTTGAGCTTACTGACCACCTGCATCACGGCCATTTGCCTGTGGCGATTGGAAAGTCCCACAGCTCAAGCAGCACCACAAAATAAACCGACAGCCGCAGACTTTAAGCAGACATTCAAAGAAGTCTGGGCAGAGCCTAAAGCCAGAACCTTCACCATCTTTGTCTTTTTGTCCATGCTGGCCTACAGCGCGCAAGACTTGATCTTGGAGCCATTTGCTGGTGCCATTCACGGCATGTCACCAGGACAAACAACGCAACTTTCTGGTTGGCATCACATGGGTGTGCTCATTGGCATGTTGTCTGTGGCTGGCGCCAATACCCGTTGGGTCGCTGGCCGTTTGGGTTCGGTGCAAGCTTGGATGGTAGGTGGCTGTGTGTTTTCAGCCATTGCAACAGTCGGCTTGTCTTCCTCTGCTTTGGCCAACATGACAGACGCTTGGCCCCTCAAAGCCAATGTGATTTTCTTAGGCGTTGCCAACGGTGCCTTTTCCATTGCAGCCATCGCCACCATGATGCGTTTGGCAGGTGAGGGCGGCTCAGGCCGCGAAGGAACGCGCATGGGTTTGTGGGGCGCGGCACAAGCAGCGGCCTTTGGCTTGGGCGGCTTGGTGGGCACAGGTGCCAGCGACTTGGCACATGCACTGCTGCAAGATTCTCGATCAGCCTATGTGGCTGTGTTTGCTTTTCAATCCTTGATGTTTTTGGCCTCTGCCGTGGTTGCCATGCGCATGCGCGCGGGTGACGTGAAGTCTTCAGAAATGTCTATCGACAACCAAGTCCTCTGGAAAGGTGGATCTCCATCATGAGTCAAACTGATTACGATTTTGTCGTCGTGGGGGGCGGCCCTTCAGGCGCTACTGCTGCCAATGATTTAGCCTGTGAAGGCTGGCGCGTCTTGTTGCTCGACAGACAAGGCCGACCCAAACCTTGCGGTGGTGCTATTCCGCCAAGGTTGATCAAAGACTTTGAAATTCCAGACCATTTGTTGGTGGCCAAAGTCAATTGCGCCCGCATGATTTCACCCGCTGACAACAAAGTCGATATTCACATCGACAATGGTTTTGTGGGCATGGTGGACAGAATTGACTTTGATGAGTTTTTGCGTGCACGTGCTGCATCTTCTGGCGCTGTTCGGCAGCAAGCTGTTTTTGACAAAGTCCAGCACGATGAAACCGGCACCTTATGGGTCCATTACACGCCCGTTCATGCCAAAGAACATTCGGCTGTAGAGCATGCCAAACCCGTCAAGGTCAGTGCGCGCATGGTCATTGGTGCGGATGGTGCCAAATCAGAAGTGGCACGCCAGCAAATTCCAAATGCTGACAAAACAAAGTACGTGTTCGCATATCACGAGATCATTCAAGCGCCCATAGAAAAACCAAGCCACGATGGCCAACGCTGCGACGTGTACTACCAAGGCGAAGTGTCACCAGACTTTTATGGCTGGGTTTTTCCGCACGGCAACACCATGAGTGTGGGCACTGGCAGCGCTGACAAAGGATTTTCACTCCGAACAGCTACCGGCCATTTGCGCAAAGTTGCTGGCCTGACCGATGCACCCACCCTAAGACGCGAAGGTGCACCCATTCCCTTGAAACCTTTGCCCAAATGGGACAACGGCAAAGATGTGTTGGTGGTGGGTGATGCAGCGGGTGTGGTCGCACCCTCATCAGGCGAAGGCATTTACTACGCCATGGATTGCGCCCGAACCATGGCAAGGGCTGCACATGAGGCTTTGAAAACTGGTGACCCATCGTGCCTGAAAAAAGGCCGTAAAAAATTCATGAAACAACACGGCAAGGTGTTCTGGATTTTGGCCATCATGCAATACTTCTGGTATCAGAACGACAAGCGTCGCGAAAAGTTCGTCAAAATTTGCGAAGATCGCGATGTCCAAAGACTCACCTTTGAGTCCTACATGAACAAAGAGTTGGCCAGAAAAGACCCAATGGCGCATGTCCGAATATTCTTCAAAGACATGGCCCATTTGCTAGGACTGGCCCGAACCTAAAGGGGCCCCAT
>JACCDK011426841.1_pt1 | contig 13160 bp, 8 predicted proteins | sample 7445871 | NCBI WGS metagenome assembly JACCDK01 (sample SAMN15323436, study PRJNA562643) | freshwater metagenome | isolation source: river surface water | place: USA:Blue River Watershed | collected 2017-08-15 | reverse complement strand
TGTTGATGGTGCTATAATACTTATCAAAAATACGTTTTTCGGATTTGTTCGAATTTATGAGAATGAAACGAGTAGGCTTTTCGGAGCCGTCTGTTTTGAAATGGTGAATCGACTTTTGCTGTATTTCGACGATACTTGGGTTGAGGGTAATGTAGTAAGGGTTGTGTGTCGGTAGAAAACTGTTTGCAAGCGGTGAAAGAAAAGGGATTCTTTTCTCTAATGCGTAGCTAGCTACTTCTGCGGCGTCGTTGCTGTTAAGGGTACCCATTAGCAAGTCCATCTCTTCTAAATGCGCTTTATTAGCTACTGCTTTAAATGATTTGCGTCCTTTGCTATAGTCGACAATATGGACATCGAGTCGCATTCCTGTATTGTGTAATGAATCGAGGGCAATGCGCAATCCTTCATAAAAATCGAGTGCGGGGTATATTCCTTTTGGAATCGGGGAGTAAGCTATTGCAGCGCTATCGCGATAAAGTGAATCGAAGGAGAAAGGGAGTATAACCCCAATTTTATAGGTTTTTTGAAAATGAAACGAGTCGTTATGTGTGATATAATCGTAAGATTCCAGGCTTGGTTCTTCTATGATGGTTGGTTGAACGACTTTCTTCTTTTTGCTATAACCAAAAGAAGTTTTTCCAGGTTTATTACTGTAGATGGGGGCGTTGTAAACCATTTTGTACGTTGGCTTTTGAGAGCAAGCGAACAATAGGAGTAGGCCGATGAGTGTTAAAGTGCTGTAAAATGCGTGCTTTTTGGCAGAATGCATGTGCGAATTTACTGATTCTTAGCGTAATTAAGGAGATAATTATGTAAACGGAGATGCGCATTATCTCTCACATTTAAATAAAACAGATTATAATCTGCAATATGGTAATTCTTGTTTTTAATCCATCTACTTCCTTTGAAATGGGGTTTTTGAACCCATAGAATGCTATTACTTATCTGCGCTCCTGTTGCTTTGGGTATTACTTTGTTGAAAGGGAGAAGGACCGCTCCTTTATTAAATGTTTTGTCTACGGCCGTTGAATCTAAGTTCCAGCTGATGGGGTTGGTACATACTACTTCCTTTCCACGGGGGAGGGAAGGCGGGTAATAGCCTTTTTCTGCGCTACGCCACACGCAATAGCCTCCGACGAAATTGCTGTCGGGAGCTGCTTTTAAGGTTTTAAAATCGGAGTAACGAACGGTCATTCCTGGGATATAGGCGGCAACGAGTTGTTTTTTTAGATCCGTGGTGTCGAAGAATTCTTTAAGGAGCCAGATAGCGTGGGTGCTTCCTTGGCTATGGGAAGCGATGATAATTGGTCGGCCGTGGTTGTAATTTTGTAGATAATAAAGAAATGCATTACGGACATCGGCATAAGCTGTATCGGCAGCTTGAAAGGCCTTCTGTAGGTTATTGGTATAATAAATTTCAATGTTGGCTTGTCTGTAGAAGGGGGCATAGATTCTTCCGACGTGGTTGAATACCGAAGCTTGAAATTTTATAGCGTTTTTTAGTGTTTTTTCTTTTTGTATAGGATCGTCCCAGGCAGCATTCCAGTGGAGAGAATCTGTTTTTTCAGTGAAGGAGGTGGGGTGGATAAAGAAGACATCGGCTATAGAAGTGTCGTTGAATGGGTATTTGACTTGTTTGGGGCAGAGATCGCTCGGGTCTTGTTTGAATGGGGATGCTGCCCAGCTTGCTAAGTTTTGGTAATTAGGTCGTGGCGGGAAAACAAGTTTGGTTTGCGCAAAAATAGCATAGCCCGGCATTAAAAGTAGTTGTAGAAGGAGTGTGAATGACAAAAAGGGGGTAGACTTTACTTTAAAGGGCATATTGGATGCGGGTTCAAATTTATTAGTGGAATTAATTGATTTTGAGTATTTTTGTGGCCCTTGATAAGGGGATTTACGCGCGAGGAGTAAAAGATTTCCACCGATTGCAAATTTCGCGATAAATTTTCTTTCTATTTTGTAAAATTTGTTATACTTTTGCAATCCCAAATTATTGGACTCATGGACGCAATTAAAATCAACGGTCAGCTTCGTACCGATTTATCAAAACAAGCTAACAACGCACTTCGTTCTAACGGAATGATTCCTGCGGTAGTTTATGGAGGAACTGAAACTATGCACATTGCAGTTTCTGCTCGCGAAATGCGCCCTCTTATTTACACTCCTGAATTCAAGAAAGCCCTAATTGATATCAATGGCACTTCTTACGAATGTATCATTCAAGATTCTCAATTCTCTGTAGTGGATGATGAATTAATTCACATCGACTTCTTGCAATTGGCTGAAGGTAAAGCTGTAGTAGTTGATATTCCAGTTAAATTCGTAGGAACTTCTAAAGGTGTTCGTGCGGGTGGTAAGTTGATTCCACGTTTACGTAAATTGAAAGTAAGTGCTTTGCCAAGTGCAATGCGTCCTTATTTAGAGGTTAACGTTGAAGATTTAGATTTGGGTAAGCATATCCGTGTTCGTGATATCAACTTCGACGGTATCTCTATCGTTACAGCTGCTGCTAACCCTATCGTATCTGCGTTGGTTACTCGTCAGTTGAAACAAGCTGAAGCTGAAGCAAAAGCTAAAAAATAATTAGATTTCATCTAAATAATGAAAGCCCTTCCCAACGGAAGGGCTTTTTGTTTTAGGTAAATCGCGATACGCGATATGCAATATGCGATTCGCAATACGCGATTTGTGATTTGCGATACGCGATATGCGAAATGCAATTTCCGATATGCATTAAAAAAGGCCTATCACTCTCGCGAAAGGCCTTTTTTATACTCGTAATTAGAATTAATGTCTGAAGTGACGGTGGCCACTCATATACATAGCCATTTTATGTTCAGTGCAATAATCAATCGATGCTTGATCTTTTAAAGAGCCACCAGGTTGAACAATCGCATTAATACCTGCTTTGTCAGCAATTTCAACACAGTCAGGGAAAGGGAAGAAGGCATCACTCGCCATTACAGCGCCTGATAAATCGAAGTTGAACTGTTTTGCTTTGTTGATAGCCGAATAAAGCGCATCTACACGAGAGGTTTGACCGCAACCACTTCCAATCAACTGTTCATTTTTTACCAATGCAATTGCGTTTGATTTAAGGTGCTTGACTACTTTATTGGCGAATTGCAAATCTGCTAATTGTGATTCGGACGCTTCAACGCCTGTTACACTATTCAAACCACGCATATCTACCATGAAGTTGTCATAGTCTTGTTCCAAGCTTCCATTCAGAATCGTACGTTTTTGACGAGCCTGCGGAACGTAGATATTTTTCTGTAACAAGATGATACGATTCTTTTTCTCCTTTAAAAGTTGAAGTGCGTCCTCTGTATATGCCGGAGCGATAAGTACTTCTAAGAAAATAGGGTGGATGGCAGTAGCCATGGCCAAATCGATCGTTACATTACTAACGACTACACCGCCAAAGGCGGCTACTGGGTCGCCTGCTAAGGCTTTTTCCCAAGCTTGCAATCCGTTTTCAGCACTGGCTATACCACAAGCATTGTTGTGTTTTAAAACAGCCACTGTAGGCTTATTAAACTCAATGATTAGGTTCATCGCAGCATCCATATCCAATAAGTTATTATAGGAAATGGCTTTGCCGTTTAGCTGCTCAAATAGGTTTTCAAATTCTCCATTGAAAAGCGCCTTTTGATGCGGGTTTTCACCATAACGCAGCGATTCATCTTTCATCATCCAGTTGCGAATGGCTCCGTCATAATGTGTGGTCTCTGCAAAGGCAGCACGTGCCATTGCCTGACGATCAGTCAATGAGGTACTCGCATTTTGATGGAACATCACTTGATGTAAGAAGCTATATTGACGTTTAGAAGGAATAATGAGTACGTCTTTATGGTTTTTTGCAGCGGCGCGAATTAATGAAACACCTCCGATATCGATTTTTTCTATAATAGCGGATTCATCACTGCTGGAGGCTACCGTTGCTTCGAAAGGATACAAATCAACCATCACCGCATCAATTTCTGGGATATGATATTGTGCTAATTCTTGTTGATCTTTTTCATTTGCACGACGTGCTAGAATTCCACCAAAAACACCTGGGTGTAAGGTTTTAACACGTCCACCTAGGATAGATGGGAAACTGGTGATTTCTTCTACTTCAATCGCGTCGAAACCTCTTTCCTTGATGAAGGTATAGGTTCCTCCTGTAGAGTAAATTTTTACGTTATGCTGCTTGAATGCAGGCAATAATTCAGCCAAGCCTTCCTTATCGAAAACCGATATAAGGATGGAGTTGATTTTTTTGAAGTCCATAATTGTGAGGGATTGCGCCGCAAAGGTACGCGAAGTCCCTTACAAATTAGAGTAGGTCTTTCGAAGCGTGGATAAATTCCTGCATTTCTGTGGATAGCGAAGGCGATGCGCTTATTAATGGAAGACGCAATTCGTTTTCACAGAGTCCCATTTGTGCTAAGGCTAATTTCACGCCAACTGGATTCCCTTCCTTAAACAGCAAATTGATTCCTTTAAAAAGACGAAGGTGAATCGGTGCGGCCGCTGCCGTATTTCCCGCAAGCGCGTCTTGCACCATTTTACAGAATGGTTTTGGAAAAGACTGTGCTGCCACAGAAATTACGCCATCAAAACCGCAAGCAATTTGTGGGAAGGTTAAATCATCATCCCCGCTTAATAAAAGAAATCCTGCCGGACGGTCGCGTAGCAATTCAAAAGTAGCAGACATACTTCCTGCGGCTTCTTTAATGCCGATGATATTTTTGTGTTTGTTGGCTAATTGAATAACTGTTGCAGGTTGTAAGGTAACACCCGTTCTTCCAGGTACATTATATAAAATGATTGGCAAAGGACTCATAGCGGCGATAGCGTCATAATGCGCTATCATTCCTTGCTGTGAGGGCTTATTATAATACGGCGTAACGGAAAGGAACGCACAATATTGATCACGGAAGGCAAACTGGCGCATGTCTTCGATCACTTGCATGGTATTGTTTCCTCCCATACCGGCTACCAAAGGAACTCTTCCATTTACAAATTCAACTGCTTTGCCGAATACTTCTTGTTTTTCTTCTTTTGTAAGTACCGGACCTTCTCCTGTCGTACCTAATATGATGAAATAGTTGACTCCGTTCTCAATATTAAAATCGATCACACGTTGCATGGCTGCAAAGTCGATGCTTTTATCTTTTTTAAAGGGAGTGATTAACGCTACACCGGTTCCTCTTAATTGGCTATTGCTAAACATATTATTGTTTGATAAATTTCTTTGTAAAGGTATGATTTGTTTTGTCAGTAAACTGCACGAGATATAAACCTGCAGGCCATTCTTGGCATTCGATGCTGGTTTGGGTGTTAGCACTTATTTTTTCAATAACAAGTTCTCCTTTTAAGTTGTAGATGCGAATTGTTCCCGGAAGCTTATTTGTTATATGAATGAAATCGTGGCTTGGATTTGGGAATAGTTGAATTGGTTCTTCCGCAATGGCTGGAGAAACAGCTGTATTTGTTCCCATATCGATTTTAGGGCAGGTGCCACACAGTGAATTGCTGTAGAAAGCGCCACGTCCGTGAGTTCCTGCATAGAGATAGTATTGTCCGTTAGTGTCAGGCACCGCCAATAATTGCATCGTTGGTACACGCGGGAAATTGCTGTTTTCTTCTTGCCATAGCGGAGAAGGGGCGTCGATATCATTACATGCCCAAACCCCGTATTCAGTACCGATGATACAATTCGAAGGGTTATAAGGATTCAAGAGGATATCGTAAACAGGGAATGCAGGGAGGTTGCCTTGTAGATTGCTGGTGTTGGTATTACCTGTACCTGTGCTTGTCAATGCGTTATTGATTCGTACAATATGATTGGCTTGTCCATAATTCGAAAGTGATAAAACGATACTATCAGGATTACGAGGGTTGATACTAATTCCCGTAATGAAACGTGATGAAGAATAGATTAAAGTGGTTTTAATACCCACATTAGCGGCATTAAACGTGGTATAGTTAAAGTTAGGATATTGTGCGGTATCGATTCCACTAATGCGATATAATCGTCCATCTTCCGTTCCTACAAAAACTGTATTCAGATCAGGGGTCGCAATCATTCGATAAGCATTGCTGATACCGGTACTATTAATTTTGTACCAGGTTGGAATCGTAGCTGCAGGGTCTTTACAAAGCCAGATATTCGCAGTAGACGCGTAAAATAAATATGATTTAGGCGTTGGCAAGAAGCGTTCCTGTAAGGAGATACGCGTTAAGAAGTAGCCTGCCTCGCCTGCAATATGTGCATCGGATAGGCTATTAGTAAAGGTTTGTGCGCCATTTAAAGAGCGATAAACCTCTGTCATACCACCATTATCATCTCCGTATAATGAACCGAAGACCATATTAGGATTGACTTTCGACCAGGCGCACTGGAATCCGTCTCCGCCAATTACCCCTTTCCAGTAAGTGTTATAAATGCCTCTAAAGTCGTTTACATTCGTTCCATTATCCTGTGAGCCTCCGATTACTTTTCCTGAAGGACTAGCGCCAATACCATAAAATTGAGTTGGACTATATCCTTTATTTCGATCTTGGAAAGTGACATCATTCTTTTGCAAATTGCTCGCTTGATAAACGCCTCCGTCATTCCCTATATACATAACGTCTGGGTTTGTAGGATGTATAACGATAATGTGTTGATCCGGATGTAAATAGTATTTTGACGTATAGCCTACCGTGTATCCAGAGCCAATTCTCAGCCATCCAATATTGTTATTTTCCCATGTATACACGTCGCCCATTCCTCCAAGGTATATTTTGTTTTTATTGTTCAAGGCGGCAGCGATACACATATCATAATAGCCTTGGTTGCCATAAGGATTGAAGCCATTGCTGCCGTTAGCGGGATTCGCGATGGCAGCGAATGTAACGCCTTTATCAGTGGTACGATAAACACCACCACTTACGCCAGCTGCAAGCGTAGCTATGTAGATATAATCAGGGTCGGCAGGAGAAATAGCAATGCGTATTTGTTGAAAGGATTTTCCATTTGCAATAGCGCGCGGTGTGAAGGTTTGTCCGCCATCTGTTGAAAGCATGATTGACGTCAATGCGCCCACTTGAGCCGCAACTACAGAACCATCGCTTCCACATTTTACATCCCAACAAGTGCCCGAGCCACTAACAGTAGTTCTTTTTCCAAAGTAAATTCCGTTTGTAGCACCGAAGCCAGATCCTGTTATCGCAGGATTCATCGTTGCGTTATCACTGACGTAAAGGCCGTTGTTCGTAGCTAAATAAACTCTATTCGCATCGGTTGGGTCGCAAGCGATTGCGTTGATGTAGGCGAAGCCAGCTGATTGTGAATTGGCAGAAGGTTTAGTGATGTTTATTTGTTTGAATGTTTTTGCATGGTCTGTCGACTTGAAAACACCTGCGCCAGGGAATTCATAGCCAGGGTAGGCAGCCACTGATTCTCCGGTGCCAAAATAAATATCTCCATTAGCAGCTTGTGCTAGGCAAGAAATATTTAAATTTTTAAGGCTGTCAATATTCCAAATTTTCCAGCTTTTACCTGCATCAAAACTTTCAAATAAACCGCCGCTAACACCTCCCGCAAGCATGTGTTGGGTGTTCTGTTTATCAATTAAAAGTGCTCGTGTTCGTCCACCTACATTATGCGGACCTAAATCAGTCCAACTAAGGCCCAATGATTTTAATGATTTTTGTTGTGTGCTTTGTTCCACTTCTCTTGCCACACGATAGTATTCGTTTTGGTCGAGAAGGCCCGTGGCTGGGTCTACACGGAGTTTTTGCCAGAAAGTAAAAAACTTAGCAAAATGACCTTGCTCTTCTTCTGCCTCATTTTCGAAATTTTGAAAACGAACAAAAGGAAGGTATGCACACAGCATGGCTGTGAACAAGAATAGGGTAAAACGTTTAACCATCAGATGTGTTGTTGATGGTTAAATATACAAATTTTGATCCTTAAATACTAGCGTTGAAGTGCTGCATTAAATCATCGACCATATCGGCAGAACCGATATAAATAGGCGTGCGTTGGTGAAGTGCCTCAGGTTGCATTTCCATGATGCGAATTTTTCCATTCGTTGCTTTCCCGCCCGCTTGTTCTACGATGAAGGATAATGGGTTGCATTCATATAACAAACGCAATTTTCCATTAGGCGCATCTGTGGAGGAAGGGTACATGAAAATCCCTCCTTTTAACATAGTACGATGTAAATCAGCCACCATACTGCCAATATAACGGATACTATATGGCTTCTTTTGCGATTTATCTAAAACCGTACAAGCGTTCACATAATTTTTAACGGCATCAGGGAATGTTTGAATATATCCCATGTTTACGCTCACAATATTGCCATTTTTCGGCATTTGCATATCAGGATGGGATAAGCAAAATTCACCAATAGTAGGATCTAATGTAAATCCGTTTACACCATTTCCTGCTGTATAAATCAACATGGTAGAGGTGCCATAAATAACGTAGCCGGCAGCAACCTGTGCCACGCCTTTTTGCAAAAAGTCTTCTTTGCTAACAGGATGATCGTTGTGTAAACGCTTGAAAATACTGAAAATGGTTCCTACGCCCACGTTTACATCAATATTTGAAGATCCGTCTAGCGGGTCCATACAAATGAGGTATTGGGCTCCATGTTCGTCGGTAAGGATTAAATCTTCATCTTCTTCACTCACAATACCACAACAGCGACGGCCGCGTTTGAAGGCAGCAATAAAGTGCTCATTAGCGAACACGTCCATTTTCTTAACCGTTTCCCCCTGCACATTGGTTGCGCCATGATCACCTAAGATATCTACTAATCCTGCTTTGTTTAATTCTCTATTGACAATTTTTGCAGCAAGACCAACGCTTCGAAGCAATCCAGAAAGAGTTCCGTGCGCACCAGGAAATTTACGTTCTTGTTGGTTAATAAAACCATTCAAAGTCACTAATTCGGTAGATAATGGCATATGTGTTTGGGTTCTTACCGCAAATATACAATTGTATCTTGAAACTGAAAGTGATGAAGGTTTGGATTCGTCTTATTAACTTTGGGATTCCAAAAGAACAATTATGCCTCATTACATGCGCTTGGGCGATTTGCCTCACAAACGACATACTCAGTTTCGTCAGCAGGATGGTTCGCTATATGCGGAACAGCTTTTCAGTACGGAAGGATTTTCTTCAAATTATTCATTATTGTATCATTGCCATCCACCAACTGAGATTTTGTCGGTAGGGCAGGGTAAGGACATCCGTCCGAAACGTGCTGCTGATCAAACCTTGAAGCCTCGTAGCTTAGAGTCATTCAATGTAAAGCCGCAAGCCGACTTCTTGGATAGCCGCACCTACCTTTTGGTAAATGATGATTTATTGCTTGGTGTAGCGGCGCCACAAGAATCTATGCAAAGCTACTTTTATAAGAATGCGGATGCGGATGAGTTATTGTTTATCCATGAAGGAAAGGGGGTGTTGGAAACAGCCTATGGTAGTTTGCCATTCAGTTATGGCGACTATTTAATTATCCCGCGCGGGACGATTTATCAAATTACGTTCGAGACGAAGGAAAATAGAATGTTGTTTTTGGAGTCTTATTCTCCGATACGTTACCCTCGTCGTTATTTGAGTCATTATGGTCAGTTAATGGAACACGCGCCTTTCTGTGAGCGTGATATCCGCGGGCCACAAGATTTGAAGACACATAATATCGAAGGAGAGTTTTTAATGCAGGTAAAGAAGGATGGTCATTTGCATCCGATTACCTACAAACATCATCCATTTGATGTAGTGGGTTGGGATGGATGTGAGTATCCATTTGCCTTCAGTATTCACGATTTTGAGCCAATTACAGGTCGAGTACATCAACCGCCACCAGTACATCAAACCTTCGAAACAAAGAGTTTCGTAGTATGTAGTTTTGTGCCGCGTTTATACGATTATCATCCATTATCCATTCCTGCTCCTTACCATCACTCGAACATCGATAGTGATGAGATTTTGTATTATGTGGATGGCGACTTCATGAGTCGTAAGCATGTAACGCGAGGGATGATTTCTGTTCACCCAGCAGGGATTCCGCACGGGCCACATCCAGGTACGGTAGAGAAGAGTATAGGTGCGAAGGAAACGCGTGAATTAGCCGTAATGGTAGATACTTTCCGTCGTTTATACGTAACGGAGGCAGCGCTTCAAATTGAAGATCCTAAGTATATGCGTAGTTGGGTAGATTAATCCAGTAAAGGAGGATTTTATTCAAATAAATACAAAAGCCGCTCTGCATTGCAAAGCGGCTTTTTTTTATGGCAAGAACCTTTTATTAATTCTTAATAATACGTTTTACGATGGTTTCGTTTTTCGTTTCCAATTTGATTAAATAAACTCCATCTGCAAGTGTATTCATATGTACAGGAATTACCGCATTATTCTTCAACGCGCCATTGTAAACATCTAATACTTTACGTCCTAAGATATCGTTCAATGTAATTTGAACTTGATTCAAATTAATATTACCAATACTTAAATAAGTTAGCTCGTTGGCTGGGTTCGGCTGAATGCTGATGGAAGCATTGTTCAAGGTAGTGATTCCTAAGTATTCTGTTATAGTAACATCTTGGCTATAAGTGCCTGAACAACCATATTGATCGGTGAAAGATAATGTGACCGTATAGGTTCCTGGAGCTGCGTAGCTATGTTTGGGATTTGCAGTTTGGTCGCTACCTCCATCTCCAAAATTCCAGTTATAGGTACCTGTACCTGTTGTGGTGTTGGTGAATGCGTAGGCATTTCCATTATTGGTGAAAGTGAAACTTGGCGTTGGTAGTGCATGTACGTTAACAGTAACCATTGGAGAATTTCCAGAGCAACCGGCAACGGTTTGTGCTACTTGTAGCGTGCTTAAACCTGCTGTATTGAAGGTTACATTTATTGCGTTAGTTCCTTGACCATTATTGATTGTAGAATTTGCGCCGCCACTTACCCAATTGTAAGTGCTGCCGTTTACTGCAGTCACATTGTAAGGGGTCATATTGCCAACGCAAACATCACCTGAACCAGAGATAGTTGGTGACGGAGCCGCGTTTACATTTACAGTGATGGTATCTTTACCGATACAGCCAGCATAATAAGTTTGAGCAATCATTACAGATGCAGGTCCTGCTGCAGTAAATGAAGCATTGCAGGTTGATGCCGTAGAACCAGAGTTGATTGTTCCATTAGAAGCGGTCCATGCGTACGTAGAACCAGTCACTGGTGTGATAGAGTAGTTTGAGCTACCAGAAGTACATGCTGTTGTATTTCCCGTAATGTTTGGTTTAGGCGTTGAAGCTGTAATGTTAATCGTATCAGTGCTAGAACAACCACTACCACTTGCGGTAACAATTAGGTTGCCGTTAGAACCGTTTGCCCCCCAAGCAACATTGACAGCATTTGTTCCTTGTCCGCTCACGATATTACCTCCATTTGCAGTCCAAGTGTAGGTAGCGTTCGCTGAATTTGCGATACTGTAGGCAGCTGTTAAATTAGCACAAGGAGTAGCAGAACCGCTGATATTGGCTACAGGACCAGCATTTACGGTGATTGTGTCTTTTTTAGTTGAAGAACCGTTAGTATTGCTTACGGTGTAAGTAATAATTATTGAACCTGCACTATTAAATGTAACGGTATGCGGACCGGCAGTTGTTGCGGTTGCAGGTGTAGCACCTGTGCCGAAGTTCCATGAATAAGTGGTTGGTGTGGCACTAGTAGTTGCGTCGGTGAAAGTAATAGTTTGGCCTTGGCAGATTGTTTGTGCACTTGCTGTAATGCCAGCGTTTGGCGTAGGACCGAGCGGCAAACAACCTTGAGAAGTTAGAAAACCTGAACGCGTAGTGTTTATACAAGCTTGCATACGAGCGATTTGATCGAATGAGAACATATACATACAAGCATCATCTGTATAATCCATATAATTTTCCCAATTGTCTACACGGTTACCAGAATAGGTTTCGCTACAAGAATTGACTGTTGAGGAAGGACATCCGAAGTTTGCTGAAGAGACTGGAGGAGTGTCGCAGCACATATCACCTTGCGAAGCGCAGTTGGCAGCACTCATACCTGTACAACCTCCTTGGAAAGTATGGTAAAGATTTAGCCAGTGGCCTACTTCATGGGTAGCGGTACGTCCTTTATTATAAGGTGCTTGCGCCGTTCCACCATCTCCAAAAGCAGAGTAGGTAATCACCACTCCGTCGGTAGCTGCCGTTCCGCCAGGGAATTGCGCATAGCCCAATACACCACCTGAAAGGTTACAAACCCATAGATTTAGGTATTTTGAGGTATTCCAAGCATCTTCACCACCTTGCGCTGTATATTTCACTGCATCATTTGTGCTAAAAGATGTCTTGGTAGTTTGTTTTCTTAAAATGCCTGTGGTCGGCTGATTGTTTGGGTCGCGAACTGCCAAACAAAATTCGATTTGCGCATCACCGGCAATGGTTTTGAAGGTGTTTCTAACAGAATTGGTGTCAGTATTATTTTTTCTAAAATCTGCGTTCAAACGCGCTAATTGCGTATAAACCTGTGTATTAGAAATGTTTTGCGCCGTCGTATTGTAAACAATGTGCACTACTACAGGAATAGTTACTACCGGAGGCTGGCCATTGCTTGTTTTTACTGTAAAATTTTGAGGGTGTGTGGCCATCCAATTTTGTATTCTGCTTTCTGCCATTTGATAATTGATGGCAGCAGCAGGATTAGCGGCAATTTCTTGTGCCTTGTGTTCATCGGAATAGCAACGAACAGGGCGTGGCGAAGTAGGGTTGGTTTTTTGAGCGAAAGCGCTTGTCCCTAAGGTTAGGAGGCTGAGGGCAGATAAAAATAAAGTAGAGATTTTCTTCATCTATTTCGTTTTTAAGATGGGTGGTAGTTTATTCGTGATTAATCTGAATGTGGAAATTAATTTTTTTTTAACAAATTGCCAATAAAAATCGACTACCGTTGAGAATTAGTCTAAAATTGAAACTAAAAAGCGCATTAAAAACTCATTTTGACTTAGATTTTGAGTCGCAAAGGATTGGCAATTCTGTTGAATGGAAAGACGTTGTTCTGCATTCGAATAGATGGACGACATACTTTTAAGCCATTCTTCCGTAGAATTCGCGGAAAGGTAGTCTAAGTCAATTTTTGCGTTTAATCCTTCCAT
>JACCDK012063343.1_pt1 | contig 13166 bp, 11 predicted proteins | sample 7445871 | NCBI WGS metagenome assembly JACCDK01 (sample SAMN15323436, study PRJNA562643) | freshwater metagenome | isolation source: river surface water | place: USA:Blue River Watershed | collected 2017-08-15 | reverse complement strand
TCGGTTGGTATCCCCTTGGGGATTCTTGATGTTTGGTGGGGTTAAATTATTCTGCCTTAAATTCCATTAAGCCATCGGCATTGATAGTTAAATCAAATGGGATATTTCGCTTTCGGGCAGCATTCCAAAGACCTATGAAATGCAGGGCTTGGCTATGTACGCCAACTAGGCCTTGCTTTTTGGCGGCGATGCATTTTTCTCTCAGCTCCTCGTCGCTAAGGGTTAAGAATTGTTGGTAGGTTTCAAGAATTTTCTCTCGGTCGCCCGGGCGATTATAGATACCGCAACCTTAAGCGATCAGGAACTTTTAAACAGATTAAAACAAGATCCGCATACCTCCTTAAAATAGACCTTAATCAAAATAATATTCAACTTACCACCAATGGGCTTATTCAGCAACGATAATAATACTAAGGACTTACACATAATTAAGACCGCACGAGACATAGATAGTATCAATAAGGCGGTTGAAGCTGGGCTTAGTCCTTTATTTAGAAAAGTTATCCCATCCGAGGAAATAAAGTCTAAGTATGCCGTTTGCCGTAATAGACAAAATGGGGAATTTGTGGTTTTACAAGATTATCGTGATGTATCACGCCACCAGCAAGTCTATGAAATAATTATAGACTGGACTTTTTACTACCCTTACAGTTTTAGTTCTCCATTTGCGGCCCATCTCATCCCCAGGGACCTGGTTGTTGGAGAGCGTGTATTTATTAAAGACCTGATAGAAGATTATGTAGGTATTAATTGGAATCAGGGTAATGCCTATCGTCTGCAAAGCTGCGAAGCCATTTGGGATGGTGAGGATTTAAAAATACAACCCAAGGAGACAACGAAAAAGATTTATAGGATAAAATGATCTCGAATCAGAGCCGATCATTACACGTCTAAAATAAATTTATTCTTATCTTTAATTTAAATATCAAGAACCCTTAAATGGGTGCCAACCGAGAGCAATACCTCCGCGGTGGCCAAGTGATGTGGACTCGAGTCAAAATAAAATATTCAGCGCTCTTTTCCTCACTTGTTTTTGTTCAATTAAAGCGCAAAATATGAGAAAAATCAATTCCAAAGAACTGGAAACTCTAGCTGGTTTTTGCACCCAAGATAAAATTTCTGGTTTCTGCTCCAACCTTTGGTTTAATAGCTTAGTTAGGAAGTATCCCATTCATTTTCTTTTTCTTACTGAAAGTATTGAAAATAAATTCTTATATCATGAGCAAATTGCAAGGGAACTGATCAAAGATTCTTTTGAGAAAAGATTATATAAATATTTAGAACACCCTCTTACTGCCCAAGGAGTAAACTTGTTAGAAGACATCTATTCAAGTTTGCGCTGAAAAGTGCTAAGGTGGCATTTCTTTAAAATTAGCTTTAAAGGATTCCGAAAAAAAGTTGGATGATGAAACGGGAGAATGTGAGTCTAAACTATAACACGGATTGGAGGGATATTTTGAGGGTGTGCTAAAACAGAAGCTGGATACTCTAATTTAATTATTCTTTAATTTGGTTAAGGGTGTGGCTTGCAAATGTGTATGACTGTGTCGGGCTGAATTATACAGTTTCTACTAATTTTAGCTGAATACCTTTCTCTGTGACTTTTTCAATTTTTACTTTGACAATTTTGCCCTGAGTGAATACTTCCTTGAAATTATTTGGCAAACTGTTCTTGTGCAATAGTCCGTCTGGAGTACCTTGCAAACGAATGAAAACTCCAAATTCTGCAACATTCTTAACTGTTCCGTCAAATGTCTTACCCACAAGGCTGTCAGTTTTAGGGGTTGCAAGTTGTTCAGTGATAGTAATATTCTCTGCAATATTTTTACCATCATAAGATTCCATAATAAAAAACTCAACTGTTGCATCTGTGAGGTTTTCAATTGACTTCATCTTCTTTACCAAATCCTTTTTGTGGAATCCTATTATATTATTATTCTGGTCTTTGATACGGCCAATTTTTCCATTTTTATGAATCGAAATTATTGTGCCTTTAATTTTTGGCTTATTGCCGTACCTTTCATTTTGCCAAAAATTTCTGGCTTCTTTTATTATTTCATTAACAGTTGGTAATGTTGTTCTGTCTATTTTATAGTATGTGAACAACTTAATGTAGTCAGCTTTGTCATTCCATTCTTGTTCCTTTAAAATAGATGCAATCAGTTCGGCAAGTATTTTACCTTCGGTTGGCCTTTCGAGCTTAAATAGTATGCGTGCTTGAAGTAAATATAAGCCTATTAAAAAATGCGGTTCATTGCCGTAAAAGGCTGCATCAACAGCGTACTTCCACGCTTTCACAAAATCACCTTGTTCATAATATATCTCGGATATGTCCCGATACAAAAACCATTTGTCACTACCTGCTTTGATTTCTAATAGTTCTTTGAATAACTCCTCGCTTCTTTCATGATTGCCAAGTCCGTCCTCCGAAAGAGCTATTCTCATTTTAAACCACAAATCATTATTGTAATGAAACTTCTCAAGTAACTCAAGCCCTTTATTACAATGCTCTATGCAAGTCTCGAATTCTCCAAGCTTTAAAAGTGCTTTAGTTCTGAGTGCAAAATACTTTTCAAGGTCGGATGACAATTCAACTTCTCCTCGTTCATGTGTTTCAATAGTTTTGGATTTATTAGACAAAATGCTATAATCTAAGCCTGAGAGAAGCTCATTAATTCTTTTTGCGTTGAAAAGATTTTCTGCATGTGCATCACAAAGCTTCAGAATTGAAATTGTCGTTGGACAAGGAAAAGCGTCATCTTCTTTTAAACTCTTTTGAGGGGCAAGGTTTACAAGACCTTCTATAAATTTTTCATTTGACAGTATTTCTGTTCGGTTTTTTCCTTTTACGCATCTATCAAAAATTAGCCATCCGTATAAGTTTCCAACTCTATCGCCTTTAAACTTTTCTGCGAGCTCATTTGCCCAAGTTAAATTAGTTGAATTTGCTGCTCTCATTGCTTTTACAGCATAGAAAGCATCCCAGGAATTAAATTGATCAGGATAACTTTCCCAAAGTTCATGGTAAAGCTTAACCGCTTCATCAGGATTCGTGCTAATTAATGCCTTCGCCTTCGCTTCAAAGTCACGTTTAGTTTCCATCAATAAGCCATTTTTTTAGATTTTCACCCAAATTTTCATCGGATTTCTCCAACATAATGAACTTACTTATGAATCCATCATCACGATACCACACTCTGAATTTAGCCTTCGCTTCACTTGAAATTGCTTTGAATACATCTTGATTCTTATGGCTTTCCATAATTTCAAGATGGATTCCTTTTTCAGAAAGTGTAGCCCTCCACTTTTCATACACTTTGCCTCTAAAGTCAGTTGGAAGAAGAGTGTGATTTTCATTTTTAGGTTCTTTAGCCGTATAAAATAATTTTTCAATGCATTCATTAATCTTAGTTTCATCTTCGCCTTCGCTTTTATCAATTCTAATTGATGAAACGACCCAACTATCTTTTGCACCTTTATTGCTGAAAGCAATAATTAAATGCTTGTTGACATTAGTTGGAATTGAAAAATTTACCTTTGTTAGGTATTCCCCGCTTAGATTTACTGATTCCAACAAATAGCCCATTGGTTCAAATAGTTTAGCTAATTCGCAGATACTTCCTTTTACATTTTCATTTAATGTCACAGGAAATTTTTCTAAAAATCGTTCATCTACATTGTAGTCGTTGAATGACAAAAATGATTTTTTATTGTTTATTGGATCCTCATTGTTAACTGTTGTATCTTCAAAATGCACTTCCATTAAAGGATGAATTATTTGAGGATTAGCAAGTCGTAATATACCAGACGTTGTTGTGATACCTGAATATAACCATCGATAATATTCTGCATTAGTTGTACCTCTATTCTCACCTTGATATGCATTGATAATTGCATTGGTGAAAGTTGAACCTATGCATCTGTGAACGGTAAGCGACCATCCATAATTTGCATAAACAGCATTGACAAAAGGGTCTGTTTGTGTGATGTTTGAAAGGATTCTATTCTTAAACCTTTTTGTGAATTTGCTTTCAATCTTTCTAATTTCTCTTTGCTTTTGGTCTAACTTAGTTTTAACTTTTTCTCCTGCTTCGTACCGTGTTTTCAGTTCTTTTTCTTCTGCAAGCAGGTTTTTATATTCTTTGTCTTGTTTGAACTGAATGTGTTCGTATGAACCTTCAAATGTTTGTTCCTTCATTTTTTCTGAAACAAGCATATTTACAAATACACGAAATGCAATTTGTTCTTCTTTTGAAAGTTTGTCTTCGCTCTGAAAATAATTATTCAATAACCAGACTTCTGCGGTTAATTTATTTTGAATGCTAAGGCATTTTACCTTAACCTTGGTAAAGTGCAACATTATCGGTGCTGTACTTTGTCTTAATGGAATAGATTTCGTAATTGATTGGCCAACTTCTTCAACCAATAGGAACATTCCGTTGTATAATTTGGTTGGTTGACCAAAGCCAGTTTCATCAGGAATGTTTATGTTGTTATTTACCAGCAATAAATCGCTTTTAGCTAATTCTTTTCCGTTTTTAATACAGTTGGTTTTAATCCAGTGGTTTATTTTTTTGGCATCCTTATTAGAATAAACCATAACTGTATTTGTAGGCTCAGAATCAAATGGTGCAGAAAACCACTCTGCTAAATAATTAGGAATCTCGTCTTTGCCTATTTCCAAAAGGTCATCAGGTTTCCAAGGATATTCAAGGTCGTTAAATAATTTATTTTCAATTCCGGTCGCTAGTTTGTTTCTTAAGCCAAACTTTCCGTCAATCTTTTCTGTTAATGGTTGTTGTCTGTAATAATTTATTTTTCCATCGTGTAATTCCGCCAAAGCACTCAGATTAATTGCTGATTCAGTGTCCTTACCATAAGTCAATGAATAAGGGTCGCCAATGCAAATGAGTTTTCTTTTAGTCTTGTCAAGTCTTAAAAACTTTAGCAAATCTTCAAGTAATCTTCCTGAACCAAATCTCAATAATTCCGATTGATGTAGGCTTCTTGACACCAAATGTGCTTCATGTAATATGATTACTGCGAATTCGTCGATCGAATCATCAGAACGAATAGGAATCACCTCTTGTAACTGTTCTTCGTATTGTTTATCTTCTTGTACAACGTTTTCGGTTTCAAGTGTTTTTGGAGTACCTCCATAAATGGTATTAAACAAACTTTGTAGTTCAACGCCCATGCGTAAAGATGCTTTTCGTCCAATACGGGCAGAGTGAATCCATGTCTCGGTTTGTGGAATATTGAAATCTAATGCCTCTGATAAAATATGTTGTACCCAAGTATCTCTATCCTGACTTGACATTGACTCAAGTACTAGAATGCCACTAGAATCAGTTTTTAGAAAATCAGAAATTGCCGCTTCCACATTTTCATCGATTTCAACTATTCGTTCAGCAAGAGATTTAGCCTTTGGAAATTCAATATGCTCTAACCATTCTTCTGCGTTGAAAATTCTTGACAAAACATCGGCTGTTTCTTTTGAATAAGTGTTGTCACTGGAATAGTCATAAAGAAATGTCCCTAAGTTTGATTCCTGTGTTAATTTGTAAAAGGGAATTTCTTTGGGAATGCTGTTCTCAATAATTAATGGTCCAGAAAATATGTTAAGTACACATGTTTTACTTTCTTGTATCAGGTTTGTTAATTGAATTTCTGAGCGAACTAGTTCCTTGAAAGCTTCACGATATGAATAAAGTTGTTTGAATGGATTAATAAATCTGTTACCAGCTTTTACAACTGTTCGATTTTTATCATCATCTGATTCAGTGTACCATTGGGACATTTCAAAGTCATTCTTATTGCCAGGAAGTTTAAGGGTACCTCCATAAACTTTAAAATCAACAATGATCAATCCATGGTCATAGAGTAAAATAGCATCAGCTCGAAAACGAGAGTATATTTCGTTAAATGGATTTCCAATTAAAAGTCCAGTCCAACCCTTTTGCTTGAACAATATTTTTAATGAAGATGCTACTCTGCGAAATTGTTCGTTTTCATGAGTGTGGTTTGCCCTGTTATGTTTTACAGTTAATGCCATAATTGTCTAATGGTGCGTTGGATAAATTTAGCTTTTTTGGTTTTGCGAAGTGTCGGTCCCGATAGCTATCGGGATGTCGGGCAAAACCAAATGTGTCGTTTGTGCGGTTGGCTAAAAGAAAATTTAAAAAATGCGAAGAGTGGGCTTTTTCTTCATCTATCTTCACCTGTCCCAATAGCAAAACTCGGTCAGCTGGTTTGTCGGTCCGCTTGGTCAATATGGTCTGTATGTCGAGTCCATTTTTAGTCATTGTCTTGCTGTGTCGTCTGTCTTTTTAGCATTGGTGGTAATGTTTTGCAGCTACCCGAAGGTGGCGATTTCGAAGCATTTCACTATCAACCAAGGACAAACTTTGATAGAAGCACATAGCTTGATTTAACCACTGAATCGCCACTTTTGGGTAGGTGCTATTGTAAGCTGGCCTTCTGGTCATCATAGTGTGGTTGAGTCTCTTCATTCCTATGATTTTGTTTGCCTTTTTTGTGATTTGATTGTTTTAAAAACTACTTCAAGCAAGATATAAATGTTTCGACCCATTCCGATGTTGGCTCATCAATTGGGGCAATTGATCTTCTTTGTTGACAAATGGATTCCGCTATTGCGATAAGCCATTTAGTTCCAATTATTGTTGTGTCTAGGTTATATGTTTTAACTTGAAAAATAACCCATTCCCTAAATTCCATAATATAAATTGCTGTATCATGAACTTCCTCAAGTTCTGACATTCGTGCTACTATTTCATCTTTCAAATTAGGTTTTTGGTCTGTTACAAACCCTGCAATTGTAGTTTGAGGATGAAATTTCAACTTATCATTTAATTCTTCAAGTTCCTCTCGTAGATAGGTTTTACCAAATTTTGCATCCCAAGCTTCTATGATGTCCATATCTCCATCAGATTCGGTTATTTCAATATCACCAATGTTGCCATGTTTTTTATTTGCAGATCTCATTTGTGATAAGGGCTTCAGAAAACCTTCTAAGTGTTTTTCTTCTGCTAAAACTTGAAAAAATGAATGTAGTGATACTTCAAATACTCTTGCAGAATAGGTTGATTTGTTTATAAAATTTGAAATAACATCTAAACAATAATCAAATGATGGATTACTTTTAAAAAATAGATTTAAATCTTCTAATGCTCTGGCTGTCAATAATTCAAACGCCTCTGACTTACTAATCAAAAAAACAATTAATTGCTTCAATGCATTTAAACTATCTAATTCTCCATTTTCTACATCATCAGTAATTTCCAACCATTCTTTTCTTGCTCCTCGAATTCCTGCTTTGTAGAGTTTAGAATATGGATAGTTTTCTGCAAGAGTTCTTGTCATCATAAAACCAAATTTATTTATTTTGAGTAAATCATATTTTCTCAAAACAGGTGTAATAAAATTTGTGTCAAGATTTCTCATTGGAATACCCTCTGTCCATGAAAAATCACGAGTTCCAGAGCCTCCTTTGTGGAGTCTAATTGATTGCTCAGGCAGAATGGCTTTTACCGTTAATTGTAAAATTGTTAAACCAACAATTGCTCTTCCAACTTCGCTTGTCACCGAACTAACTAAAGACTCTATTATTTTAACTTGTTCTTCACTAATGTTTTCGATTTTTACTTCTGGATTTTGACACTCGGAAATAATCTGCTCAAGAAAACCATCATTCAAAGTTTTCTTTATTATAGCCAATCGTTTTTTAGCTTCATCTGAAGTTTTACCTTCTTTAAACTTGTATTCAACACCATCTTCATTTACTAGAATACTCCTATCGGAGTAGATGTATAAAACTGATTCGTATTTTTCTTTTTTAGACATTTCCTTCTAATGATTTTTTAAGTTGAACACTCAACGGAGTAAGTGTTGGGAATTTGTATGGGATTAAATATTCGTCTTCTGAAATTTCGGGATTTGTATTGCTGTTTCTGATTTCAAATCCGATTCTTCGTAAGTCAAAGAAATACTTGATTAGTTTTTCTTGACTGATATCATAACTTGTTGCGAACTGATTAATGTGTTTGATTTGTCCGATTGTCGGGTCAATTAAAATTAGTTCTAAAAGTTTCCAAACATTCTCTTCTATTTCATCGCTTGATTTGATGAAGTTGTAAGAAATATCGTTTTTGTATTGGTAATAACCGTTTAGCTGAACCAAATCAGCTTTGATGTAATTTTCTGACAATGCTTGTTCAAACACTTTCCATAAAATGGTATAATCACTTAAGACATTACTGTGAGAAATTAAATAAACTTCATTAACAGAAAGGAACAAAGGTGATTTTGTCAATCGTCTTAATTCTATTTTGTAAAATTCTTTTCCTTTTTCACTTCTGTAAAGTTCAAATTGCCATTTTTTTGCGGTTGGTTTAAATGCAACTTCAACTTCTGACTCAGGATTGTTTCTTATTTTAAAATTTTCCGTTAGCTCAACTTTATATTTCCCAGGTGCAATTTCTTTTTTAGGTTTTTCTTTGTGACTATCCAAAGCATTTTGTGCTTTTAGAGCATATTGTTCTGTTTTTTCACTTTTTAGTTTCCTGAATGATAGTTTTTCATTTTCTTCCAAATAATGAAGTACAAAAGGTAACTTCACATTGAAAAATTGATTCAGCACACTCAGTGCTAAGAACCTTGCAAATTGTGGCGGAACAGAATTTCCTATTTGTTTGCTGGCAATTGCTCTGTTTCCAAGCATTTTGTAGTCATCGGGAAAAGTTTGAAGTCTTTTTAATTCTTCAATTGTAAAGTGTCTGTTTTGCCAATGAAATGGGCCGGTGTATTGTCCTCCCGAGGCTTTTAATGTTCTAATTGGTCTCATCGGGTCTGCTTTGTATAGGAAATCTGAAAATTTAGAACGCCAAGCAAAAATAGGATTGGGGTGTCCCATCTTTTCAGTAAAGAAACTATAATTTAGCCCTGGAGGAACATCATTTAGCAAATGACCAAATCGTCCATTAATTGAGGGGAGTTTATCAATTTCAGGACTCGGGGTATTGAGTATAGCTTCTTCGGCTGCATAGTGTGGGAAATCATCAAAAGAATCTACACCGTGTGTAGGTTTTGGGAATTTGAAAATTTTGTCCTTTGAACCAACAATGATTAGCCTTTCTCGATGTTGTGGAACACCATAATCTGCTGCATCTAGAATTCGGTATGAAATATTGTATCCTATTTCTTTAAAAGCACGAACAATCTTTTTTATTGATTCTCCTTTTTCAGCACCTAATAGTCCATAGACATTTTCAAATAAAAATCCCTTTGGTTGTAGCTTTTCAAGAACTCTTACATATTCTTCAAATAGACTTCCTCTGTCGTCTTTTGTTCCTGCCACACCTGCCGCTCTTCGACCTGCCGCTGAAAAAGATTGACAAGGAGGACCTCCAATTATAAAATCTATTTTGGTAGAAATGTTTGGTTCGTATTGTCTAATATCTTTTGCTAAAATGTTTGCTTTACCAAAATACTTGCCTGTAGATTTGTTGTGCAGCATAGTTTGCACGAATTTTTCTTCAAGTTCAACCGATTCAATTAATGTAAACCCTGCGTCACAAAAACCTATATCAAGACCTCCTGCACCTGAAAACAAAGCAACAATATTTATAGGTCTGTCAAGGTGTTTGTTTGACCATTTTTTAATTGCTCTACCAAATTCATCTGGAGATAAAACCCCTATGTTAGAAATTTTCTCACAAATCTCCTGATAACTGTTCCCACATCTTTCTGTTTCAAAAAAACTTAGTTGTTGTATTTCCGCTACTTTCATTTTTTTGGCTTGCTTTTATAAAATGAAACTTTTGCCTCTGCTAATTTCAATGTGTCAAGGTCGGCTTCTTCTTCAATAATTTTATAAGCAAATTGGTCGCTTAAAAACTCTTTAATAAGTATCTTTTCATCTAATTTAAAAAACACGGCTATTTGCTTTATCTGATCTTTAGTTGGCTGTCTTTCACTTCTTTCAATCTTTCCTAGTAAGGAAGTGTCAATCCCGATTTGCCCTGCAACCTCCCTCAACGAAAGTTCAGCACTTTCGCGAAACGACCTTAACTGGTTCCCCAAAGTTGTTATACTATTTTTTGACTTCATTAACGTAGACTAAATCTGTCCAAAGGTAGAAAACTATTTGATTCGTGGACTAATTGTGTCCTAAGAACTTTTTAACATATTTATTCCGAGATGGCAAAATTGGCTCTTTTGGGGTAAGCAATGGGTCGGCTTTAGTGTCAGCAAAGTCAAGGCGTTTTGTTCAGCTCAAAATGTAAAAGTTCGATTTTCAGATGTCTGGTTTTTGGAGTAGTGTCGTTTTCTAGGCTTGCTTACAACTTGTTTATATCCACAACTCTGTAATCCTATGATTGAGTATATTTATATGAAACAGGCGTATATGCACAATTTTTGGTTTAGTACAATTTAAATCAAAATATCTAATTTCTAGTCAAAAGACAATATGATTTCGCGACTTTAGATGTCAAATACTTTTAATGATATAGCCATCAGACTTTGTACTTTTAGAAATAAAATATCGCTATTTCAGCCCTCGATCCAAACCTTATAGGTAACATACTAGTTCCAATTCCCTTACTCACATACATCGGCGGATTTAACTCTTTATACCATCCGCTTACAAATTTGCCACTACCCTGAGGTAGAAACGGAATAAAATTAAATAACTTAATTTGTCCACCGTGAGTATGACCCGATATAATGAAGCTGATATTATCTTTCTGACATCTTTCAACAATTTGTTCACTGTACTTCGGACAGTGGTTCAAAACAATATTATAATCGCTTTTAATAAAGTTATCAGTAGCCAATTTGTAACTAGCATAACCTCCAACAAAGTCATCTATCCCAATTACAGAGAGTGTTTTACCGCCGAACTGATATTGTTTGCTTTCGTTGACTAACAGCGTGCAATTATGCTTTTTGTAAACTGTTTTCAGTTTCTTCAGATCCACTTCACCCCAATATTCCCAGTTGCCCAATATGGCTACTTTAGGAATATCTTTATCGATTAATCTTAAATAGTCATCTAACAAGTGTAGGTTTTCCGCTTCATCAATAGCATCACCTGTAATGGCAATTAGGTCAGGTTTCAGTTGATTAAGCTTCTGGGCTAGTTCCTCCAAGGCTGTGTTTATGGAATGCAGGTGTAGATCTGAAAGCTGAACAATTTTAAGACTCTTAGTTTCAAGCGTGGCTGAGCCAATATAAAATTCATTGAACTCAATACATCGCTTTTCTATCCAAAGTGCATCAGTTAAGACTGCTGCTCCCGCCAATGCGATGCCTGAATGAATGAAGTTTCTTCGAGAAAATTTCAAAATATTACTCTTTCAATGGGTAAGGTTAGTCCCTTTTTATTTTATTTAGATACAAAGGGATTTCCATCCCTAAAGCTTTTGCTTCCGCCCGTCTATCCAAATGGAATTTAAGTGAAGAAAAGTTAATATCGTCTTCACTTTCATATTTATTGAATATCTCTCCTAATTCTTCACTTGTAAAAGCACTATACTTCTTTAGCAAGTCATCTTGATGTTCAAAATACTTCTCAATGAATTCAAATGTCTCATCGAACTCTTCACCCTTAAGTAAGAATTGATCTGAAAGATCAATTGTGTAAAAGTCCCCCTCTTTTTTAAGACTGAATCTGAAGTTGTATGGCACTCTTTCAAACAATCCCTCAAATTGAATAATCCACTCAAGTATTTCTTCTTCACCTTTGGTATGCTTTAATTCGATGTTTGCCCTTTTAATTACTTCCAAGTCAGTGAATACAAAATCACACCAAGCTTTCACTTCAGAATATAAAGTCCCGAATTTAGACCATTTCATTTGCGGGGCAAAAAGGTTATCACCATCTATAGCTTCGTATAAGAATGTGTGTCTTTTTACCCAATAAGTACAATCTTGAATGGACAGTACTCTTATGGGAGTAGTTATTAACTCATTAAAAGCATCTAACGCTTGGGTCAGCTTATTCAAGTATTCCGGTGTTTTAACAAATGTTACCAGGTCGTCCTCATTAATATGGATATCAGCACAAACCTCTAAATCCTCTACTTTTTCCTCTGTTTCAAACCCAGAACAGCTAAGCAAGTCTTTGATATCATCTCCTTCGATTTCAAAAATCAAATCAAAATAATTTCGTGAGCGATTGCCTACAAAACGATAGCCCTTTTGGCCACAATTATCACAGAAATTATTTGTACAAGAACCTTGAAACAACATTAATTCCGTGTCTCCGGAATAAGTATGGCTATTAAAGATAGCTTCTATCTCATCAAGGAATATATTTTTGGGTGCATCCTGATAAGTGTACTCCTCTTTTAAATGCGTTCGAAGGTAATGGATATCCATTTTGCAGAAGGCATCTATGATGGACGAAATATAAGATTCAGGGACTTTCATTCTTTGGAAATTTCAGCATTATTCTATCTTAGTAGTTAACACCTTTGAATGAAGCAATTTAATGGAATTTCTCAAAAATCTATCTGTTTATTTAACCCTTTTTATCATTGTAGGAATACCCTCTTTCTTCTGGGTGAGGTGGGCAATCAGGTCTTTCAAAAAGAAGCGTAAACTCGAATTTACTGTTTCTTCATTTAGCTTTCTTCTTTTTATCTCCGGTTGGGCAGTAATGGAGCTATCCCCTAAAAAATATTTCAAACATGACTCAAGTGTACCAGCCACAGCAATCTATAATTATTTCACTATTGCATTTTTGTTTTCTATTACTATCGTACTAGTTTATTTCTTAGCAAAGGGTACAATTTGGTTCATTAAGTATATGTTTTCAAAAGCTGTTTAACTAAATTCGATTTAAATGGAAGAAAAACTAACCCGATTGTATTCTCCCGAAGATTTTCAAAGAGCATCTATGTATTGTCTAAACGCTCTTGAAATTTTGGAGGAAGCAGATATTGAATCTGATCAAGAAGATCTCGATTGGTGGTTAGAGGAATATGATGGTTTATACAGATTGCTTACTAATCAGCCTCCTGGTTTACCACCCATACCCCGAACTACCTGCTTTGGGATTATTTATCCTTCGTTGAGCGAGTTTTGGAGGAAATATCATCGCTTGAAGTTTCCTATGAAGGATGATGAGGAAGATACAAAGG
>JACCDK010227383.1_pt1 | contig 13168 bp, 16 predicted proteins | sample 7445871 | NCBI WGS metagenome assembly JACCDK01 (sample SAMN15323436, study PRJNA562643) | freshwater metagenome | isolation source: river surface water | place: USA:Blue River Watershed | collected 2017-08-15 | reverse complement strand
ATTCGGCCCAGAAGGTACGGCAGTTCTCTGCGACGGCCCTCGCGTCATAGAGACGCTGTGCGCGGAGGGTGAGCCCCGCTCTGGTTGCACAGCCCGGTACCGGACCCATCACTGGTGTGATGCGGATAAGGGTATCCGAACATCTGTTCGAAAGGTAGCAGGCGCCACTGACAAGTAGGGTGTGTCGCGTGTTGATCCTCCTGCCGCCCTCCGAGAAGAAGGTCAAGACGGATAAACCCACCCCGGCTATGAGCGTCTATGCGGGGGTTCTCTACCAAGCTCTTGGTTGGCCGACCCTCTCCCCTGCGGCCAAGAAGCGCGGTGAGGCCGCAGTCGCGATCATCTCGGCCAAGTACGGCGTAGTGCGCCCAACCCAGCGAATTGAAAGTTATAAAGAGAAGATCGATAACAAGGCCATGCGCGAACCCGTGGCCGCCGTGCTCGATCCCATCAAGACCAGCCTGATTGTCGACTGTCGTTCATCGACCTACAAAACCGTCTGGCATGCACCTGTGGACATAACCGTCGAAGTTCAGGTCTCTACCGTCGTTGATGGCGTGCGTACCGTTGTGACTCATATGTCCAAGAAGACCCGTGGTGAAATCACACGTTGGTTACTGCAAACTCGTTCGATGCCCAAAACTCCTGAAGATTTATATGCGATCGTTTCTGAGAAATACCCCTGCGCGTTGACTCCTTCAGATGGAGTCGATCCCTGGATTCTCGAAGTTATCGCTGTTTGAGTTAGGGGCGAGAAAAAGCGGTCTTCTTAATGAAATCGACCGTCAGCTTCGGATAGTTCCACATAATCACATGCGCACAGTTATCGACAACAATCCAACGTGAATGACGAGGAGCTACTTCACGCTCTTGTGCGCGCGGATGTGGCAACGTTAAATCGTAATCGCCAAAGACAATGGATACTGGAATATCTTCAGGGATTGTTGAATCAAATTTCTTGAAGCGCAGCGCACGCCACATGGGCATATAACCAACTGAACGTGCCATTGCAATCACAGAATCTTTACACGATTCAAAAGATAGCTCGCGCCACAGATGTGTAATCTTCTTGTAGCCAAGCGCTTTAAGCGGAGGCAAGTTGTAGGCAAGGCGAAGAAAGTACTGTGAAATCTTGGCCAAGATACGAGCGAGCAAACTAGGTGGCAACTTCTGCGTAGGGCCTTCATGCCATAAGCCAGCTGGTGCGAGTGCAGTTACGCTCTTTACGCGATCAGGAAACTGCGCAGCTAATTCGAGTGCTATCCATCCACCGAGTGAATTTCCAGCAACATGGAATTCACGGACTCCATGATCTTTCTCAAGTGCTGCAACGATGGAGTGAGCAAGAGAGCGCGGATCAAGGGGTTCATCATGCAGTGGGGCGCTTCCATGTCCCGGAAGATCAACAGGGTAAATCGCAAATGAATCTTCGAGTCCAGGATGCAAAGTCTTCCAAATATTTCCAGCAGAACCTAAGCCGTGTACAAGAACGAGAGCGGGTAAATCTGACTTTCGAGCAAATACTTCAGATGTAACGGGCATTGTTAGTACCGATACTTCTGTGTCTCATTGGGGCATTGTTTACAGACTGCCCGCCAAATTTCATCTGCTTCACGTCCTGCTGTTAATGCTTCGTTGACCGTCATCGATCCAAGTTCGCTGATGGCAATATCTTGAGAGAAAGATGGCGCCCAGGCATCACCAAAGGAGAGCGCAAGTCTTTCGCGCAAATCTGAGATTCGCATCGGTTAAAAGAGTGTGCGCTCTACAAGAAGCTCAGCTTGTTCACGAGATTGCTTGGGTGTGATGGGCTGAGTTACTTGTCCTAGTAGCCAGCGCATAGCCAATCCGGTACCTGCCTCTGACTTTGTTGCTTCGTAAATACATGTTGCTAAAAGAAGATATAAAGGATTTTCTGCGTGAGACATTATTGCAATCAGAAGTTGAGCATCGTGAATACGCATTGCCGCAAGAGCTGCATCGGCAGATATTTCCTTAGAAAGTGTCTCAAGAGCATCTGCTGGAGTTCCTGCGCGCTGTGCAAGATTTACCAAGCGTTCAACTTCGGCAGTAACGAGCGCCTCAAGGACTGCGTTCTTATCTCGATAATGGTTATAGAGCGTAGCTCGAGAGACTTCAGATGCATCAGCAATATCGATCATTGAAATATTTGAGATGCCATGAAGAGCAATAAGTGATTTTGTACCTTCGAGAATTGCGCTCTCGGTGCGACGATGGATTCCGCCTTGCAAGGCGTACTTAGGCTGCGTCGACAACGGAGAGCTTTGCGCTTTCACGAGATTTGAGTTCGTGTGCAACGCCAGTCATCACAGATGACAAGGTCAGACCAAGTGCTTCACAGATTGCATTCAAAAGTTCAGAAGATGCTTCCTTCTGTCCACGTTCTACTTCAGAGAGATAACCCAAAGAGACGCGAGCTTCACGCGCAACATCGCGAAGTGTGCGAGATTGAGAGGTGCGAGCATCGCGAAGTGTGTGACCGACTGCTTCACGTAATAGCGTCATCGCTTACCCCTTCCTTTCAAATTCTTGCCTTAGCTAAGGATACGGGCAAAGGTGCCCATCGCGCTGGATATAGCGCCCTGGCGCACACCATCTCGCCCACTATCAAGGGTCAGATGCAAGGTTTGGCAGACCGGTCCGCAGATAGCGATCCAGACTGTGCCCTCGCGAATTCCCATGTAATCACCTGGGCCGGCAATTCCTGTTGTTGCTATCGCCCACGTTGTTCCAAAAGTATTGATTGCACCTTGCGCCATTTCAAGGGCAACTTCTTCACTCACGACAGTATGCGCATCGATAGTCGATTGTTTAACACCAAGAAGTTTTACCTTCACATCTGCGGTATAGGCAATGACACCACCGCTGAAAACTGCTGAAGCTCCGGGCACTTGAGTAAGTGCATGTCCTAACCCGCCACCGGTGAGTGACTCAGCGACAGAGACTGTCTCACCACGAGATTTTAAAACCTCGATGATTGATTGTGCGTGCGCTTTGGAAGGCATAAGGGAAATCTACCGCTTGGAGTACCAGGCGCGTAAGTAGTCGTAGGCAGAAGTTATCGTCAAGATGATTGCAACGCTGATAAATCCAAATTTAAACCAGTCCAATGAGGCTGGAAGCGGCAAGATGAAGAAACCCACGCCAAAGTTCTGGGTCAAGGTCTTAATTTTTCCGCCGCGACTTGCAGGGATGACTCCATCTTTAATCACAAGTAATCTAAAGAGCGTAATACCGATCTCTCGCGTGAGAATCAGAATCGTAATCCACCACGGAAACCTGTCGAGTATTGAAAGCGACACCATCGCTGCACCAATGAGGGCTTTATCAGCGACTGGATCAAGAAAAGTTCCAAGAGCAGTAATCCGATTTGAACGTCTTGCCCAACGACCATCAAGAATGTCGGTCATTCCGAGCGTAAAGAAAATTGCATACGAAATAATCTGAAATGTGGAGTTATCTCCCCCATCGTAGAAAAGTGTGTATACGCCGACTGGGATTAAGAGAATTCGCGCGATTGTCAGAGTGTTGGGCGAAATGCCGGCTGGAGCCTTCATTGAACTTCGGCAACCAAATCTGCGCCCATAGAGTCGACAACAACTGCATCAACGTATTCACCTACTTCAAAATTTGTACCGATAAATGTTGTTGTTCCATCAACTTCAGGTCCTTGGTGGGCAGCGCGACCTTCTTGAAGTTCAGCATCTTCGATAAGTACTCGTACGCTTTCGCCGATACGTGCTTGGGCTCTTAGTGAGACCATCTCATCAGCGAGTGATGAAAGCGCTTCAACTCTCTCGCGAATTACTTCTTCTTCAACTTTATCGGCTAAGTCGAGTGCTTCGGTGTTATCTTCATCTGAATACCCAAAGATTCCGACGGCATCAAGCTTGGCAGCCGTAATGAAATCGGCAAGATCGTTGTAATCGGTTTCTGTTTCCCCAGGGAATCCCACAATAAAGTTAGAGCGAATTCCAGCCTCTGGTGAGAGCGCACGTATTTGTGTAATGAGGTGGAGGAATTTTTCAGAGTCCCCGAACCGACGCATGCGGCGTAAGACAGTTGGGCTGGTGTGCTGGAATGAGAGATCAAAGTAAGGAGCGACTTTTTCTGTCTCAATCATTGCCTGAAGCAATGAGGGGCGCATCTCTGCAGGTTGCAGATAGGAAAGCCTGACGCGCTCGACGCCTTCTATTTCAGTAAATTCATGGAGGATTTTCTCCATCAACTTAAGGTCACCTAAATCTTTGCCATACGAGGTCGTATTTTCGCTAACCAAGAAGAGTTCGCTGACACCATTCTGAGCAAGCCACGTCGCCTCTTGCAAAATCTCAGTGGGGCGTCGTGAGATAAATGACCCTCGGAAATATGGAATCGCGCAGAATGAACATCTACGATCGCATCCAGATGCAATTTTAAGCGGTGCCCATGGCGCTGAACCCAGGCGCTTGCGGAAGAGTGATCCTCCTGCGCCGACAGATGATGCATAGCTTTCATCACGAGCAGCCGCGCGTTCGACTGGAGCAATTGGTAGCAAGGCTCGACGATCACGAGGAACGTGCGGTGTATGCGCGTTGCCGCTGACAATTGATTGAAGTCGCGCTGAAATATCTTGATAATCATCAAAACCAAGAATTGCATCGGCTTCAGGAAGGGCTTCAGCGAGCTCTTTTCCATATCGTTCTGCCATACATCCCACTGCAACAACTGCACGAGTTGTTCCATGGCCCTTGAGAGAATTCGCTTCAAGTAGAGCATCTACCGAATCCTTCTTTGCCGATTCAATAAATCCACATGTATTTACAACAGCAACTTCTGCAGATTCAACATCTTCAACAAGAGTCCAACCGTCGGCAGCTAAGCGTCCTGCAAGTTCTTCGGAGTCAACTTCATTGCGGGCGCAACCCATTGTGACAATTGCAACGGTGCGAGACATGAGGGTGATGCTATCGGAAGGTGCGTCGAACCTCTTCATTTTGGCCACCCAATGGAGCTAAAGCTTTCCCATTGAGTGTCAGATCAAGACCTGCAGGGTTGCTTAAGTAAATGCTGATTGCGGTATCGCCCTTAAAGGACTTTGAATCTCCCTGAAATAAAGAACCCTTTGAAACATGCTTACCGTCAACGACGATATCGATATACGAATTACCTCGTGCTGCAACGATTGATAGCGTGATTGGTCCACTTCGGGTTGGAGTTGTCGCAGAAGTTGAAGGTGTCGGTGATTGCGCAACTGCTGCCGACGCAGTTGGAGAAGCACTTTGAGTAACTTCTGCCTGCGGAGCCGAAGGGGTCGTGCTGCTCTGATTTGATATAACAATCTGCACGACGCCAATGACAAGCAGAATCGCAAGTGAGACTGTCGCAGGCACTTTCCATGAAATCTTCTTCTGCTCTTGTGGAAGTTGCATCACATTATTTTCAGCAAGAAGGTCTTGAATTGCGCGGTGCTCAGTTGAATGTTCTTCGTTATACAAATCGATAAATACTTGAGGATCAATGCCAACTTTTGCAGCAATATTGCGCAGGTGGCCACGGGCGTATGTGTCGCCGCCACAATGTGCGAAATTATTATTTTCCATCTCCGTTAAGAGACCCATACGGATACTGGTCGATTCAGAGAGTGACTCAAGGCTTAAGCGCACAGCTTCGCGAGCATCGCGAATCGTGCTTCCAAGAGTCATTGTTTACCGCCTTGATATGGGGAGAGTGGGCTGGCTAATTCTAACTTTAGACTCAAGGGTGATGTAAGGGAAGTCTCCCCTATTCGGTGAAATCACCCCTAGATTGCACCCAGAATTTATCTGCTGTTAGTAATCGCGGAGCGTGGCAAGCACAGAATCGATTTCATCAGGCTTCACCATTACGGTGCGAGCTTTCGAACCTTCTGACGGTCCGACGATTCCGCGAGATTCCATCAGATCCATAAGGCGCCCTGCTTTAGCAAAACCAACGCGAAGTTTGCGTTGCAACATAGAAGTTGATCCGAATTGTGTGCTGACAACAAGTTCAACTGCTTGAATCAAAATTTCAAGATCATCGCCAATCTCTTTATCAATGTTCTTGTTGGCTTGAGCAACCTGGGTTACATCGTCACGATAACGCGGTGAGAGCTGCTTCTTTACATGGTTTGTCACAGCTTCAATTTCGCGCTCTGATACATAGGCTCCTTGAATACGAATTGCCCTGCTTGCACCCATAGGGATAAAGAGGCCGTCGCCTTGACCAATTAGTTTTTCAGCACCTGGGCTATCGAGAATAACGCGGGAATCTGCAAGTGATGATGTGGCAAATGAGAGTCGAGATGGAACGTTAGCCTTAATAAGTCCTGTGACAACATCAACAGAAGGGCGCTGTGTTGCAAGTACCAAGTGGATACCAGCAGAACGAGCGAGCTGAGTAATTCGCACAACAGACTCTTCTACTTCGCGGGCTGCAACCATCATAAGATCGGCGAGCTCGTCGATGATGACAAGAAGATATGGATATGGCTCAACGATGCGATCTGATCCGGGTGGTGCAACAACTTTGCCAGCACGCACTGCTTTATTGAAATCATCGATGTGCCTAAAGCCAAAGGTTGCCAAATCTTCATAGCGAAGATCCATTTCGCGAACTACCCAAGTAAGTGCATCTGCAGCTTTCTTTGGATTGGTAATAATCGGTGTAATCAAATGCGGAATACCCTCGTAGGCAGTGAGCTCTACACGCTTTGGATCAATCAGAATAAGCCTGACATCATCAGGTGTAGCACGCATCAAAATCGATGTGATCATCGCGTTAATCATTGAAGATTTACCGGCACCAGTTGCACCTGCTACAAGAAGGTGTGGCATCTTCGCAAGGTTGGCACAGACGAAGTTACCTTCAACATCCTTACCGAGTGCAACCAACATCGGATGGTGATCCTGGCCAGCAACACTTGAGCGCATAACGTCACCTAAAGCAACGATTTCACGGTCAGCGTTAGGGATTTCAATTCCCACGGCAGACTTACCTGGAATAGGAGAAAGAATGCGAACTTCGCTACTTGCCACTGCATAAGAAATATTCTTTGAAAGCGCGGTGATGCGTTCAACTTTCACAGCATTTCCTAGTTCGACTTCATAGCGCGTCACTGTTGGACCCCGCATAAAGCCAGTCACCTGGGCATCGATATCAAATTGTTTAAATACTTCAGTGAGCGCTGCAACGACAGTTTCGTTCGCCTTGCTCTTCGCCTTTGCAGCAGGCCCTAATTTGAGGAGATCTTGAGAAGGAAGTTCATACTTTGTATCGCTGGTAAGCAGAAGTTGTTCGGGGCGCTTATCCGACTTTGGCGCTTCCTTGAGTTGCGCTTCAAGAGGTATGCGAGGAACTTCAACAGTGAATTCCTGATCAAACTCTTCTTCATCGATTTCATCTTCTTCAGGCTCTTGGTTCCAAGCAACAACGGGAGATTCAAATGGCGGAGTATCTGAAATTTCAAAGTCATCCTGGTTGCGAGCTGGTTTCTTCGACCAGAGCCAGATGGCAATAACCTTGATGCGAATTCCTACCTTTGAAAGCGGTGTTGCAGTAGCAATCAATAGGCCAAAGAAGAAGATGGCGATTAAAACCGGGTAAGCCAGAAGCGATGTCATGAGTGCAACGAGAGGTTTTGCTACCCAATAACCAAGTAGTCCTCCCCCATCACGTATTGCAGTTGCACCTGTGGGATTGATTGCACCGAGTGAACCATTGAGAAGATGAGCCAAACCTGTTGCACTCACCAGTAACGTCAGCGTTCCGACCGTGATGCGACCTGTGGTGTGTTTGTCATCAGGTTTTCTGAAGAGTCGGATAGCAAAATAGAGAAGAACCAGAGGCGCAAGTATTCCGATACGACCAAAGGCGCCATAGAAGAGCGAATAAAGATTTCGGCCGACATAGTTATCTGCCTTAAACCAGGTGCCCGCAAATGCTGAAAGCGAGAGGAGTAGAACTAAGAGGGCTGCGCCATCTCGATGGTGTTCAGGGTCAAGATCACGAGCTCCGCGAGCGACAAAGCGGATAGAAGAACCGAGAGATTTTGCGAGTAGGCGCCAGATAGTTGAGAGGGCAGAACCAATTATCTTAAGAAAAGACTTCTTAGTTGTGCGTTTCTTCTTGGTAGCCACACCTTCAATCTTAGGTGGAGGGTATTTTTCAAGCCCGTAGGCGCGCCGACTTAGACCTCGACGACAACCGGAACAATCATTGGACGACGACGGTGCTTTTGACCGACCCATCCCCCAATTGTTCTGCGCACTACTTGTGAAAGTTGATGCGTACCATTCACGCCTTCAGCGACAGCAGCTGTAAGTGCTTTCTCAATCTGCCCACGTACTTCATCAAAGAGCGCTTCATCTTCATTAAAACCACGAGCATGAATATCTGGTCCCGCAACGATCTTTCCTGTCTGAGATTCAATGACCACGATGACGGAGATGAATCCTTCTTCGCCAAGAATACGGCGATCTTTAAGCGAAGACTCCGTGATGTCACCAATGCTTTGGCCATCGACATAAACAAAGCCACATGGGACTGAGCCAACAACTTCTGCTTCGTGGTTGATCAAATCGACAACGATTCCATTTTCAATAATGAAAGCATTTTCACGAGGCACTCCTGCTTGAATGGCAATTTCAGCATTGGCCTTTAAATGGCGCCATTCGCCATGCACTGGCAGCACATACTTTGGTTTCACGATGTTGTAGCAATACAAGAGCTCGCCTGCTGCTGCGTGTCCTGAAACGTGCACCATCGCGTTGGCTTTATGAACTACTTTTGCACCAAAGCGAGTAAGTTCGTTGATAACTCGAAATACTGAATTTTCATTTCCAGGGATCAGTGAAGAGGCAAGAATGACGGTGTCTCCATCGCCTACGCGAATTTGATGATCGCCATTGGCCATGCGAGAAAGAGCTGCCATGGGTTCGCCTTGTGAACCTGTACAGATAAGTACAACGCGATCATCGTAGTTATCGAGTTCGCGAGCATCAAAGAGGATTCCAGAAGGCACTTGGAGATATCCCATATCTTCAGCAATCTTCATATTGCGAACCATCGACCGCCCAATAAATGCCACTCGTCGGTTATGGAGAGCAGCCGTATCAATTACCTGCTGAACACGGTGCACGTGAGAAGAGAATGAGGCAACGATGACGCGACGTTTGGTAGATGCAATAACGCGATTGAGAGCGGGCATGATTTCGCGCTCAGCGGGAGTAAAGCCAGGGACATCTGCGTTGGTGGAGTCAACAAGGAATAAGTCGACTCCTTCTTCGCCTAAGCGAGCAAAGGTGCGCAAATCTGTAATGCGTCCGTCGAGTGGAAGTTGATCCATCTTGAAGTCGCCGGTGTGCAGCACTGTTCCGGCCTTCGTGTGAATAGCAACCGCTAGCGCGTCAGGAATGGAGTGATTGACTGCGACAAACTCAAGTTCGAATGGACCCACATCTTCACGATTTCCTTCGCGGACTTCATGAGTAAGTGGTGAGATGCGATGCTCTTTACATTTAGCTGCAATCAAAGCGATTGTTAAGGGAGAACCATAGACAGGAATATCTCCACGTTCGCGCAATAAATATGGAACTGCGCCGATGTGGTCTTCATGACCGTGCGTGAGGAATAGCCCAACAACATCGTTGAGGCGATCTCGGATATAGCTAAAGTCAGGAAGGATCAGGTCAATTCCAGGTTGATTATCTTCTGGAAAGAGAACTCCACAATCGACGATAAGTAACTTTCCATTGGTCTCGTAGACAGTCATATTGCGACCGATTTCAGAGATTCCGCCCAATGCAACTATGCGCAACCCACCGTCAACGAGTTTGGAAGGTGCACCTAAATTGGGATGGGGATGCTGTGTCATAAATTAATTCTTGAGCGTGACGCCGCCAGCAGTGAGATCTTTTCGTAACTGTTCGATCTGTGCTTCGGTTGCATCAACGAGTGGCAGACGGGTTGTTCCTCCGGGTAGTCCCATGAGAGACATCGCTGCCTTGGTCAAAATCGCGCCCTGTGTACGGAATGTGCCGGTAAATACTGGCAATAGTTGCTGATGGATTTCCAGAGCCTTTGCTGAATTACCAGCGAACCAAGCATCGAGCATCGCTTTGAGCTGGAGACCGACCGTGTGACCACAGACAGATACAAATCCAACAGCGCCTACAGAGAGGAATGGCAAGTTAAGGATGTCATCACCTGAATAAACAGGTACACCACAACGCTTAATTACCCAAGAGGTAGCTGCAATATTTCCCTTTGCATCTTTGAGAGCGACAATATTGTCAACTGATTCAAAGAGTTTAACGATGGTGTCAGATTCAATTTCAACGCCAGTACGACCTGGAATGTCATACATCATGATCGGTAGATCAGTTGCCGCAGCAACTGCGCGGAAGTGAGCTTCGATTCCAGCTTGAGGAGGTTTGTTGTAATAAGGAGTAACGACAAGAAGTCCGTCAGCGCCCGCATCTTGTGAACGCTTGGCTTGCTCGACTGTATATGCAGTTTCGTTATCGCCAGCTCCAGAAAGAACTTGAATCTTCGAGCCGACAACTTTCTTAACAACCTTGATGATTTCGAGTTTTTCCGATGACTTAGTTGTCGGTGCTTCACCTGTTGTGCCGTTGACTGCAATTCCATCGTGGCCAGTATCGACCAGATGCTGTGCAAGCTTTTCTACGCCAGCCCAATCGATTGCCCCATCTTTATCGAATGGGGTCACCATCGCGGTGAGAAGTCGACCGAACGGCGCGTGCGTACTCATTTGGGCATCTTATCGCTTAAGGCGCGATACGACCAGATTTTTCAAATGCCCCGTATGTAAGAGGCATTAATTTCGCGAATTCGGCTTCCATTTTTTCAGCCACCATCTCAATTTCACGTTGTGGGTAGCTGGGGAAATGTGAACCCTCGCGCGCAGTGCGAAGTGAAAGGAAGTTCATAAGTGCGCGTGCATTCATGGTGACATACATGGAAGAGTAAGTTGCAACAGGGAGAACTACGCGCGCAACTTCACGTGCAACTCCTGCTTCAAGCATCTTCTGATAAGAATCGTAGGCGACGAGATATGCCTCTTTCATCGCCTTCACACTGATATCAAATTGCTCAGGTGTTCCATCTTCAAATGTATATGCACCTGTCTTGCCGACCTGTACCAATTTACGTTCCTTTGATGGGACATAGAAAACTGGCTTGAGTTCACGATAGCGACCAGACTCTTCGTTATATGAAGCGATTCGATGGCGCATAAATTCGCGGAATACAAAGATCGGAGCGGATACAAAGAAAGTCATTGATGTGTGCTCGAATGGAGAACCATGGCGTTCACGCGCAAGGTAATTAATGAGACCAGCAGAACGAGCAGGATCTTCACCGATCTCATCCATGGATTGTTCGCCAGCAGTTGATACGCGCGCTGCCCAAATGACATCGGCATCGCTTGCGCTGGCCTTGATGAGTTCTACGGATACATCGTCTCTAAAAATTACGGTCTCAGACATGTCCGCACCTTATCTTTCTACCCCCCTCCACCTATTGGATATCTAGGGCACAATTGGCGCGTGTCCACAGTGAAGCGCGCCACCGCTACTCAAAGTCTGAGCGTCTCATTCACAGTTGGCCTCTATGGAACAGCTTTTGGGGCAGCTTCCATCGCTGCTGGATTCTCAATTCTGCAGACCTGCCTCCTCTCACTTCTTACATTTTCAGGCGCTTCACAATTCGCAATCGTTGGAGTGATGGGCGCTGGAGGAAGTGCTCTATCTGGAATTGCCACCGCTTCTCTGCTGGGCATCCGCAATGGTCTCTACGGATTACGAATGGCGCCCATTCTTAAAGTGCGAGGTTTAAAGAGAGTTATTGCAGCGCAAGTAACTATCGATGAATCAACTGGAGTTGCTATCGGTCAAGAAGATCTCGGAATCGATGCGATGAAACAGGGTTTCTGGCTTACCGGTTTCGGAGTCTATATTTTTTGGAACTTCTTCACTCTATTGGGCGCACTCGGTGCGCAGGCAATGGGTAACCCATCGGCATGGGGACTTGATGCGGCAGTTCCTGCAGCATTCCTTGGTCTTGTCTGGCCACGACTTACCGGCAAATATGAACGAGCACTCGCAGCAACATCTGTCGCTCTTGCAATAGTTCTAAGCCCAATAATTTCTGCTGGTTTGCCAATTATCGCTACCGCGCTACTTGCAGCAGCTTTTGGTTGGAAGGAGCGCGCATGAACGAGCTCTGGCTAGGGGTGCTTGGTACTTCGCTGATTGCTTTTCTACTTAAATTTACAGGGCACTCAATCCCCGAAAAGTATGTAAGTAATCCGCGCGCACTTCGGATTAACACTCTCATTCCGATTGCGCTTCTTAGCGCTCTAGTTGGAGTACAAACCCTTACTGAAAAGGGTAAGTGGGTGATTGATCAACGTTTAGCCGGAGTTGCCGTTGCGTTGATTGCACTCAGCCTGAAGGCTCCGTACTTCGTTGTTGTTATTTCAGCTGCCGTTACATCGGCAGTTTTATACAGACTTTAAATCTCGTAGGTTAGATAATGCCGAGTGATGTGAGCTTGGCTTTGAGATCGTTATCTGAAGGCTCTGTCAGGTGAGTTCCGTCCGAGAAGACAATGACAGGAATCGACTTAGCTCCCCCATTTATTTCTTGAACTTTAGCTGCAGCTGATTCATCAGCTTCAACATCAATATGGTTTACCTGAACATCGAGCTCTTCAAAGAGGCGCTTTGAACGACGGCAATCTCCACACCAATCAGCGCCATACATTGTGATATCTGCAAGTGCCATCTCTTAACCCTCCATAAAGTTTTCGAGGCCGAATGTCAGCCCTGGATGCGTAACAACCTGACGAATGCCAAGAAGTACTCCTGGCATAAAACCTACGCGGTCGATGGAGTCATGACGAATTGAAAGTGTTTCACCTATTCCACCGAGCAATACTTCTTGGTGGGCAACGAGGCCACGAAGGCGGACTGAGTGAACGGGAATGTCCCCCACAGTTGCACCGCGTGCCCCATCGAGAGATGTAGACGTTGCATCTGGCATAGGTGCAAGTCCTGCTTCTTTGCGAGATTTCGACATGAGTTCCGCTGTACGAGCTGCTGTGCCTGATGGCGCATCGACCT
>JACCDK010987497.1_pt1 | contig 13183 bp, 10 predicted proteins | sample 7445871 | NCBI WGS metagenome assembly JACCDK01 (sample SAMN15323436, study PRJNA562643) | freshwater metagenome | isolation source: river surface water | place: USA:Blue River Watershed | collected 2017-08-15 | reverse complement strand
TCTGCTTTTTTGTCACAAGCAATAACTGAAATTGAAAGTGCAATAATTACTAATACTTTTTTCATTTTGTGAATTTGTAAATTTTAAGTGTATCAGACAAAAATATAAAAAAATAGATAGCCTCAACAAAAACTTAGAAAAATGCTGTATTATTTGGTACATCAATTTTTATTATACCAATCATTCTTGTCATAAGTCAAAGCTATTAAAATTGGATTCGTATTAATCGTTTTAAAAAACGTTCTTAAAAAAGATAATGCAAACCTCTTTTTAATAAAAAAAGCGCCTTAAAAGCGCTTTAAATAGATTTTACCAGTTTTTAAGCACATAAATGTGTGAGGAATACTCCAAATCAGAGTGTGCTTTGATGTTAGACCATAATCCGATGAAAAATGCTTTTATAAAATTCATTCTTCCTGTTTTGTATTTTTCGGATAATAAGCTCACATAAAACGAATCGAACTTCATCGGAAGAATTTTGACTAATTCCATTTGCTCTTTCTGAAATAATTTTTGGATCGCTATTTTAGAAAAATGCCAAAAGTGAATCGGCACATCATAAGCCGCCCAAAATTTTCCATAATGTTGTGCATCGAAAGATTTGAAATTAGGAACTGCAATAATTAAAGAGCCAGTTGGTTTTAACAATCGCTTCAATTCTTTTATTTGGTGATCCAAATCGGGAACGTGTTCTAATACGTGCCACATTGTAATCACATCAAACGAACGATCTTCTAATTGAGCAATCGCTTCTACAAAAGAAACGCCTTTGTTAATAGCAATTTGTTTTGCTTTGTCGCTAGGTTCTACACCGGTGGTTTGCCAACCATCTTGTTGAGCTACCGAAAGAAACTCTCCTGTACCTGCTCCAATATCAAGAATTCGTCCTTTATTGGGTTGCAACGAATTGATTAAATTCAGTTTATTTTTTAAAGCAATCGATTTTACAAAATGATAGGCTTTTTCAAACAAGGAACGTTTGCTGTCTGTGTGCGAAATATAATCGGCACTTTCATAATACTTTCCAAGCACATCTAAACTAGGTTGTGGATGCGTAACCAACATGTCCAACTCTTCGTCTTGATACAGATCAAAAACTTCTTTGGAAACAGAATAATCAGTAACAGTAAGAAAATGTTTTTTGTTTGAAATATTCATTGTAAATTATATTCTTTTATTTTAAATCCTTTTAAAAACAAGCCTTCACGACGTAGTTTCACGTGGAACAATTTATCTTCCCATATAAATCAGTAAAACTGAAACATCGCTCGGTGATACGCCGCTTATTCTAGAAGCTTGTGCTATTGTAGCCGGTTTAATTTTACTTAGCTTTTGTTTCGCCTCAATTGACATTGATTTGATTTTGTTATAATCAAAATCCTCCGGGATTTTTACTTCTTCTAAACGCGTTAATTTATCCGCGTTGTTTCTTTCCTTTTCAATATAACCCGAATACTTTACTTGAATTTCGGCTTGTTCCAAAATCTCTTGATCTAGATTGTTTTCTTCAATATACGTCTTAACTTTTTCAAATTGCAACATGTCTTCTAAATCAATTTGAGGACGCGAAAATATTTTAAACATCTTGTCGCCTTGCGAAATTGGCGCTGTTTCTTTTGCTTCTAAAATCGGATTCGTTTCTGCTACAGACACGCTAGTCTCTTTGAAAAAATTCACCATTTTCTCCGATTCGTTTAACTTAAATTCCATTCGGCGCAAACGCGCTTCAGAAGCCAAACCAATTTCATACGACATAGGCGTCAATCTAAAGTCGGCATTATCTTGGCGCAACAAGGTTCTATATTCGGCACGAGAAGTAAACATTCGGTACGGCTCTTCCGTTCCTTTGGTAATCAAATCATCAATTAAAACACCTATATAAGCTTCGTCTCTTTTTAAAATTAACGGCGCTTTTTCATGTACTTTTAAGTGGGCATTAATTCCCGCCATTAATCCTTGAGAAGCTGCTTCTTCATACCCTGTTGTTCCGTTAATTTGACCCGCAAAATACAATCCTTCAACCAACTTGGTTTCTAAGGTATGTTTCAATTGTGTAGGCGGAAAATAATCGTATTCAATAGCATATCCAGGTCGCAAAAATTTCACTTTTTTAAACCCCGCTACCGAACTCAATGCTTTAAACTGAATGTCTTCTGGTAAAGAAGTGGAGAAGCCATTTACATACACTTCGCAAGTTTTCCAACCTTCAGGTTCTACAAATAATTGATGTCTTTCTTTATCCGCAAAACGATTGATTTTATCTTCAATAGAAGGACAATATCTTGGTCCTAAACTTTTGATTCGCCCATTAAACATTGGAGAACGATCAAATCCTTCTCTTAATATATCGTGTACTTCTAAGGAAGTATAAGTCATATGACACGACCTTTGATGAATCAATGAAGAGGTTACATCAGAATATGAAAACTTATCGGGTTTAACATCTCCTTTTTCTTCGTTCATTTTAGAATAATCCAATGAGCGTCCGTCCACTCGTGGAGGCGTTCCTGTTTTCATTCTTCCCGCTTGAAAACCCGCATTAACTAAATCTTCTGTAATTCCATACGCAGCACTCTCTCCTGCTCTACCACCACCAAATTGTTTTTCTCCAATATGAATCAATCCATTCAAAAAAGTACCGTTGGTTAACACCACCGATTTGGATTTTATTTCCACTCCAAGAGCGCTTCTAATCCCTTTGATTTTTCCGTTTTCAATAATCAAACCGCTCACCATTTCTTGATAAAAATCAAGATTGGGAGTTGCCTCCAACATCATTCTCCACTCTTCAGAAAAACGCATTCTATCACTCTGTACTCGTGGCGACCACATTGCTGGTCCTTTGGATTTATTCAACATTTTAAATTGAATTGCGGTTCTATCCGACACTATTCCAGAGTAACCACCCAAGGCATCAATCTCGCGTACAATTTGTCCTTTTGCAATTCCACCCATAGCAGGATTACATGACATTTGCGCAATGTTTTGTAAACTCATTGTCACCAACAATGTTGTTGAACCTAAATTAGCAGCAGCGGCAGCAGCTTCACAGCCTGCGTGACCCGCACCTACAACAATTACATCATACTCGTTTAGAAACATTTTTTATTGATTTAATTCCCTTAGTTGGATTGTGAATTGAATATATTTTGAAGATGTTCCACGTGAAACATCTTGATTGAAATTGCCATTTTACAAACTATTGTTCCACGTGAAACATTGCTAATTTTTCGTCTTCTTTAGAGCGCATTAATTGCTCATCCGCTTCTGTTTTATCTTTGTATCCACAGTAGTGTAACACTCCATGAACCAACACGCGTTTTAACTCCTCTTCAAACGAAACCTTAAAATCATTGGCGTTGTCTTGTACTCTTTCTACTGAAACAAAAATATCACCATTTAGTTCGTTACCCATCGAATAATCAAAACTAATGATGTCGGTTAACGTATCGTGGTTTAAGTATTCTAAATTAATTTTTAAAAGATATTCGTCGTCACAAAAGATATAATTAATCTCCCCTTCCTTCTTGTCTTCTGAAATAATTACTTGAGACAACCAAGAAGAAATCGCATCTTCGTTCTCTAAAGTAAAGTTGGTTTCGTAATTGAAATCGATCATTTTTTATTAAAATAATTTTGAACCTTTTCATTAAAATTCGAGCGCAAAGGTAAGGATTGTCTATTTAATATCTCAATGCTATTCAAATATTCTAACAAAGGCTTAGGTAAAGCATTGGCTGTATTTGAAAATTGTTTTTTATTGCTTTCTGATTCTCTTTTATTTTCTTCTCCTTGTTGTTGCAACGCTGTTTTTAATTTTAATAATTCTTGTTGAATGTTGTTAGCTTTTTGAACGGTTTCGTTCTTAAAACCTTTGTTTAATAATTGCTTTTCCAACTGTTTCATTTGATCTAAAGCAGACTGTCCTTTACCTCCAATTCCTTGCTTTTCTAATTCGTTTTCAAGCGCTTCTCGAAGTTTACGTTGCTCTTTATAAAGTTGCATTATCGCCTCAGCATCACCTTCACCTTGTTCTCCACTTTGACCGTTCTTTTGTGACTTACCAGATTTGCCTTGCTGTCCATTCTCTTTCATTCCTTGCTTCATTTGTTCGCCCAAGCCTTGTTGCTTTTTAATAATGTCGGGCAATTGCATTCCTTGCCCCTGACCTGGCTTTGGTTTTCCGCTACTCATTCCCGACAAAGACAGCTGCATATTGAACAGCATATCACTCAGTCTATCCGCTAATTTATTAGCATCGGAAACAGCATATTGTTGGTGTGAAATCCCTTTAGTAAATTGAGAATTGGTTAAGGTTTCAATAGCTTTATCGATATTGTATTGCACATTGCCCACCTGCTTGGTAATCTCTTCAGCTATTTTAGGATTGCGTAAAGACATCGCAAACAAACTGTCGTCAACGTGTTTGAATTGTTGTTTTAGATTCTGTTGAATTTTTATGTTTTTATTAAATGAAGGCGAAGCCGATTTCGTCTCTTTAAATTGTTTCATCACCTCTTCTTGAGCATTAGAAAAAGCCAAAAGATTATCTGTAATTTGTCGCAACATTTTCACATCTTCTTGCAATTGTTCCATTTCAGAAGACTCCATGCTTTCTTGCATTTTTTGAGACATTTCTTTCATTTTATTAGCGGCTGATTTTTGCTTAGATTGTGCTTTTGGAGTGTTGTTTTGCTGCAATTCGTCCAACGCTTTTTTTAAATCATCGTCAATACTTTTTTCTTTAACTTCTTGTTTGGGTAAATCCAATGGAGCTTTTAATTCGGTATTGTCTTTTTGAAGTTCTTTCAACTCTTTTTGAATCTTATCAAAAGACGCATTAATACTTTCTTGCTTATCGGATTTATTTTCTTTTCCTTTGTTAGACAATTGTTCTTGCTTCTCTGAAAGTTGATCTAATTTAGCTGCCAATTGCTTGGCTTTTTTCTCCACATAAAATCGCTTAGTGAGCTCCACCAATTGTGCCAAGTTTTTAGTTTGATTTTTACTTTGCTGTTTATAATTGTCTAATTTTTGAAGCAACTCCTCTGCTCCTATTTTGTCATTTAGTTTTTGAAGTTCGTCTAACAACTTTTTGTTTTTATCGGATTCTTGAGTGGCTTTTTCAAGACGTTTTACCAAGTTTTCTTTCAAAAGATCTTTTTGTTCCGACTTAAAATTTTCTAAATTGGCTTTCATCTTCTCGGCAAATTCCTGCATCATTTGTTCTTGGTTTTTTTGACGCTTCAAGAAATCCGTTACTTTTTGTTGCTCTTTGAATTCGAACTCATTTTTTTCTTTACCCAATTTTTTCAATTTATCCAATTCGACCAATTGCTTTTCCTGAGTCTTTAACGACTTTTCTAATCCGTTGCTGTTTTCGTTTTGCTGTTGCAAGGATTGTTCTTCTTTCTCTTCGGCTGTGGCCAAACGTGAAGAAAAAACAGCGGATTTAGTTCGTTTGAAATGATGTATCGCATCATTGTCAAAAACTTCAAAATAATACTCGTAAACAATTCCTGATTGAACCGGTAAACTACTTGGAAACGAAAAAATAAATTGATCAAAAGCCGCTGGCTTAATTGCAATTGTTCCACGCTTAGCATTGGCGAGTTTGTCTTTAGGATAATACACAACTTGAAGCCTAGACAAACCATAATCATCCGAGATTTGACCAACACAATAATTGATTCCCAACTTTAAACAATCTGGAGCATGGCCGACTTGAATAGCGGGGAACTGGTCTTTTACCACGGCAAGTTGATAATTTAATTTTTCGTACTGTTTTGCGTTAGCATTGGAACTACTAATTTGATACTCTGTGTTTTGAAGAATAGTTTTAGCCAAAATAAATTGATTCCCTTTTTTAGCAAAAGAAACGGCCGTTCCAGCACTTTTCCAATTCATTTTTTGAGTGGCTTGGGTCGTAATTTTCCATACTACTTGCGTTCCCTCAGGAATTATAGCGTTACCTGTTCCTTGAAGGGTTTCGGGTTTCTTTTTCAAATAAGATGGAAACCTCAATTGCATTTCAAAATTGGTTATCGAAGGCACTGCAATTACTTGTAATTGATACTCATTGGAACTGATTTCATTCGCTTCCAAATGAAAAGTTAAATCTTGCTTAGGATGGGTAATCGTGTATTTGAATTCGCCAGGACGAACGGTTTCCATATAATAACTTTCGTTATTGAAAAAAATCATGGTTTTCTCAGGAACCACTTTTCCTTCGGTACGGACACGAATCGTAAAATCTTTATTTTCTTCGGTAGTTAAAGTGGTATTGAGAATTTGAAATTGGAAAGGTGCAGGTGGAGCAAATGCCGTATTAAAATGTACCACTCGATTAAAACTTTGAAATAACACCCTGCTATTGCCAGTTGCATAAAAAAAGAAAATACAACCTATTGGCACTACTACCCAAGGTAAATACTTCTTATTGGCCTTAAAATTAACTGCATTAGTAAAAGGAATAGGTTGTAACTCGCTTGATTTTTGTTGAATAGACGCCAATAACAATTCGGATTGCGCTGTATTTTGTGCCAACTGAAGAAAGTTAGTCAACTTATCTCCTACTTCGTTAAAATGATTCCCAATGATCTCAGACGCTTGTTGGTAATCGATTCCCTTTTGTAGTTTAACCAACTTGAAAATGGGAAACAAAATCAGCCGAATCAACAAAACCAATTCAACCAAAATAAACACCAAAAACAAAACGGTGCGTGCATTTGGTTTCAGCCATAGAAAATATTCGATACTCAAAGTGAAAAGAAAATACAGCAATCCTAAACCGAAAAAGAAGATGATTCCCTTTATCAATTCATTGGTGTAAAACTTCCGAATGAAAGCTTCTAATTTTCGATATATGATTCCTTCAGTTGACAAATACGTCGGCTTTATTTTTAACCAATAAAAGTAACAATTTATAAGAATACACCACTGTTAAAAAATCAATCAAAATATCAAGTAATTTGAAGCTATATTTGCAAAAGAATAAAAAGATAAAAAAAGCTATCATGTCAAAGCCAATTCGTGTGCGTTTTGCACCTAGTCCAACAGGACCTTTACATATCGGCGGAGTTCGTACCGCCTTATTTAATTATTTGTTTGCCAAGAAAAATAACGGAACTTTCTTCTTACGAATTGAAGATACCGACCAAAATCGTTTTGTTCCTGGTGCCGAAGAATACATCTTAGAAGCTTTAAATTGGTTAGGAATTGCACCTGATGAAACCGTTGGTAAAAATGAAAAATTTGGCCCTTATCGCCAAAGTGAAAGAAAAGAGTTGTACCAACAATATGCAGATCAATTAATCAATTCTGGAAATGCGTATTATGCTTTTGATACGGCTGAAGCTTTGGATGCGCATAGAAAACAACACGAAGAACAAGGAAAAACATTCATTTATAACCATCACAATAGAGAAAAATTAGATACTTCTCTTGTTTTATCCAAAGAAGCCACCGAAAAAAGAATTGCAGCAGGTGAAGAGTATGTGATCCGATTTAAAACTCCGATTAACGAAACCTTGCATTTACACGACATCATTCGCGGAGACGTAAAATTTGAAACCAATTTACTAGACGATAAAGTATTGTTTAAAAGCGACGGAATGCCAACGTATCACTTGGCGAATATTGTGGACGACCATTTGATGGAAACCTCACACGTTATTCGTGGCGAAGAATGGTTGCCTTCTATGCCGTTGCACGTTTTGTTGTATCGCGCCTTTGGTTGGAAAGCGCCCGAATTTGCCCATTTGCCTTTAATTCTAAAACCAATTGGAAACGGTAAATTATCCAAAAGAGATGGTGATAAAATGGGATTCCCGGTATTTCCATTAGAATGGAAAACAGAAGAAGGTGTTTCGTCAGGTTACAGAGAAAAAGGATTTTTTCCAGAAGCTGTAGTTAACTTTTTAGCCTTATTGGGTTGGAACGATGGAACCGAAAAAGAATTATTTTCTTTGGAAGAGTTGGTCCAAAATTTCGATTTAAATCGAGTACATAAAGCGGGAGCTAAATTTGATCCTGAAAAAAATAAATGGTTCAATCACCAATATTTGATACAACATCCAGATGCTGATTTGGCGGAAGCCTTCTCTCCTATTTTGACCGAAAAAGGAATTATTGTTGAAGAAAATAAATTAATTACCATTGTTTCTTTAATTAAAGAACGCGCGCATTTTGTCTCTGAATTTTGGGAATTGAGTGACTACTTTTTTGAAGCTCCAAGTTCTTATGATGAAAAAGCATCGAAAAATTGGAAAGATGAAACGCCTGCACTAATGCAAAATTTGATTTCAGTTTTAGAGGGAATTAAAGATTTTAATGCAACAACTATTGAAACTGTTGTAAAAGAATGGATGACGGCTAATGAAATTGGAATGGGAAAAATAATGCAACCTTTCCGTTTGAGTTTAGTAGGTGCTTTAAAGGGTCCTCACTTATTTGACATTGCTGAATTGATTGGAAAACAAGAAACCATTCTACGAATTCAAAAAGCAATAGCTAGTTTATAATTCTAGACTTGACACAAAAAATAAAAGAGGCTTAATTGCCTCTTTTTTTATGGATAAGCCAATCAATAACATACGGAATGGCTAGTTGTAAAATGCGTACATACGAATTAGAAAACATGGTTTTACAAGAGGCTAAAGCTTCTTGAAAGAGGTTTTCGGGTTGTAATGTTTCTTTTGTTTTTTCCACGCTCAACAAAATATGCTGCAAATGGATTTCTCTTTCCAACTTTAGTATTTCTAAATCAGCGTTAATTTGGTCGTAGGATGAATAGTGTTTAGACATAATTAATCATTAAAAAAGATGGCTGAAAATTTCTCTAAAATGGGTCCTTCCACAATCTTATCTTTCACTAAAAATAATAAGCCTGTAAGAATTAAATAAAATCCTCCAACGATTAGAAAACCCAAAGCGATATTGTTGAAATAACTTCCAATAGCAAAAGCCGCTGCAATAGAAACAAACAAAATTACCATACTCAAACAAAGTACAATTAAAAGGAATTTAACAATCATAGTAGTCGATTGCATCAAAACTTTAAAACCACGAAGTTTATAATACTCAATATTGGTTTCTATATACCCTTTTGCGTGTTCTTGAATTTGTTCGGTTTGATTTTTTATTTCTTCAAAAGCCATAATTTATGTGTTTGGGGTGGAACTTATTTTTGAAATTTGGCGTTTTGCTCTTTCAATTCGGCTAATTTTTGTTCTAAAAAAGAAATAACATCTTCTGTTTTATAACTCACATTAGAAATCAAATCTTCAAATGAGTCTTCTAAATTATCTTTGGAATATGACAACTTATTTTTAAGCTGCTCTGAAACTTCATCTAATTTTTGTTTCAAATCGTCTTTTGTCTCTTGAAAACCATCTTTAATTTTTTCTCTTGTTTTTGAACCTTTATCTGGAGCAAATAAAATTCCAACTCCTGCACCAATTAATGCACCTGTTACAAGTGCCAATAAAGAATTTCCTGAAGTATTTGACATAATTTCTATTTTTTATCGGTTTCTATATTAAAGGTACAACAATTTTTTTCTTTTAGGAGTTAAGAACTCGTTAAAGTGTCTTTTTATAAGATAAAAAGTAAATAGGTGTGCTTAGATGTTTTCTTTTTACGAAATGGTATTCTGTGTTATAAAAAGAAAAAAAGTTGCTCAAAATCGATTTATTTAAGCTGTTTTTAATTAGATAAATCAATTAAAAATTAAACAACAATAAGTATTAATTATAATAACAAAAACCCACTCTAAAGCGGGTTTTTAATTTATAAAATGATAGGATGATCTTTTTTAAATTTGGTTCAAAAGAGACCAAGCGATTTCATTTTTTTCTGTGGATTTCAATTCAAATAAGACCGATTTGAAATTATCCAAATGAATGGTGTCGTGAATCAAGTTTTGTAAAACAGCTATTCGAACTAAAGCCAATTGACTTTTTAACGACATAGTATATAATTTTGACAATGCCTCTGAATCAATATCGGCTGGATTTACTTTATCTGAATGTTCCAAAATCAAATTGGCAAACAATAAAGAATTATTGTCGTTTTTGATGTTTTTCACAATCATTTGGTTCACTAAGCTATAATTATCAATGGTTTTGATGTTCTCAATAATCGTCTTCAATATGGCTTCGGCTGCAGAAGCGTCTTTTTCTTTAACGTATTTATTGATTTCTTTTTGAGTGTTCATCAATACATTTTCTTCCTTCTTGCCTTTTTCTTCCCAAGCATCTTTCAATCCTACGGTTTTATTAAAAACTAACTTTTCAGCTGTTGAATCCTTGTCCACATTGAAATAACCCAAACGTTGGAACTGGAATTTATCGCCTGATTGAACGGTTTTTAAGCTTGGTTCTACATATCCTGTGCTAATTTGCAACGAATTAGGATTCATAAATTCTAAGAAATTCTTCTCTTTGTGACTGTCTGGCGCTTCATCAATGAACAAACGATCGTACAAACGTACTTCGGCCGCTACAGCGTGAGCAATAGAAACCCAGTGTAATGTTCCAGCTACTTTTCTTTGACTGGCTTCGCTTCCGCTTCCACTTCGGCTATCTTTGTCATACGAAACGTGAATTTCGATAATGTTACCATTAGCATCTTTCACCACAGATTCGCCTTTAATGATGTAACCGTTTTTCAATCGAACTTCTTTACCTAAACTCAAACGGAAAAACTTAGCCGGCGCTTCTTCTAAAAAGTCTTCTCTTTCAATGTATAATTCTCTAGAAAACGGTACTTTTCTAAAACCAGCACTTTCGTCTTCTTGATTATTTTCGGCATCTAGCCATTCTTCTTTTCCTTCAGGATAATTCATGATGACCACTTTTACAGGGTCTAAAACCGCCATCACACGAGGAGCTGTTTTATTCAAATCTTCGCGTAAGCAAAACTCTAAAAGCGAATAATCAATTACATTTTCTCTTTTGGCAACACCAATAATATCACAGAATTTACGAATTGAATTAGGTGTATATCCTCTTCTTCTCAAACCAGAAATTGTAGGCATTCTTGGATCGTCCCAACCATCTACAAAATTTTCTTGAACCAATTGCAAGAGTTTTCTTTTACTCATTACGGTATAATTCAAGTTCAAACGTGCAAATTCGTATTGATTAGGTCGCACTTTATTGGCATCGTCAATTTGGTCTAAAAACCAATTGTATAATTCACGGTGCATCACAAATTCTAACGTACAAATAGAATGTGAAATTTGTTCGATATAATCACTTTCTCCGTGTGCATAATCGTACATCGGATAAATTTTCCATTCGTTTGCTGTTCTGTGATGATGGCGGTGTAAAATACGGTACATCAACGGGTCACGCATCAACATATTAGACGAAGCCATATCAATTTTAGCACGCAAAACGTGAGTTCCTTCTGGAAAATCTCCGTTTTTCATCGCTTCGAATAAGGCTAAATTTTCTTCAATGGAACGGTTTCTGTATGGTCCATCAACACCTGGTTGCGTGGGTGTTCCTTTTTGAGCGGCCATTTCTTCTGAAGTTTGGCTATCTACATAGGCTTTTCCATTTTTAATCATTTGGACCGCCCAGTCGTATAATTGTTGGAAATAATCAGACGAATACAATTCTTCGGTCCAATTGAATCCCAGCCATTGTAAATCTTCTTTAATCGCATCTACATATTCTTGCTCTTCTTTGGCTGGATTAGTATCATCAAAACGCAAATTTACAGGCGCATTGTACTTTAAACCCAAACCAAAATTCAAACAAATTGATTTAGCGTGTCCAATGTGTAAATACCCATTTGGCTCCGGTGGAAAACGAAAACGCAATTGATCCTGTGGAAAACCAGAGGCTAAACTGTCTTCTATAATTTGTTCAATGAAATGCAATGATTTTTCTTCTGATGCCATTTTAAAAATTTTGAAAAGCAAAGTTATCAAATTTGTTGGTGATTCGTCGATTTATAAGGTGGTTTATTCGGCTTTGAAACTAAAAAAACAAAACATTTTGTACTTTTATCCCGTCAAAGGGATGAAAATTTATCTAGAAAATAACAAAAATGGGAACCATCAAACTAAAAAATATTCGCACTTTTTCGTATCACGGCTGTTTAGTAGAAGAAGGAAAAATTGGATCGGATTACAGCGTGGATTTAGAGGTAAAAACAGATTTGCGTAAATCGTGTATTTCAGATGATTTAACAGATACGGTTGATTATGTGCTTTTGAACCAAATTGTAGTAGAAGAAATGGCTATTCGTTCTGATTTATTAGAACACGTAGCCTATCGAATTATTATTCGCATTTTTGCCGAAGCACCTTCTGTTTCCCGAATTAAAATTGGGGTTTCTAAAATCAATCCTCCTATTGGTGGTGATGTTGAAGCAGTTACCATTGAATTAGAAGAATATCGAAATTAATAGCTAAGCGATATACTGTTTAGGTATAAAGTTTTTACCATAAGACTTTTAAACTTTAAACTTTTTGCTATCTTTGCAACCCAATAAACAATTGGCGTCGTGGCCGAGCGGCTAGGCTGGGCTCTGCAAAAGCTCCTACTCCGGTTCGAATCCGGACGATGCCTCAAGAAGAGATACAGCAATGTGTCTCTTTTTTTTGTTTAAATTTTTAAAAAAAATTAAGTAAAATTATAGTTCGAATCCAGACGATGCCTCAAGAACCTTACGGAAACTTGGAGGTTTTTTTATATTAAATTTTTAGAAAAAATTAGATAAATTAAAACTATTAGCCAAATTCGTTGTAGTATCTGTTTTTGAAGCCTTATTTCTTTATACTTGTTTTCCAAGTTTGATTTTTATTGTCTAAAATATAGATTTTAGAACCATCAACTCTTAAAACTTTTTGAATACTAATATTATTTGGATATAATATTTCTTCTTTAATTTTCATTTCTCCATTTTTCATTTCTAATATTTGGATAGAGTAAGGAATATCTGTTGCTGGATTGTTGTAAACTAAATATTTGTTTGTGTTTTCAATTCTAAGAGGAAAACCGTATAAAGTTAGTGTTTTGCTTTCTTTTGGATTAATCAAAATATAAAATTCATCATTGTAAGTAAACTTATTTACAACTATAATTTCTGTGTTTTTTATTTTCCCAAGTTCATTAAATTCTAAATAATTTTCTTCGGATTTATCATCACAATATTTAACTTCAATTTT
>JACCDK010202768.1_pt1 | contig 13197 bp, 16 predicted proteins | sample 7445871 | NCBI WGS metagenome assembly JACCDK01 (sample SAMN15323436, study PRJNA562643) | freshwater metagenome | isolation source: river surface water | place: USA:Blue River Watershed | collected 2017-08-15 | reverse complement strand
GATCGTGGGCCTGGTAGTAAGGTTTGGCACCTTTGAAGCTGGGCAAAAAGCTGTGGTGAATGTTGATGGCCCGGCCGGCCAACTTGCGGCACAGGTCGTCGCTCAAAATTTGCATGTAACGGGCCAACACCACCAGTTCTGCGCCTTCTGCCTCGATCACTTCATACGCTTTGGCTTCAGCTTGCGCCTTCGTAGCGGCCGTGACGGGAATGTGATGGAACGGCACGTTGTAGCTGGCCGCCAATTGGTAAAACTCGCGGTGGTTGCTGATGATGGCGCGAATGTCCAAGGGCAGCAGGCCGCTTTTGACGCGGAACAACAAGTCGTTCAGGCAGTGACCTTCTTTGCTGACCATCAAGACCGTGCGCATGGGTTGCGTGGTGTCGTGCAGCGACCACTTCATGTCAAAACCTGTGGCGAAGGTGGCGAGCTGTGCGCGCAACGCGTCTTGTCCCACGGCGCTGCAGGCGAACTGCACGCGCATGAAGAACAGGCCCGTGTCATGGTCGTTGTATTGGGCAGCTTCTTCGATGTTGCCTTGGCGCTCCAGCAAAAAGCCAGATACCGCGTGAACAATGCCCTGGCGGTCGGGGCAAGACAAATTAAGGATGTATGCAGTCATAGGGCGCGATTGTAGGTTTCTCGGTGCATGAAAAAAGGGCACCGCAGTGCCCTTTGTCTTGAAGGCGCCACCTCAGTGGACCACGACAGGGTTTTGTGCCAGTTCGGCATAGCCTTCGAGTGTGCGTTCAACTTCTTCTTGGGTGGGCGAGTTTTCTTGCCAAGCCATCAAATGGGCTTGGAACTGCTCGGCCCAAGAGCCCTCGAGGTAAATCTCTTTGCCTGAACGTTTGTCGACGATTTCGAAGCCGTGACGCGACAAGGCCGGCACATCAGGGCGGACGGGCGCCAGCGACTCATCTGGCACATGCAAATGCATCACGGAGAACGTGTCAGAGTTGTAGAGCATGTCCATAGGGATCTTTCGGTGAAAAACGAATACATCCAAGCATATCGGATTCAAAAAGCCAAATTCAAGAGGCGGGCTTTTCGGATGCGCTTAACAGTTGGTCCACCATGTCACCGTTGGCATTGGTAATGCGAAGTCGAACGGGTAAATACCCCATGCTGGGTGCAAACCACAACTCAATGTGCTGGTCAAAATCACGGCGCGGTTTGCGGTTGAGTTTGATGGTGCTGACCTCACCCAAGGGCAGTTGTAGCAACTCTTCTTTCTCCACCAAGAATTGCCAAATTTCGGCCTCGCGCTGTGACACGGTTTGAAACGACAGCATGGTTCCCACAGGAAAGCGCGTTGGGTCGCCTGCGAGCAAGGTGCTGAGCTGGAGCACCACACTCAAGCGGTCTTGTGCGCCTTTGAGCAGCGGCGCGTCGGGCGAATTCGCGCTGAAGGTGATCAGACCTTTGTCGCGCTGAAAGTGTGCAGCCAGTTCGGTGCGGGTTTTGTCGCTGAAGCGGCTTGGCATGAGTCCTTCGGTGCCCAAGCTGCCTTTGCTGGTTTGAACACGTGCGCCCAGCAAAAACGCACTGACTTCTAAGCGGGCTTGGTACTCTTGGCCGTCTTGTGTCCACAGCAGTTCTGCGTTGGCCCAATAGTTAAAGCCTTTGGCCTGGCCTTGCACTTGGTACTTCAGCAATGCTGATTCGGGCGCTTTGAAAGCGGTGGCCTCTGTCAAGCCTTCGCTGCCCGCGCGCTTGAAGGGGGGCAAGTCCACGCCAGATGCGGCTCGCGCAGGCAGGCTCACTGGCGCAGCGAGGTCGTGGCCAAAGTCGTCAAATCTCAGGGGTTTGGCGGACGTCTCACCTTGCGCGATGGGTGCTTCGGCGTTAGCTTGGGTGGCATTTGGCTTGTCCTGTGTCTTCACGGGTTGGGGCTGTTGTGGCGCGCGGGGTGACGCCTCAATTTGCCGCGTGATCAACGCTTGCGTCCGCAGAGGCTGGCCTGAATCAGGCGAAAACCAAAGGGGGCTTCCTGTCAACAACCACACATGCAACAGCAGCACGCCCAGCACCAACAGCATCCCATGCCGACGTTGCAGCATCAAGGGGCTGGCGGGCAGGGTGGGGGCACGCATGGCGGGCGGGTGATCTTTCATAGAATCGTGGCATGAAATTAGCCACATACAAAGACGGAACGCGTGATGGACAACTGGTGGTCGTGTCGCGCGACTTGAGCACCGCGCATTATGCGACGGGCATCGCCACGCGCATGCAGCAAGTGCTAGACGACTGGGGCTTCATGGCGCCGCAGTTGCAAGATTTGTATGAGACCTTGAATCACGGCAAAGCCCGCCACGCATTTCCGTTTGACCCCGCCATGTGCATGGCGCCTTTGCCGCGCGCTTATCAATGGGCCGATGGCTCGGCGTATTTGAACCACGTGACGTTGGTGCGCGCCTCACGCGGTGACACCGTGCCCGAGAACTTCGCCACAGACCCCTTGATGTACCAAGGCGGCAGCGATGACTTTTTAGGCCCACAAGACAAAGTGGTGTGTGCCAGCGAAGACTTTGGCATCGACTTTGAAGCTGAACTTGCCGTCATCACAGGCGATGTGCCCATGGGCGCATCGGTAGACGATGCCTTAGAAGGCGTGCGTTTGGTCATGTTGGCCAATGACGTGTCCTTGCGTCATCTCATTGCGCCAGAGTTGAAGAAAGGTTTTGGCTTCGTGCAAAGCAAACCCGCCACAGCCTTCAGTCCTGTCGCCGTGACCTTGGATGAGTTGGGTGACGCCTGGGACAACGGGCGCGTGCATCTGACCGTGCAAAGCACTTGGAATGGTCGCAAGGTGGGCATGTGTGACGCTGGGGCAGACATGACATTTCACTTTGGTCAGTTGATCGCGCACTTGTGCAAAACGCGCAACGTGCGCGCCGGTGCGATCGTGGGCAGCGGCACCGTGAGCAATGTGGGCGTTGAGAAAAACGGCAAAAAAGAATGGCCCAAGGGCTATAGCTGTATTGCAGAAAAACGCGCCATGGAAATGCTGTTAGACGGCAAAGCCACCACCGATTTCATGAAATTTGGCGACACCATTCGCATTGAAGCCAAAGGCAAAGATGGCCAGAGCATCTTTGGTGCGATCGACCAAGCAATTGCGCCGCTTGGCGCTTGACTTAGTAGACCTGGCTGAGGTCGGCAAAGCCTTTGATTTCTAAAGGGTTGCCGAAAGGGTCTAAGAAAAACATCGTCCACTGCTCGCCAGGCTGACCGGCAAAACGCAAGTGCGGCTCTAAAACAAAGGCGGTGTGGGCCGCCTCGAGCCGCTTGGCCATGGCCTGCCAGTCGGGCAAGTTCAAGACCAAACCAAAGTGCGGCATGGGCACCAGCTTGCCATCGACATGCCCGGTGTTTTGCGTTTTCAATGGCTCACCCAGGTGCAGTGAAATTTGGTGACCATAGAAATCAAAGTCCACCCAGGTTGGGGTGCTTCGACCTTCTTGGCAACCCAAGACATCGCCATAAAAATGGCGGGCCACATCCAGATCTGTGACGTTGAAGGCAAAGTGAAAAAGGCTACGCATAAGTTCAAGCATAGCCTTAGCCTAGAAAAAACGCAGCGAGCCCCCTGTTGCCAGAGACAACTGCGTGACAGCCCAGAGGTCGGCGATTTATTTCAGCGCAGGGTCGGCTGCCATTTGGTCGAACTTCTTGAAGTACTGACGCGCCATGGCCACTACTTGTGCATCTGTGGGGTGATCGCTCGCGACACTGTCCACCACATTCACATGGGCATGGTGCTGTTGGCACCACTCGCGAAATTCGTCGCGTGCCAAGCCTGGGCCTGTCACCAACACTTCATGCGTGCCTTCCAAGGCTTTGGCAATGTCGGCATACAGGTGGGCAACTTCGTGGGGCTTGCCTTGGTGTTTGTGGTGGCTGCGTGATCTGATGCGTTGACTCTCGACATGCTCGCGGTCAAACATCAACACGTGGGCTTCTTGGTGGTCCATCCAAACAACGGCGTGAAAAGTAGTCATGTGTTTCTCTTTCTCTCTTAGGGGTGGTTGTGTTCGGTTTTTTCTTGGCAGCCAATGCAACGTGCGGCTTCGGGTGCGACGTTCAGGCGGGCTTCGGGAATGGCGGCGTCGCAGTCGGTGCAGTGGCCGTAAGTGCCTGCGCTGAGGCGATCCAGTGCCGCGTCGATGGCGGCCAGCTCGGCGGTTTCGTGCTCGTTGATGGCGAACTCCAAGTCGCGCGCGGTGTTGACTTGCGCGTCGGAGTCTTCGTTGTGCGCAAAGTGCTCGGCCGCCACTTCGACACGGCTGGCTTTGCCGCCGCGCTGCTGTGCAATTTGTGCAAGTAAGTTGGCGCGTTGGGCTTCAAGCTTTTGCTTGAAGGCGGTGGCGTGTTGTACGTCCATCGAAGCTCCTTGTGTTGTTGGAGCCATCTTCAGCCTATTGGCCGTTAATGACATTGACCGAAGTCAACAAACATGGATGCAGTGCAGCGGATCGGACGGCGCGATAGAGGCAGCTTTTTTACCAAGGATTGCTGAGCTTAGGATTGGTCAAAAACTCGGTATCGGTGAGCGTGTGCAGAAACGCCACTAAGTCGTTGACTTCGGCATTGCTGATGTCAAAGCCCATCACCAGTTCACTTCGCAGCGGGCTAGGTCCTTTGCCGCTTAGGCTGGCGCGGCCCGCTTTGGCGTAGTGCAGGCGCAGCACGTCTTCTAGTGTGCGGATCGAGCCGTCGTGCATGTAGGGCGCTGTCACGGCAATGTTGCGCAGACTTGCTGTGCGGAACTTGCCCATGTCTTGGGCCTCGCCCGTGAACTCGCCTATGCCGGGGTTGTGCAGCGGATAAGCGCCCTTGCCATCGGTGTTGTACAGGCCGGTGTTGTGAAAGCCCGACTCGGCATGCGGTAACCGGCTGTGCTGCAGGTTGTCGTTGAAGGTGAAGCCGCCATGGCAGTGGTAGCACTCTAGCTTTTCGCCAAAAAACAAAGCTTCGCCGCGCTTGGCTGAGGCGCTGATGGCTTGCGCGTCGCCGCCGTATTTGTAGCGGTCATACGGACTGTTGAATGACAGCAACGTGCGTTGAAACGCAGCAATCGCTTTGGTGAGTGTCGAGAGCGAGTACAGCGCGGCCTCACCCTGCGCGGCTTCGCGCGGAAAACTTTCGGCAAACAAGCGCACATAGCGCGGCTCGGCACGCAGGCGTTCAAACAACAATTGTTCTTTGCCCGCCATGCCCATCTCAACAGGTGCTGTACCAAACAAGGGCATCAAGGCCTGTACTTCGAGCGATTTGATTTGCGGGTTGGCCCAGGTCAATGTGGGAAGGTAAGCCACATTGGCCAAGGCCATGGCACTGCGGTGACCCACTTCGCCCGTGATGCCTTTGGCTGTGGCTTGTCCGTCGGTAAATGCTTTGGCCTGTTCGTGGCAACTGGCGCAGGCTTGGGTTTGGTCGGCAGACAAACGTTTGTCGTAAAACAAGTGCCGACCCAGCTCCACCTTGGCAGCCGACATTGGGTTGTCAGCGGGTGTGATCGGCGGCGGAACCCATGCGGGTAATTGCCAGCGAAACGCCTCGGTGCTGCTGCCGCTTAACAACAACCACGCACTCAGCGCCGCACACGTGGCGCTGGCCCAGCCCATGCCGCGCCAAAGTGGCATCAGCGCACGCTCAGCAGCTGTTGTGGTCCTGTGGCCGCTTTGCCTTCATAGGCCAAGCCCAGTGCGTTCATCACGGGCGGGCAGTCGGCGTCTTTCAAAAAGCTCATGCAGCCAGGCGATGTGCCTGCGGCATTGGTCTCGACGTTAGCGGCAGCCAACACGCGGCCCATGTCGGCCACTACTTTTTGGGTGCTGGGGTTGAACTGGTTGAACGTCACCGTCACGCGGTTGGGGTTTTGGCAAGCGCTGGGGGCTTGTGTGCGTGAAGGCGATGCACACACCGTGCTACCCAAATGCACCGAGAAGCTCGACGCAATATCAAACTTCACAAATTTGTAGCCGCCTTGCCAAGTCCAAAACATGGCGGTGGTGTTGAGGGGCGCGGGCGACACTGTGGGATCACCATGGTTGCGCTCAAACGGCACACCCAAGGTCAGGCGCATGCCTGTGTATTGGCCCTTGGGCACTGTGCCGCGCACGCTGGTGTTGGTGGCGCTCGTGCCGTTGCGACAAGGGCCGCTGCCGTTTTCAAAGTCAACCAAGGCCAAGTTGTCGAGTTGCCATGTGTTGTCTTGCTTCAGGGCGACTGGCACGGCATTGCCTTGGGTGTCGATCAAGTGCACTTCGCTCACAAACATCCGAAAGTCGGTGGGCGTGATGGTGGCCCCAGTGCTGCCCACTTTGCTGTACGACTTGCCGCATTCAAACGGCGCGCCATTGACTTCGGCTGCAAACTGAATGTTCACATCTTGCGTGCTGGCGCTGGGGCTGAGGCCCGCGCAAGCCGTTAAGAGTGCGACAGATGACAGGGCGAGGAGTGTGGTTTTGGTCATGGTCATTCCTTTAATGGGTGTGGTCGTGGGTGGGCTTGTTGGACTTGGGCGTTTGCACAACCACAGTCACTTCGCGTTCGCCCGAGTTCTTAAATTGCAGCCACACCGAAAAACGGTCGCCATCTTTCAGGGGCTGTTTGAGATTGATCAGCATCAGGTGGTAGCCGTCGGCGCTGCCGTGCATCATGCGCAGCTCGGCTTGTGCGGGCAGGTCAATGGCGGGAACCGCCCGCATCTTCATCACGTTGTTGTCCATTTGCATTTGGTGCAACTCCACGCGCTCGGCCATGGGCGTGCGTGCGCTGATGAGCTGATCGGACTGCTTGCCTGTGTTCTGGATGCTTCGGATGTACATCGCACCTGTTTTGCTGCCACTGAGTGACGGCGTGGCGTAAGGGTGGTTGATTTTTAAGTCGCCAGCCTTGAAGCCGTGTGCATGTGATGCTGCGGAGGCCACGGTAAAGGCGAGTGCCAACAACATTGATTTAAAAATTTGAGTCATGCGTAAATCATTACAGACTGATATTCAGAAAGATTGAGATAGGTCACTTTTGAGCTGGGGAGGTTCTAAGGTTTTCTGGCTTAGTTAGAATTTGAAATATGTTCCGCCTACGCCAAGCCCTCCAACTCACCCGCTTCGTGCTGGTGTGGTTTGCGTTGTCCATTGGTGTGGCGATTGCTTCACCCGTGGTCAACCCGCAAGGCATGGACTTGGTCTGTACCAGCACAGGCAGCATGAAACTGGTGGTGCAAGGCGAGGACGATGGCGTTGCTTCAAGCAGTCACACGCTCGACTGCCCTTTGTGCGCCTCCATCAGCGCGCCACCTTCTGTGCACAGCACCGCGTTGACGCAACCTTCTCCTTTGGCCCATGCCTTGCAACCGCTGGTTGCAGCGCACATCGCGGCCATCACGGCACCGCCGCTGCCTTCTCGCGGGCCGCCTGCACTTTTCCTTTGATCTTTTAGCGGGCGTTCGGCTTTGAGCCGTCGCCTTGTTGCTTGGCTTCGCGCTGCTTGTTGGCGCACTTTCAAGCTGACGAGATTTCAGGAAAAGTTGTATGGAAAAAATAAAAACCATCAAACGCGGCCATGTGCTGGTGAGCTCTGGCGAATTTGGTCCCGTCTGGCGTGTCACCCAAGGCGTATTTCGTTTAGAGCGTTTGGGACTCGACGGTTTGTCGCTGGTGCAATTGGCCTTGCCTGGCGATTTGTTGGGTGCCGAGTCGCTGTGTGGCGAAGCCTATGTCTACACCGTCACGGCCATCACCACAGGGGCAGCTCAAACCCAAACCACCCAAGGTGAGTTGTCACGATTTGGCATCGTTGCCAAGGCTTATTTGCAGCAGCAACGCCGCACCCACGACATGATGAAACTGCGTGGCGGCCCTGTCGCAGAACGCCTCGAACACTTCTTAAAACTGATCTCGCGCAATGCTGACGGTAGCGAGCGCGAGTTAGACCGTCGCGATTTGCCCGTGCTCAAAGACGTGGCCGCCATTGTGGACACCGCCACCGAAACCGTGTGCCGCGAGCTCAATGCCTTTTTGCCTGCGCGTGTGTATCAGCGCCCAAAGCGTGAGGCATGGCCAAGCCCCTCTACTTTGGCCATGGTGGCCTAAAAATTTTTATTCAACAGAAAGACGCAAATGAAAACAAAAATTGCTTTAGCCATTGCCGCACTCACAGGCGCCACATGTGTAAATGCGCAAACGGCATCGCTTCAAGACGTGGTCATCATTGCCAAACCCATCGTGGAAGAGCAGCGTCTTGACGGGCAATCCACTACATCCAGTGTGGTGGGCGAGGAACAGCTAAAAGACCTCAATGCAGCCGATCTGGCCTCTGCGCTGAGGCGCACGCCAGGTGTTGCGATTGCGCGTTACAACCCTGTGGGTTCATTTGGCGGTGACCAAGGGGGTGCTGTATTTATTCGCGGTATGGGGGCAAGTCGTCCAGGCTCTGAGATCAAAACATACATTGATGGCGTGCCGTTTTACATGCCTGTGTGGAACCACCCTTTGCTCGACATGTTGCCCATGAATGGCATGTCGTCTGTGACGGTGAATAAAAGCCCCCAACCGCACATCACCGGCAATAACTTTGCATCGATTCATTTGGAAACAAAGCGCCCAGTTCAAGAAGGTTTGACGGGCAATGTTCGCGCCAGCGTTGGCAAGTTCAGCACGACCCTAGAACAAGCGGATATTGCAGGCAAGTCGGATGGGTTGGAATACAGCTTTGCGCAAGGCTATGCAAAATCAAATGGCCATCGTGCCAATGCCGATGGTGAGCTGAACAATGCGATGGGCCGCGTTGCAACGAAATTGAATAGCAATTGGACCGCCGGTGTTAGCTTTTTGGCGGTAAATACAAAAGCGGGGGACCCTGCTGTTGCTAATGACCGCTACGACATCCACGCAAATTCAATCAGTGCATTTGTGACGCACCAACATGCAGATGTGAATGGCGAAATTCGTGTGTATAAAAACTCGGGTAAGACAAAGTGGGTGACCGGTGGCAATAGTGAATTTACTATGGATGGTGTGCGCTGGAATGAGTCCATCAAGTTGGCGCCAGATACCCGAGTAATTGCAGGCGTTGATTACGACGCAATGAGCGGAAAAACAGGAATGGGTGATATGCCCATCTTCAAAATTACGTCGCCCTATGGATCCGTAGTGCGCACCAGTGCGTTGAATGCGGATTGGTCTTTGGTTTCGTCGGCAACGCTACGTGCTTACCAGCACAACTACTACGCATCCAACACATCTCCCGCTTTGGGTGCCTCCTTGGTGAGCAACACGGTTACCTACTACATCAATGCCAGCAAGGGAGTGAACTATGCGGGTCTCGATGGCCCAGCATTAGATTCTGTTGGTCTTAACGATACTTGGAAAAACCTGAAGTCTGAGAAAGCAGACCACGTTGAAGTTGGTGCCAAATTCACACCAGGTGACAAAACTCAAGTTGAAGTGAGCGTGTTCAAAGACCGCGTGAGCGATCGCTACTACAACTCAGCTGGTTCTTTCTATAGTACTGGCGCGTTCAGTAATCAAGGCGGCGAAGCCACCTTACGTCAGCAATTGGGTACCCATTGGTCTGCGTTTGTGGGGGCGTCATTTCTTGACCCGAGCATCAGCAATCTGCCCTATGCACCCAATCGCTCCTACACCGTGGGTGTGAATGGCAAAGCAGGTCCATTTAAGCTGGCGGTCGATGTGCAAAACCAGTCGGACTTCTATTCATTCAATTGGGACAGAACAAATGGTGGTTCAAGTGCAAGCAACACCAACAAGTTGGCGGGCTTCACGGTTGTCAATGCCCGCCTAGCCTACCCATCCGCAGCGCTGGGTAAACGAGGTGAGTATTTCGTCGCAGTTGAAAACTTGACGAACACGGCGTATGCCTACACCTCCGATCGTCCTATGCCAGGTCGTTGGGCACAAGTGGGCCTTGTGGCCAGTTTTAACTAAAAGCATGATGGAGAAAAAATGAATCGATATCTCTTGATGCAAGGCGTGAAGCGTTGCTTGTATTTGGCCGCAGTGACCGTGTTGATCAGCAGTGCGGTGATGGCGCACGACCACCAAACTGCATCTGCAGCGCATGCCATGTCCGATGCACAAGCCATTGAGCACAGCATGAAAAAGCTGTTCGACAAGCCCGATGCGCCTTTGTCTGTGGCTCCCGTGTCTATTGAGGGTGACTATGCGGTGGCGGGTTGGATTCAGTCGGGTAAAGGTGGTCGCGCCTTGTTGAAAAAAGAAAAGGGGCAATGGTCGATTCAAGTTTGCGGGGGCGATGGTTTGAAGCAAGTCTCGGCGTTGGCACAAACGGGCATGGGTCAAGCCACAGCCGAACGATTGGCCAAAAAGATTCAATCAGCCGAGGTCAAGCTCAGCGCCGATCAGTTAAAAAAATTGTCGATGTTCGAAGGGCTGGTAAAGGTTGACCAAGGTCATCATGGTGCGCATGGTGCACACGCATCTCATCCGAAGCACTAAGATTGCATCCATCATCTAGGAGTATTTATGAAATTTTCTAAACACCTCATCACCGCCGCAATCGCCACCGTGTTTGCCGCCAGCGCCTTCGCGCAAAACGTCACGGTCACCGACGCCTGGGCGCGTGCCACCGTGCAAGGCCAAAAGGCCACGGGGGCTTTCATGAAAATCACGGCCAAAGACAACGCCAAATTGGTGTCGGCCAGCAGCCCTGTGGCGGGTGTGGTGGAGATTCATGAAATGAAAATGGAAAAAGACGTGATGAAGATGGCCGCGTTGCCCAATGGTCTTGATCTGCCGGCCGGCAAAGCGGTCGAGCTCAAGCCCGGCGGCTATCACGTCATGTTGATGGACCTGAAGGCGCCTTTGGCCAAAGACACCACCGTGCCCGTGACGCTGACATTTCAAGACGCCAAAGGTGCCAAGTCCAACGTGGAGCTGAAAGTGCCCGTGGGTATGCAAGGCCCTATGGGACAGCATCAAAAGCAGATGGACCACACACAGGGCCATCACAAGCACTGACCTGTCAGCCAGCTGTGGGCTGGGTTTTGGTTTAATGCGTCTTAACTACACAGGAGACAGCCATGACCAATCCAGCCGGTTTTGATTTCACCAAGTTCGTCCCGGGTTTTGATTTTTTAAAGAACCTCACACCAGGTGGTGGTGCATCGGGTGCGACTTCCGCTGCCCCTGGTTGGGTAGCGCCCACGCTGGATCCTGAAGAGTTAGACAAGCGCATTCAAGAGCTCAAGACGGTTCAGTTCTGGTTGGAGCAAAACACCAAAGCCGTGGGCGCCACGATTCAAGCGCTTGAAGTACAGCGCATGACCTTGAACACCTTGAAGGGCATGAACATGAGCTTCAACGACTTGGCCGAATCGCTCAAGGTCAAGCCGCAAGAGGCGCCAGCGGCTGAGCCCAAGTATTCCTTCACACCACCTGCAGCGGCACCTGCGCCACAACCCGCAGAGCCGCATGCACCTGCCGCCAAGCCCAAAGCGGCCAAGGCCTCGCGCAAGGCCAGGGCGACTGCCGATAAAGGTGTCGACCCTGCGCATTGGTGGGGTGCGTTGACCGATCAGTTTCAGCACATTGCCACACACGCGATGAATGACATGGCGCACCGCGCCCACGCCCACAGCGCAGTCGACCCCAAGCCTGCCGCACCCCATCAAGCGCCTGCTGCCAAAAAAACAGTGGCCAAAAAAGCCGTCACCAAAAAGACCAGCGTGCGCAAGCCTGCAGCTAAATCCAAGCGATGAAACTTTTTCCCTATGGCCATGCCACCCACCCCCAGTGGGAGATGGCTGCTGGCTTGGTGTTGGCGCAGCTGCGTGCGCACATGGCATTGCCAACGTACGCCAGTGAGCCCCATTTAGGACTGCTCTACATCACCGACCACTACGCGGCGCATGCCGAGGCCATCTTGGCGCACCTGAGTGCTGAGTTGCCCGATGTGACCGATTGGGCGGGGACCGTGGGGGTGGGCATCGCCGCCAACAATGTGGAGTACTTTGACGAGCCTGCACTCAGTGTGATGTTGTGTGACATTGCCCCCGAGCACTACCGTGTGTTCAGTGGCGTGGCGCCTTTGGCGCAAGCAGGCACGGGGGCCGCACGGGGCGGTCAGTTTGTGCCGCATACCGCGTTGCTGCATGCGGACGCACAAACACCCGATGTGCCTGAGTTAATTGCCGAGTTAGCCCAGCGCACGGCCAGCGGTTATGTCTTTGGCGGTTTGTCTGCCAGTCGAACAGACGTGGTGCAGTTTGCTCTCAGCAGCGACGGCAACATGGCGGGTCAAGGCAAAGCCACAGGTGTCTTTCATGGTGGTCTGAGTGGTGTGGCCTTTGATGCCGACGTGGCCATGATTTCGCGTGTGACCCAAGGCTGTCTGCCTATTGCCAAGGTGCACACCATCACCGAGGCCGACAACAACTTGGTGCTGCGCTTAGACGACGAGCCCGCCATCGATGTGCTGGAGCAAGACCTTCACATCAGCTTGACACACATGCAGCCGGCACTTGCCAAACTGCGTGCCACCTTGGTGGGCTTGGCGCCTGGGCAAGATCCGGCTGTCAAGCGCACGGGCGAGTTCGACGATGCAGTGCAGGTGCGTCACATCATTGGCCTCGACCCCGCACGAGAAGGCGTGGCTGTGGCACAGCCTGTGGAGGTTGGCATGCGCTTGACGTTTTGCCAGCGCAATGCGGCGGCGGCACGCGCAGACTTGACGCGTATTTGCGCAGAAGTACGTGAGGCCTTAGAGCCCGAAGAAATGACAGCTGATTTGGCGGGCGCGTTGAATGCCGACACGGCGATCAACCCTCACCCCGCGCGCCGCATGGCCGGTGCGATTTACGTCAGTTGTGCAGGTCGTGGCGGCCCACACTTTGGGTCAGAAAGTGCCGAGTTGCAGATCATTCGCCGGGCTTTGGGTGATGTGCCCTTGGTGGGTTTTTTTGCCGGCGGCGAAATTGCACACCAAGCCTTGCACGGCTACACCGGTGTGTTGACGGTGTTCACCACGCAGGCCTGAACCATTTGGGGTCAGACCCCGCGTGCGCGATCTTCTTTGAACTTCGCGCGAAACGCTGCAAACTGCCCCACGTCCAAAGCCTCGCGAACTTCGCGCATGAGGTTGAGGTAGTAGTGCAAGTTGTGAACCGTCGTCAACATGGGACCGAGCATTTCACCGCAGCGGTCCAAG
>JACCDK010725042.1_pt1 | contig 13202 bp, 16 predicted proteins | sample 7445871 | NCBI WGS metagenome assembly JACCDK01 (sample SAMN15323436, study PRJNA562643) | freshwater metagenome | isolation source: river surface water | place: USA:Blue River Watershed | collected 2017-08-15 | reverse complement strand
TGCAGATCTCGCTCGCCTCTAATCTTCGTTCGGATATTTCACAAGCACTTGCTCTCTGATTTGATCCATAATTTCCATCATCTCAAGAGTCATTGCATGTGAGGCAAGTGGGGACTCAATCTCTCCAGTTTTGCAGATGCGAGCAACTTCAAGCGCCTCTTCTCGCAAACCAATACCTTCGTAATTCTTGGGATATTCCGTCACCTTTCCATCACGAGTAACCACGCGAAATGATGTTGGTGCGAAGAAGAAGGAATCAATCTCGATCCGAGCAAGCGTTCCTGCAATGGTGGCAGTGTTACTCGTGCGAGAGGCCATTGTGCAATTAATTGTTGCATGAGCTCCGCTGCTGTATGTAAGTATCGCAGAAGTCTGTAGATCAACTCCTAGCTCGGTCAATGTAGCTTGAGCTGAGATCTTTTCTGGAGCACCGAGAATGATGTGAGCCAGGGTTAACGGATATATTCCAAGATCGAGGAGAGCCCCTCCACCCAGTTCAGGAAGCCAAAGTCGTGGGTGCTTATCAATGGGGAGGTATTGGCCATGATCTGCTGTGATGCTTGTAATCTCGCCCAGCACACCTGATGCAACTAACGCTTGAATTTTCTTGATGTGAGGTAAGAAGCGTGTCCATATCGCTTCAACTAATGGCAGTGAAAGTTCTTTTGAACGATCAATGAGTTGGGCTGCTTCTTGGCGATTGATTGTGAATGGTTTTTCACAGAGAACAGCTTTTCCAGCATTGAGAGCAAGCAGAGCATGCTCTATATGGAATGTGTGGGGAGTTGCGATATAAATTGCATCAAGATCGGATTGAACCAACTCTTCATATGAAGCAAAGGCGCGAGCTTCAGGAAAGAGTGAAACAAATGCATCCGCGCTTTCTTGAGAGCGCGATCCAACTGCCGCCACAAGATGGCCATAAAGATGTTTAAGGTCTTCAGCAAATGCTCGAGCAATTCCGCCAGTACCGAGAATTCCCCAACTAAACACTTCACTCATACAACGGCACCATCGTCATCTCTTCCAAACTTATTCCACCATCTCCTGATGCTTGCTCGAAATGTGAACTTTACCTTCGGTGCCTGGGCATACTCCGGAATGGGTTCTAGGCGATCGAGTTCATCGAGATAAGTTGTGGGAGCAGATTCATCGAGAGAGAGGTTGGCAACCATCGATTCAAATTCGGCATTGATGAGATCTTTCTCGTCATCATCGCTCATTTCCCGCTTGCTCACAGGCCTATAGTGGCACCGAAAGCCACGAAACGGATACGCTACCGCCATGAACAATCTGCCCTATGGCACCTTGCGAGCATTCTTGACCCCCTTCTTGATGCTCCTGTTTCGCCCTAAGGTCAAAGGTCTTCGCAATGTTCCAGCAAGCGGTCCAGTGATTATTGCGTCGAACCATCTCTCGTTCTCCGATTCAATCTTTATGCCATTGGTAGTTCCCCGTAAGGTCACATTCCTCGCAAAGAGTGAGTACTTCACCAGCCCAGGTCCGAAGGGTCTGCTGAAGAAGCTGACCTTTATCGCCCTTGGCCAAGTGCCCGTGGATAGATCTGGCGGTCGTCGCAGTGAGGCTGCGTTAATCACAGGGCTCAAGGTTTTGGCCGAAGGCAATTGCTTAGGTATTTACCCAGAAGGAACTCGAAGTCCTGATGGGCGCCTCTATCGCGCCCGAACAGGAATTGCTCGCCTTGCAATTGAATCAGGGGCACCTGTCATTCCTGTTGCAATGTTTAACACAGATAAAATTCAACCAACAGGAACAGTAATTCCTAAGGTCAAGCGCGTGGGTATGACTTTTGGTGAGCCGATGTACTTTGAAGGTGACTCGAGTAATGCCGCTTATCTGCGAGAAGTTGCAGACACGATTATGAAGCGCATTCAGCAGATGTCAGGGCAAGAGTATGTCGATGAATATGCTGTGAAGAAAAAAGCAAGTGAGAACGAAGAGTAATTCGCTTATCTCTCTAAAGCTGCAAGACCCTGTGAATATGTGCAGTGAGGGCAATCGGCTCCACTTGCAGGGATTTAACCTTCAATCATGGTGATGAACTCAGTTAAGACCTTCGCAAGACGGGCAGGATCACGCTCGACTGGAACATAAACCTGATGAACACCAAAGCCCATTGTGTGAGTAACAAATTCGTTTGGCCGAGTTTGAGCAGCTCCACCTAATTTCCAAATGAGAAGCCCCATCGTGGAGACTGGAAAGACTTTGCCGCTCAATGGGTTCTCTAAGCAATATGCATATGCTTCGAGCTGAGGGGCATAGAAATCGCCGTTGTCTCTTTCGGAATCAGAGACTTTGCAATCAATAATTCCAACTGTTCCATCATCATAATGACCTAAGAGGTCATAGATTCCGCGTAGTCGCCAGCGACTCTTTACACCATTAACGATGATGTATTGGCTCTTCACCCACTGTCCCCATTGCTTCACAACTCCTGCAGGCAGTGATGCATCCAGAGATGGCATTGGAGCTCTGCGGAAACTCTCCTCTTGTGCAGTAGAGAGAGTCTTTAGCAGTGGGAAATCCGTTTTATATCCAAAGTCATACCAATATTTAAGCCAGAGGCATCGATGGCAAGTGGAGAATCCAAATGTCAGATCCGAAGGGGAGATGTACTCACGGGCTGGAGTGGCAGGTTTTGCGATGCTCATGGGTTAAGTCTGCTGCTAGCTACCGACAATTGCCGAGTAGAGAACTGCGAGTCCGAGAATAATCATGATGCTTCCACCTGTTGCCCGGAGCTTTTCTAAACGAGTTGGGCTTTCAGCAAGCCATGCACGGGCAGTGCCTGCAAGTAGCCCCCAAGTTCCATCTGAGATAAATGCGAGAACGCAGAAGGTCAACCCAAGGAGAATTAATTGAGATGTGACTTGTTTGCTATTGATATCTACGAACTGGGGGAGCACTGCGGCAAAGAAGACGATTGCTTTGGGATTGAGAACTCCAACCCAGAATCCATCTCGTATGGATTGAAGGACAGTAGGTCCCACTGGACCTTGATTGGTCATATCTGAGGCATGGACTGATCTCTGACGAATGGCGTCAATTCCAAGATAGATCAGATAAAGACCTCCGCCCCACTGAACTCCCACATATGCAAGGTGGTATCGCTCCAAGATTGGTCCTAAGCCAAGGGCAACAAGGGTGGAGAGGACCAGAGAGCCTGAGACATTTCCAAGGACGGTCAGAACTGATGTCTTTCGACCCCAAGCGATAGCTCTGGCAATCACAAAGAGCACGCTTGGTCCTGGCGCCAGGATGATGATCATCGCTGCCAGAAGATATTCAGGGTAACGGCTTGGGAACACCCAGTAAGCCTATCTGGAGGCTAGGGGAGGGTCTTAGGAGGTGGGTGTGTTGGCTTTGCCTTTTCTCCTACTTTCGGGTTAACTATCGCCCAGATATATCGAATCGATATATTTATCAGATATATTCATTGATATACCCCCTAGAGATTGAGGCCGCCAATGCGCTCACGCGTGGAATCCCTGGAGTTTGCTCTCCTAGGGCTGCTCGCACAGGGTCCGCTTCATGGCTATGAGCTTCGCAAGAGAATGGTGACCATCTTTGGCCCATTTAAGGCGATCTCATTCTCAGTTCTCTACCCGCAACTGCGTCGAATGCTCCTTGCTGGATTTATCCAGGAAGAGGAAGTCGAACGCGGAAGCAAGCGTCCAAGAATTGTTTACGCCATCACCAAAGAGGGAATGGCACGTTTCGAGGCGCTCACCGAAACCGTCAGCGCTGATGCTTGGGAAGATGAAGGATTCGAAATTCGTTTCGCATTCTTTAGCCCAACACCAACAAAGAGCCGAGTTCGGATACTTGAGGGAAGACTGCGTCGACTTCAGGAGAAGGCTGAAATCCTTCGAGAAGAAGTAGAGAAGTCTCCAATTGGAATCGATAAGTACCTTCAAGAGTGGCGCCGCCATTCGCTTGACTCTGCAGATCGCGAAATAGCGTGGCTGCAGGAAATGATTACGACCGAGAGGAAATCTAAGTGAAGATCACAACAGGAGCTGGCGACATTCGCGTTGCCATCGTAGGTGTAGGAAACTGCGCCAACTCACTCGTACAGGGTGTTACTTACTACAAGGATGCAGCGCTTGATCAGGAGATTCCTGGCCTTATGCACGCTGTTGTGGGCGGATACCACATCAGCAATGTGAAGTTCGTTGCTGCATTCGATGTGGATTCAAAGAAGGTCGGACTTGACCTTGCAGATGCAATTTGGGCATCAGAGAACAACACAATTAAGTTCTCAGATGTTGCTAAGACTGGCGTTGAAGTTCAGCGCGGTAAGACACTTGATGGCCTCGGTCGCTATTACAAGGAGACAATCACAGAATCAACAGCTGCTGAGGTAGATGTTGTTGCAGCGCTCAAGGAAGAGCAAGTAGATGTTCTCATCTGCTACCTCCCTGTGGGATCTGAAGAAGCTGCTAAGTTCTATGCAGAGTGCGCTATCGCAGCTGGTTGTGCATTTGTTAATGCTCTTCCAGTCTTCATCGCATCAGATCCAGTCTGGGCGAAGAAGTTTGAAGATGCTGGCCTTCCAATCGTTGGAGATGACATCAAGTCTCAGGTTGGCGCGACAATCACACACCGCATCATGGCGAAGTTGTTCCAGGATCGTGGAGTTCACCTTGATCGCACATACCAGCTCAATGTTGGTGGAAACATGGACTTTAAGAATATGCTCGAGCGTGATCGCCTTGAGTCAAAGAAGATTTCCAAGACAAATTCCGTAACTTCCCAGCTCGATCACGACATGGGTGCAAAGAATGTTCACATCGGACCTTCTGACTACATTCCATGGCTTGATGACCGCAAGTGGGCATATGTTCGCCTTGAGGGTCGTGCATTTGGAGATGTTCCATTGAACCTCGAATACAAGCTTGAAGTTTGGGATTCGCCAAACTCAGCTGGTGTCATCATCGATGCGCTTCGCTGCGCAAAGATTGGTCTAGATCGCAAGATTGGTGGAGCGCTGCTCTCACCATCTTCATACTTCATGAAGACTCCACCAGTTCAGTACACAGATGAGCAGGCACATAACAAGACTGAGGATTTCATCTCAGGAAAGCTTGATCGCTAATATCACTTAGATAGTAGAAAACCCCCGCCCATATGGACGGGGGTTTTCTTTTCCCCTCACGGAGAGTTGAGGGTTAAATCGTCGCGCTATCTGGAGTGCGACGAATATGAACCAATCCCGCGATTGTGAGGAGGAGCATGAGGAGTCCGCCGATAAGTCCTGCTAACGCGACATATCCTGCAATCTCACCAAGTGTTCCAAATGCATATGCAGTAAGGAGTGTTCCTCGGAGCATATTGCCCTTAAAGACAGTTTCAACAGTTGCTGACTTTGCAGCTGCATCTGCTTTCAAAGTTGCATCATTGGGATTTGCAGCGAGAGCTGCAGCGGCTGCGCGATTGGCGCCAGATGCCTCAGCATAGGTTGGCATGTGTGCCATGTGGAATGCGATGTAGTGATCTGCATACATCTGAGCATCCTTGCCTGTAGTCATTAACTTATCGCCACGCTCTTTAAAGAATGCGGTGACCTCTGCCGGCTCATCAGGATTTCCTGTCTCTGCTGGAAGTGTGATGAGTTGGGCCTTCAGCTGTGAAGTCACTGAATCTCCCGCAAATGTTGCGCCCCAATTGGCAAGTGCTGCAACTACAAATAGGAAGACTGTGAGAGCAGCTCCGATAGAAGTAACGATCTTGTCGAAATTCTTTCTTTTCATTTTCTCTCCTTTGTAAACCACTCATATCTCTGAGTGCTATTTACATTGAACACCCGCACAGATGTGTTGTTGAGAGAAAAGGTGAGTGCTAGCACTTCACAGAATGTGATGTGCTTTACATCTGAACAGAAAGTGAGGAGTTAGTGAACTTCTCTATTGCACAAGCCTTGACCGTTGCCGTCGACTTCAAAGTGCATGCATGGAATACCAAGACGATCAAAGGCCGAGTCTCCATAGTGAGTTCTAAATGCCAGAGCGAGAAGGACTCGGATATTGGTATCTCCATCGGAAGTGATATTGAAAGCTTTAGCGCTACGAGATACCGTGTTCTCAATAACCTTCTCGGTGTGATTGGTCTCTCGCGCAATAGCAGCATTGGATTTACCTTCACAAAGCAATCCAAGGACTAACTGCTCAAAAGGTGTGAGCTCTCTCGTTGTGATGGTGATATCTCTGGCCATGAGTGGGACCTCTCATTCGTGTTGTGTCCATTCTCCTCCTTCCCATAGCAATGTCCATCTCCTACACTCCCTCCATGACTGAAATCACCTCGGAAATCTCTGAACTCGTTCAGGTCATCCGCTTTAACCGTCCTGCCAAGATGAATGCCCTTACGCGAGATATGTATGGTGAGTTGGCTCGCTTGCTCAACGAGGCTGCAGGGGATTTTGGAGTTCGAGCAGTTGTTCTGACCTCGGAGGGTGATCACTTCACAGCTGGCAACGACATCTTGGACTTTATGAATAATCCGCCATCATCTGAGGATTCAACTGTTGCTGCCTTTCTTGGCTCACTTCTGAATTTCCCGAAGCCATTAATTGCTGCGGTAAAAGGTAATGCTGTAGGAGTTGGAACAACGATGCTCCTGCATTGCGATGTGGTGGTGGCTTCTGAGACTGCAAACTTCTCAATGCCGTTTACTTCACTTGGATTGGTTCCTGAAGCTGGATCATCACTTCTATTTCCAGCACTTGTCGGCTATCAGAGAGCGGCAAAGATATTCATGACTGGCGAGAGCTTCTCGGCAAGTTATGCACGCGAGATTGGTCTCGTTGCCGAAGTTGCTCATGACGCCGAAGCCCAAGCTGTTGCGATCGCCAAGCAGATTGCAACTCAGCCACCAACAGCAATTATCAATACCAAGGCGCTCATGAAGGCAAGTAAGCACGATGCTGTTGAAGCTGTGATGCGAGCTGAATTCCAGCTCTTTGCAATGGCACTTGAATCTGATGAATTTGCGACCGCCGCAATGAACTTTATGGCAAAGAAGGGCAAGTAAATGTCACTAGCTGGAAAGAAGATTTTCGTCACTGGCGGTTCACGAGGTATTGGTCTGGCTATTGCTCTGCGAGCAGCGCGAGATGGTGCATCGGTTGCTATTGCCGCTAAAACTGCCGATCCCAATCCGAAGTTGCCTGGAACAATCTTCACTGCAGCAGAGGAGATTCGAGCAGCTGGCGGAGAAGCCCTTCCTATCCAATGCGATATTCGTGATGAGAATCAGATTGAAGCAGCAATTCGTCAGGCAGCACAGGAATTTGGCGGGATCGACATCCTTATTAACAATGCTAGTGCGATTAACCTCACGAAGACAGAAGTTACCCCTGCAAAGCGCTTTGACCTGATGTTTGATGTCAATGTCCGTGGAACTTTCCTTACATCTCAAGCTGCAATTCCATATCTTCGTGAGTCTGCAAAGAACGGAAATAATCCTCACATTCTCAATCTTGCGCCACCACTTTCTATGAAGGCAAAGTGGTTCAAAAACCATGTTGCATACACAATGGCTAAATACGGAATGAGTATGTGTGTTCTCGGTATGGCAGAAGAGTTCAAGCGTGACGGAATCGCTGTCAATGCTCTATGGCCCCGCACAGCGATTGACACAGCTGCACTTGCGATGATTCCAGGGATAGATACTGCTGCTTGTCGCACCCCAGAGATTCTCGCCGATGCTGCCTACATCATTCTCAATCGTCCATCTACGGAAGCAACAGGCAATTTCTATGTTGACGATGAAGTACTTGCGAGTGAAGGAATTACAGATCTTGATAAGTATGCAGTAGTACCTGGCACCAAGGACTTCTTGCTCGATTTCTTCCTCGATTAAGAGTTAAAGGCGTCCGGCTTCACTAAGAGCTCCTAAGAATGCCTTCAGCTCTGGAGTCTGAGGGCGGGAGAAAATCTCATCAGGTGTGCCCTCTTCTGCAATAGTTCCATTGTGAAGGAAGATCACTCGATCGGCGATCTTCTTTGCAAACCCCATCTCGTGTGTAGAAATCACCATCGTGATTCCATCGGCCTTTAGTTCTGCAATCAATCTCAATACCTCAGCAATGAGGACAGGGTCGAGAGCGCTTGTTACCTCATCGAGAAGAAGGACCTTTGGGTTCATTGCAACTGCTCGCAAAATGGCCACTCTTTGTTGTTGACCGCCACTGAGTAGGTTTGGGTAAGAATTGGCTTTATCTGAAAGTCCAAAGCGCTCTAGAAGCGCAAGTGCCTGTTTTTTCGCCTCTTCTTTGCTCTTTCCCTGTACTAGGCGTGGCGCAAGCGTAATATTTTCCAAAACGGTTAAGTGCGGGAAGAGATTAAAAGCCTGAAAGACAGAACCAATATTTGCTCGCACGGAATCAACAGCTGCTCCATAGAGGCTGATATCGACGCCATCGAGAATTATTTGACCATCGCTGAGTTCTTCGAGGAGATTGGCACAACGCATAAGCGTGCTCTTTCCCGAGCCACTAGCTCCGATAATGACCGTAGCGGATCCTTGTGGAAAAGAGATGCTGACATTATCTAGTACTAGATGAGAGCCGAATTCTTTTCGGATCTGACGCAATTCAAGGAGTGCACTCATTAGTAGGCACCTTGAGCTCTCTGTGCACGGTCATGGCGTCTGATAAGCCAATCGGTATATCGAGTCAGAGGAATTGTCAGAAGGATAAAGAGTCCACCAGCGACAACATACGGTGTGAAGTTAAAAGATTGTGCGGTCTCGATACCTGCGGCTCGAATTGCATCCACAGCTCCCAATACAGAAATTAAGCCAGAATCCTTTTGAAGAGAAACTAGATCGTTGAGCAATGGGGGAGTGACATTGCGAAGTCCTTGAGGCAAAACAACATGGCGAAGTGTTTGAGGTCCAGTTAAACCAAGTGCTCTGGCAGCCTGTCGCTGTGTTGGATTAACCCCCTCAATTCCTGCACGGATTACTTCTGCCACATAAGCCGAGTAGGTGAGAACGAGTGCAACTGTGCCGAGAAATACCGCTGAATTTGGTATCCAACTTAAGCGAAGTCCAGGAATACCAAGTCCGACTAAGAGGAGAACAAGCAAGAGAGGTGCACCACGGAAGATGTCTGTGTAGATGGTTGCAGCGAGGCGGAGCGGGTAAAGAATGGGTGAAGTTGTTGTGCGAGCTATGGCGATAGCAAGCCCTAGGAGGAGAACGAAGAATTCTGCGATGAGGAGAACTCGAAGATTTAGGAGTATTCCTTCGAAGATGCGGGGAAGTGCCTTCTTGGCATAGTGCGGATTAAAGAATGATTCTCTGACAGCATCAAAACCTTGTGCATTAAGAAGTATGAGAGTGATTGTCAGCGCAATCGTCAGAGTGCTAGCAAGGGCGATAGCAGTAGAACGACGAGAGGCCCGACGCTTTGCATCTTCACGCTGAATTTGCAGCGCTGAAGGTGTGTAAGTCATCGGACCTCTCGCCTTACTTAACTATTACTTGAGAACTGGGACAGAGACACCAGTAGCAAGCCACTGGTCTTCAATCTTTGCAAGAGTTCCATTGGCACGCAGAGTATCTACTGCCTTTGAAACCTTCTCAGTCAAAGCGCTTCCCTTGGAGAGAACGAGACCGAACTGCTCGCCGCCAGCCTTAGCTGGGAACTGGCCTACGATCTTGCCATTTTCTAGGTCAACTGCTGTGATGTAGAAAGCTGTTGGAAGATCGACAACAAGTCCATCGATCTGTCCGTTAGCAAGGGCCTGCTTTGCGACATCGTTTGTGTCAAAGACTGCAGCCTCTGTTGTTGGCTTAATGACATCAGTGATAGTTGCGTAGGAAGTTGTTCCCACCTGAGCTCCGAGCTTTGCTCCCTGAAGATCAGCAATTGACTTAGCATTTGCAATCTTTGAGCCTGCAACGGTGATGACAGCCTGAGCAACATCGTAATAGCCAGTTGAGAAGTCAACGACCTTCGCACGCTCTGGTGTGATTGAGAATTCGTTGATATCGAAGTCGAAGTTGCGGCAACCTGGTGCCACTACATTGTTAAACGGAACGCGAACCCACTCAACCTGATCTGCTGAGTATCCGAGCTCTGCAGCAACTGCATATGCAACAGCTCCCTCATAGCCCTTACCGTTTGATGGGTCATTGTTATCAAACCATGGACCATAGACTGGCTCATCGGTTGCGATTGTTAGAACGCCTTCCTTGATCTGAGGGCAAGCTGCTGCCTTCTCTGATCCACATGCTGTGAGTGTGATTGCTACAAGTGCTGCGATTGCAGAAGCTGCAATCTTCTTATTCTTTAGAGACATGATTACCTTTCAAGCGCGCTTGCCATAGCGACTTGCTATGACCTGGTCTTCACTCGGGGGCACCCCGCCACGGAAGGAGGGTTGCCGATCAAACTGCCGGTGCATTGTTTGATACTCGTGACCGTTGCGAACCCTACCAAGGAGACGCCTCTCTTTGAAATCGCATACGATACGCAGATGCAACTTGAGCTCAACGGAACAAACACAATCGCAGAATCCGAGCGTGGCGGAAGACCCTCAAGCCTCTTCTGGCCGTGGTGTGGGGCAAATGTCTCGCTCCTCGCGCTCTCATATGGCTCATTTTTCCTAGGCTTTGGCATCTCCTTTTGGCAGGCCACCGTTGCTGCAATTCTCGGCACGATTCTCTCCTTTCTGCTTGTAGGAGTGAGCTCCCTTGCGGGAAAGAAGTCGAATGCACCCACGATGGTTCTCTCACGCGCCTCCTTTGGCACCAAGGGAAATCTCATCCCTGGATTTCTTTCTTATCTCATATTTGTGGGGTGGGAGACAGTTCTAGTTTCCCTTGCAACGCTAGCGACTGGAACAATCTTCGAAAGATTAGGTTCCCTTGATCGAAACACAGCAATGGTGCTCGGATTTCTTCTTGCAATCTCTTTAACTGTTGCAGCAGGAGTGCTTGGGCATAGTGTGATTATGAAGTTGCAGCGCTGGCTCACTGTCACCACTATCGCCGCCACTCTTGTTTATATTCTGCTTACCCTTGATGAAGTCAAGTGGGCAGCTGTTACTGCTATTCAATCAGGGAGCACAGCAGGATTTATTGGAGCACTGATTTTCGGTGCAACTGGAATTGGTCTTGGATGGGTCAACTCTGCAGCCGACTACTCACGCTATCTTCCACGCTCTTCATCTGGAAGAGCTGTGGTGGGATGGACCGTCTTTGGAGCATCGATTGTCCCAATAGTCTTGGTGATTTATGGAGCACTTCTATCGGGAAGCGATGGGGATCTATCGGGAGCGATTGCATCCGATCCCATCGGAGCCCTCACCACACTTCTGCCTACTTGGTTTCTTATTCCATTTGCACTCATTGCAATCCTGGGATTAGTGGGCGGAGCAATTCTCGATCTCTATTCATCAGGATTAACTCTCATATCTATTGGTCTTCCCGTACCTCGTTATATTGCTGCCTCCATCGACTCTCTCATCATGGTTATAGGCACGATCTACCTCGTCTGGGTTGCAGATGATTTCTTCTATCCATTCCAGGGATTTCTCATCACATTAGGTGTCCCAATCGCTACATGGTCGGCAATCTTTGTGACCGATGTTCTCTTGCGCCGTAAGGATTACGACGAAGCGGACCTATTTAGTGCAACTGGGCGTTACGGAAGCTGGAACATCCGATCAATTGCGGTGATGGCAGTGGGTTCATTTGTGGGATGGGGATTAGTCACCAACCCATTTGCATCATGGCTTTCTTGGCAGGGTTATCTTCTTGGACCACTTGGCGGCAAGGAAGGTCAATGGGCCTTTGCTAACTTAGGAGTATTGGCAGCCTTGGTGATTGGATCTCTTGGCTACCTTATCCTCAACAAATCCACTATCGCACGGCAGGAAAACGCTTAAGCCAGGTAAGACCTAGGAGAGCTGACAAGAGCGCACCAATAAAGAGTCCTGAACGAATTTCGGAGAGAACCTGGGAGCTCTCGATAGTGATCTCTGCGATGACAAGCGAGACAGTCATTCCCATTCCACACAAAAGTCCAACGCCAGCAACTTCTCGTATGTTCATTCCTGATGGAAGTGAAAGTGAAGTAAATCGCATCATGAGATAGGTAAAGAGGGTAATTCCGACGACTTTACCAATCACTCTTGCTCCAACGATTGCAAGAGCTAAGGGGCTATCAAAGGTCGAGTAATCAATCTCGGCAAAGAGGTTAATCCAGATATAAGCAGGAATAACCACAAAGGTGATCACAGGATTAAGAACTCGCAGTAGGAGGTGGCGATACGGAAGAAGAGCTCCGATTACGGCAGCCCCAATTGTGTAGAAGGCGCTTGAAATATCGAGATCATTCCTAAAGAAGATACCTATCGCTATAAGTGAGAAGAGATCATCTGCGACCGCTAGTGTCATGAGAAATATCTTTACTGAAGGATTAACGCGAGAACCCAAGAGACTGAGAGCACCTATAGCCAGTGCCACATCTGTAGGCATCACAGTTGCCCATGGCTGATTGTTCTCACTTAGCAATAGAAATATAAGAGCTGGGAAAATCATTCCACCTAGTGCTGCAACTGAAGGCAAAATCGTTGCCTTGAAGTGCGAAAGCCCGTCACGAATCTCAATGCCAATGAGTAAGAAGATGGCAAAGGTGAGGAGGTGGTTGAGCACGCAGAAATAGTAACGAGCGCCTCGCTAGGAAGCGCCCGAATTACTATGTTATTAAGCGGCGATTTGCATATCCTCGCGAGATACATCGCTGTGAGAATTTTCAACTGGTGGAAGATCAAGCCCTAACTTGGAGATTGAAAAGAGGGTTGCAGCTAGCGCTCCTAGGAGGATGAAGACGATTGCCATGAGCTCTTCCTTTCGTTATCTCTACAGCCCAAATAATGCTTCAGGAGACTGTGGAGAAGGTCCACCAACCCTGAGTAAATCCTTAGAGTTATGGGCGTAGAATCTCCCAATGCGCTCAAAAATACAGGCTCTCGTTATGAGAGTTATCCCCCAGGAGCGCCCGTTAAGGCTTCTAGCCCTATCGACCTTCATTAACACATTTGGCAACGGTCTCTTTATGACTGTCGATGTCATCTATTTCACCACCATCGTTGGCCTCTCTCCAGCACAAGTGGCACTTGCAATCTCAATTGCGGGTGGAATTTCGATGAGCTTTAGCGTTCCAG
>JACCDK011242933.1_pt1 | contig 13209 bp, 7 predicted proteins | sample 7445871 | NCBI WGS metagenome assembly JACCDK01 (sample SAMN15323436, study PRJNA562643) | freshwater metagenome | isolation source: river surface water | place: USA:Blue River Watershed | collected 2017-08-15 | reverse complement strand
AATATGCCGGCAGTTGCACACAATTTTCTTTACTCTATGCGTTTAAACGACTTCTAGAACCGCAAAAATCAAGAGAACAAATTAACACAGAAATGGAAGAAATTTTTGGAAAAGACCCAGAAAAACGTGATGAAGCAATGGCGAACTTAATAAGAACATTTCAGTCACTTGTTAATATAAATTTTACTAAAAATGCCGAAGGCAAATATTTTTATCAAGTTGGAAATAGAAACTTGATTGGCACATCAAAATATTTAGATGTAGCAAGCATACATACTTCAGATGATTTATTTGATGAAATTAATAAACAAGAAAAATTATACATTGCGAAAAAACACGAAGGACCAAAATATAATTTTGCTAATAAAATAATTGTGCATAATAGCACTAACTACAAGGGTTATTATTTTGAAAATACAGATGATTTTGAAAAATTTGCACAAAAAATAGATGAACTACATAAAAATGTATTTTTAAATATGACATATCCAAATATTGATCTTTTAAAGAATGCACTTGCAAAAAAAGAACCATTTATGATGCTTTTGAAAAATGAGAGTTTAATGAAAAATGCATCAGATTATCAATTTTTTAAAACTCAAAAATTAACAGATGCAGATAATAAATACTACGAAATCTTTGTAGAAATACTTTTTATGCGTTTTATTAATAATGGTGGAGAAATTGTTTCGAAAACAGACATTGAAAACAATAAAAATGATTATATTGTAAAAGAAGCAGAGCAAAAGGGCGGTGCCCTCAAACGCTTTGCTCAACCTGTGTCTCCGACTTTGACTCAGCGCATTTACCGTCCAGTGTCACAAAGGAAAACTGACTACTACAACTACACATAAATGCCGGATTCCCATCGTTTTGCGAAAACCAGAACTCATAGTTGCCATCTTTTAATGCAAACCCCAAACAATACTCTATTCCTATTTTCACAAAGTGAAATGGGTTCGACCACGCAATCACATTGTATTCTCTATCGAGTCTCACCAACATATGATAATACTGCAGCGTCTTAGCAAATTCATTGTGCTCTGCCCAATGCACCACGCACACATAACACGAATCCTTTTCATACCACACCGGCGCACTAGACCCCCGCACCTTTTCAAACAGAGTATTATGTATTATTCTGCTTGCAATAATCTCTGTATGACCTTCGCCGTCCGTCTTCACGATTTCGTAAGGATGCCACCTATAAATGTAGTGGTCATCTTTGTCTAATGGTATCCAATTTTTCTCACAGGTGCTGTGCACACCACTTGGCGGTTGGAGGACGACGCCGTCTACGAAAGAAGGGGCATCATCAACCTGTATGATGCCCTTAATGATGCGGATTGTGTGGTCGGCAACATATGTTGTGCTGGATGCCACAAACCCGATTTGTCCGTTGCTCCTTCTGTGGACGCGCACATCTTCCAATCCCGCGTATTTTTTATTTTTATCAAAGCGTTGAAGACCAATATTGCTGTCAGTTATTATGCAGGAATTGCTGGCGCCGAAGGCGCCAGTGCTCATCACATTTACTGTTTGAAGTTGTCCATTGACATTAAACACCGTGTATTTGCCATCAGGATTGATAATATAATTCACATAGCGGGTAAATAGCAGATTGTCCAAAATGGACGACGACGACGGAAAAAACCCCGGAATCTCTATTGGCAACTTGATACTAATTTTGTCTGAACACGTGCTCAGATTTGCCGAATACAATGCTGTGGGAATAGAGAACACAGAGTCATCGTGGTTTCCTTTATACCAGATGAACAGATTTTGCCGCAAATCTTCCAATTGTGCAAACATATTAACATCCCAAGTGATTTTTCTATTTGCTCTCAGTAAAAACGCATACATAGAATTATAGAAACTGTGCAACTCCGAAATGGCAGAAGCAGTCCCAAAGAAGAAATTGCCCGAAAACCGCCAACATACATTATTATAATCCACAGTTCGCGGTTTTTCCCAGCATCCGGGAAACACAACAGAATGCATAGAGAAATGCTGCAGAGACAGATAATTTAAATAATTGATGGTGGACACGGGTGTTTTGAATGAAGAATATATTTGGGGGTTAATCCAAGCAAATATGTCGCGTTCATTGTTTCCGCATTTCTCTATCGCCTTCTGCAAAAATTCGATCTTCATCTGTGTCAAACAGAGGTGTGCAAATGTGTCCTTAATGTGGTTGCGCACACTTGGCAAAGAGTCCTTGTATGGCACGCTTTCAGCATAAATCCACGAATCGCGCAAATAGTCAAACAGAATGATTTGTGCCATAGGAAAATGGCGCAATTGGACATATTCTCTATCGACAAAGATGATGACTCGACCGCGATAGAGATTGAGAAACTTGCACAAATTCTCTAATTTATATTCGCAGGTTTCTTCGGGTCCTTCAGGTCCTTCGGACCTAATGTCTATAATAGCAGTAACCAGTGTAAATGATTGCATAATGTATATGAAATCATCAAATTTCTATATGTCTTTTTGCCAAAGAATCAACACATCCTCAACTGTTTTGGCAATATGTTTTTCCAAAAAAGGAAAACTGCCAATTTCAAAAATGGATTTTTGTATTTTCACACATCCTTTGTTTGAATCATACAAAATGTCTTTTCTGAAATATTTGTCATTTGTCCAGAATTCATTGATAGAGAATCGTGTTTTATATGCAAATCCGTTTTTTGCCAAAATAGTTCGGCATTTTTCGTCTTTTTCCGGATTATGTCCATCCAACTCAATGCAAACCACATAAATTGGCACACTAAAATCCAGTGTTTGCAAAACCACTAGTTCACCGCCCTCTACATCAATAGAGAGAAAATCAATGTATTTTATGTTGCTTTTTTGCAAAATATTGCAAATGGGTTCGCCGTTGACATAATATTCGTGCGCGCCTCGATGCCAAAATTCTCGGAATGAATTGGACATAGTGTTTACTAATCCGGCAGTTGCATAATTTCCCACAAATTTCACCAATTCTGTTTTATCATTTACGGCAACATTATGACAAATGCAGTTGGGTCTGTTTTTAACAAGTTCGTGATACTGTTCAGTGGGTTCAATGAGCACACCGGTAAACCCAAGCGTGTCTTCGAAAAACTTGGTGTTCGAATATGTTAGACCATTCATTGCACCGAGTTCAACAAAAATGCCGTCGGTGGTTTTTTTATTTATGAAATTGCGATATATAAAAACATCTTCGCCTTGTTGTGAATAAAAAATGTCCATTATGCATAAAAACATCCAATTTCTCTATGTCTTTTTATGTGCTTAAGCACTACACATTTCACAAGGCGCATTACTTTGCTTTTCCGGTTCTATAGTAAATTGCTGCGCCCTATGCTTCGCGCGTCTGCGCAAATAATAAATTCCTGTTTTCAACCCCTTCTGCCAACTGTAAAAATGCATTGAGGTGAGCATATTGTAATTGGGGTCTTCCAACCACAAATTAAGACTCTGACTCTGGCAAATAAATGCACCACGGTCTGCTGCCATATCTATGACATGTTTCATCGGTATTTCCCACACAGTTTTGTATTTATCTTTCAAATGTTGCGACAAACCATTTATGTGTTGTACACTGCCCTGATTTGCTATAATGCTGTTTTTCAAATCCGCATTCCACATTCCCGCATCAATCAAGTCGCGCATCAAATACTTGTTTGTTAGCACAAATTCGCCCGCCAATGTGCGTCTGCTGTAAATGTTGCTAGTGAATGGTTCAAAACACTCGTTGAATCCGAGGATTTGCGATGTAGATGCCGTAGGCATCGGCGCCACCAACAGCGAATTGCGCAATCCGACCTGTTTGATTTTCTCCTTAAGCGCAGTCCAATCCAAAGATATTTTGCACCCTTCAAACAGATGATTTGTGTATTTGGGTTCAGTATTCCACAAATCATACTGTAGTAACCCCCGCGACGCTGGGCACCCGCCTATTCCATTATGGAATGTCTCATAAGGACCGTCGCGCTCTGCCAATGCGGCAGATGCCGTAAGAGCACCGTGATAAATGGTTTCGAAAATGGTCTGATTGACTTCTTTGGCAGCATCGCTGTGAAATGGCATATCTAACAATAAGAATACATCGGCAAGACCTTGGACGCCGATGCCAATCGGTCTGTGACGCATATTGGAGACCTTGGTTTTCTCTGTGGGATAATAATTGATGTCAATTACCTTGTTTAAATTGTGCGTAACCTTTTGGGCAACTTCGTGGAGTTTTGCATAATTAAACTGTTTTGTTGTGGGGTCAACAAATGTTGGGAGACCAATGCTTGCCAAATTGCAGACGGCAGTCTCGTTGGCGTCTGAATATTCTATGATCTCGCTACACAAATTTGAACTCTTAATGGTGCCCAGATTTGACTGGTTTGACTTTTTATTTGCCGCATCTTTGTAACACAAGTAGGGCGTGCCCGTCTCCATCTGGGCGTCGAGCACTTTAAACCACAAGTCGCGCGCTTTGACCGTTTTCTTACAACGATAATGGGTGACCGTGTCGTTCTCGTATTTTGTGTAAAGTTCAACAAAGGCGTCGCCATATACATCGGCAAGACCGGGACACTCGTCCGGACACAATAATGTCCAATTGCCATCTGTTTTAACACGCTCCATAAAAAGGTCCGGAATCCATAGTGCATAAAACAGGTCGCGCGCCTTTAATTCCTCGTCGCCGTGGTTCTTGCGCATTTCTAAAAAAAGTTCGATGTCGGCGTGCCACGGTTCCAAATAAATGGCAAAGGACCCGTTTCTCTTTCCGCCGCCGTTTTTTACCAATCCATTATGGGTTAAGAAATTGTGGTGATTATCATTATCAACTTCAATGTCAATAACACGACCACTATAATTTTCAACTTTTTGGTTGCTATTTACAATGCTGAATAAATACCCCTTGTATTCAAAGAATTTTATTTTTTTGCTACATTCAAGATTTTTGTTTGGAAACAGATTGCAAATAATTTCTTTTTTGGGAATTATCAGTGTCATTGTGGGTTTTTTATTTGTGATTGTTTTTCCGTGAATAGTTGTATGTGTTTCACCCGCACGATTTCTTACAGAACCTGATGATAATATTCCAAGACGCAATAACATATAACGAACCGATTCGACTACATTAAAAGATGTCATTTCAAGCACAATTTGAATATTAGAAATTTTGGCATCAGTCTCCAATACACCCTTTATTATATTTAATATTTTGTTTTTAGGCAAGTGGAGCATATTTGACAAAATCCGTTTTTCCTTGTTTTCATCATACACCATTTCGTATGTAAATTTGAACATATTATTTCTCGAAAAAATAAGGCGCACATTATTATGTTTATATGAATATGTAATATGAATACCCAACATTTGCAAATATCCTTCAACAAATTCAATAATATCCTGTTTAGTTTCAATATTTAATGACACATAACATAAGTTTTTGGTGCTTGACATATTTCCATCTCCAATAAGTATTCCATACATTCTACAATCTTCTTCCGTAAATTGAGGAATATCTTGTTCCCATTTTGGAATAGGAAATCCCACAAAATCATTTTTATCAACATTTTTTGCCTCTATAAAATCAGGTGCAATCAATCCTTTATCCAAGTCAGAAATAATATCATTAAAATAAGTTTGAACATATTTTTTATTTTTAATTACCCAAAGAGGATGCATATCTGTTAATTTTAAAGGAACCAGTGAATGCTTAACATCAATTGTGTGAAAATCACCTTTGTATTCTGGATAGTCTAACACTTTTCGGATGTTGTAGCAATTGCCATCATCTGTTATGACTTCATCACCAATAATTATATTTTTGATTTTAATAGGACCTCGTTTAGTATAAACAATAGTTTCTGGGTCTAAACACTGGTCAACATATTTTGCCGTATTGTTGAACACTCGCAACATCGGAACAATTCCGTTGCTTGACCCATTGGTTCCTCTAATGTGACTATTACTTGCCCGCACATTGTGTATGTGCAACCCAATGCCTCCCGCCCACTTGCTAATCAGTGCACAGTCCTTCAGCGTATTAAAAATCCCTTCAATGCTATCTTTTTCCATTGCCAACAAAAAACACGAACTTAATTGTGGGCGCGGCGTGCCAGCATTAAACAAAGTCGGCGTGGCGTGCGTGAAATATTTCTGCGACATCAAATCATAAGTGTCCAGCGCTGCCTCAATATCATCTTTATGAATGGATAAAGCAACGCGCATCCACATATGTTGCGGTCTCTCCACAACACTATCATTGATGCGCATCAAATACGACCTCTCCAATGTTTTGAATCCAAAATAGTCAAACAGGAAATCTCGATTGTAATCGATGCGCGCCTTAATTGCCTTGGCGTGGGTTTTCGCAAAGTCAAATAATTCCTTTGTGACAATTGGCGAATTTGCCCCGTGTTTATCTTTGTGATTATATAATTTGCGCACTACCGTGTTAAAATCCGCATCCGTGTTTTTGTGACAATTAGACACAATGATGCGCGATGCCAATATGCCATAATCATAATGAATGGACGACATAGAGGCGCATTGGTCAGCAGTAAGTTCGTCTATTTTGGTTGTGGAAATCTTGTCATACAGTTGGTCTATGATTTTCATTGTGAGTTGGGTGTAATTGATTTTGATGGGTTCGTGTGTTGTTCCTGTGGAACTTACCATAGACCCAATATTTTTGATGCGGCGCAGAATCTTGTCAAAAGACACAATCTGAATAGTGCCGTCGCGCTTTACTATGCGCATCTCGTCCGATTGCTGATTATTATTTTGCATTGGCAGTATAATAATTATATAATAGAATATCTAAATTGTTTTTGAATATTTTCACTTTTGCATCTCCACACACACATCTAATGCATCCAATTTGATGAGACATTTGGGAGGCACCACTTTTTTTTTGGGTTGTCTGTGCGCACACCCCGTGATGCGTTCCATTTTAATCGTTTCCCATACATCTTGTATTTTCGGCAATGCTGCCGCAAACCACTCGCGGTTTCTATGCACCAACACACAGGAAAATATATCGCAATACCAATAAATCCGTTTAAACAACACATATTCATCTTTAATCAACTGTTTTTGCAAGTCAATCCAGGCATCTATGGCGTCGCGTTCAATGGGCACACACATCGGCATATACACATATTTGGGCGAACTGTCGGTGTAATCGCGCTTGATAAAATAGAGAATAACACCATTGTATTCATATTTGTGCTTGTTTTCATAAAACAAATCTTCCTCTGTGTATTCATACTCTTTGAAGAGGGTTTCCACAAAATCGCATTCTTCTAAGTTGCACACCTCCATTTGCACTTGCATCTGTATCCAATACGCCATTGATGGTATTCCATTGATTTCGCGATTTACCACATTTTTGATTTCCAACATCCGTCCATATGCAGGATGGTCCCGCGTCATTACTATGCCGTCTGGCGATGCTCCAATAAAGGGATATTCGCGGTGCTGTATGCATCCAAATTCGCCCACTTCAACCCCCAATCGATGCGCATAAATCATTGCCGTCACGGGTTCATATTTGACTCCCCAATGCAATGTTGATAGCGTGTTCACACTGTTGGGATTCGAAACAGGTTTCACACATAGCACTTCGTCTTCAAGACCATCATCTACACTGGTTGCGCGCTCGCGCAACGGAAGCAAATCACATTGTTTGCATTTTTCACAAATAAGACTATTCACATTGGATTCGCTGCCAAATACTTTCCAAATGTTGCTGGCGCTGATGAGATTGTGCCGAAACAAATACCATTCGGGCGTCCGTTGAGCAGGTTGGAAGGCATCTTTAACCCAACATATGCGCGCGTCCATAACATTCGGGTCAATGCACACATAGTGTTGAGACTTGGGATTCTTGTATGACCGGCGTCGCAGACCCATCATTTTATGAAATGTGCGGGCAAAAGCAGCAATATTTGCGCGAAATTCGGAAAACAGCATTGACGCATATTCTTCGTTGGTTTCCAGCATATGCACATCGCATTCGATGTAACCAGAACACACGCAATCGTCAAACATGTGCTGTGCACATTCGTCAATCATATTTTCGTAGAAATCGGGATTATGCAATTCAATTATTTTAGTTTCTAAATAGGAAATGAAGAATTGATAAGATTCATTTTCCAATTCTTCAAATGTGTTTTTGTAATTCATTATGTGGTCTATATTAATAGTCATTATTTATCTGTGTCGTTTTGTGAAACAATTTTTTTGGGAGTGAGCATTTTTAAAGTGCTCACTTTCTTATCGAGATTGCGCAAAGTGAAGGTGCGCGTGCTCACATTTAGAAACAAACTGTTGATATTTGTGATGGTTCCAGTTTCGCGGTCATAATCAACATCTTTTACTTTGGCAAGTTTGTCTTTAGTGAGGCATTCGCTGAAGAAAGTTTTAAGACCCTTGACTTCTTTGAGAGGAAGACCATTTTCTTTGCCGTATTTTTCGGCATAGGCGTGCAATTTCTGTATTTTCAGGCGTTTATCCAACTTGTTCCACGGTTCGCTACTCATATTTTGCTTTTCCTTCTCCAACAGTTCATCTATTTTATCAGTGGAATTGCTGTCTATGGTCGCAACATTTGCGGCATTAGTGCCCGACGCAGCAATGAAATTCTTATATTTGCTCATCATTTTTGAATCAACCGAGGCAGTCACGGCAACCTGCTCATTGCTCACTAAACAGTCATTAATGGTGGGTTGAGATTCTTGAAACATAGTATAGGCGTTGTTGTTTTATATAGTTATTGCAAAAGGTTTATATTGTTTCTATATGTTAAGAATAAATGGCAACAGATAGAGAAGATGTGAAAATCATATTTTTCAGTAGTAAATCCCCGAAGGAAACCAAAGAAAAGGAACCACCAAAAATACGAAAAATTGCCGAAAAATGGTCATTTGAAACGGAATCTCTATCGCACGCAATGCAAATTGCAAATTTGGAGGAGATTGATTGCGCGGGGTCCGATGCACACAAGTTGGAGATTCAGCGCCAAATCAATTATAAAATACATAGTTATCGCAGTCAAGACCTCAAGAAATCCCTGTATGACAAATCACAGTTTGTGGATAATAAATATGTTATAGAACTTTTGCGAGAAAAACAATTGCTGTGTTTTTATTGTCGCGAATCTGTGAATCTCTTATATAATAATGTGCGCGATGGAAAACAGTGGACTTTAGACAGAATTGACAACTCTATTGGACACAATAAAGGAAATGTGGAAATTGCCTGTTTGACTTGCAATTTGCGACGGCGCACTATGTATCACGAACGCTATGTTTTTACAAAACAGATGAAAATTGTGAAAAAATAATGATTCACGCATAAGAAAGTTGTAATATTTTGATTTTTGTTATGACGATTCATTTGCACATTGTGTGAATATGGTCTTCTATTGCATTGCCATTATTATAATATTTCTCTCTAAATATTATAAGTAATATATTTATGTCGGGATTTAGAAAAAAAAGTGGCAATGGTGGTGGTGGTGGCGCAGCAGCAGCAGCATCATCAGAATTCACCATTGAATCTGTATTACAATCATTGGCACCATCCGACGCGCAACACGATTTCGGAACCGACAAACCTACTACAACAGACCAAAAGGAGGCGTACAATTCCGGTTTATATGATGTTCCGAGGAATGCAGATATTCTATACAAATCCGAAGGCGAATCATTGATGGGTGTCATAAAAAATCCTCCAAATTATGAACCAATCCTTGTTGCTAATCCAGGCAGACAATTTTGCCACAATTCTCAATATGATGTTGAAACAGTAAATGGTCATAACTACAAAGTGCATTATGCTGATGTAAAATGGATGACTGCTGCAAAAACAGCGTGGAATACGTCCGATTTTGAAGGAATAAAACAAGCAATTAATAAACAGGCAGAAGCAAATAAACAGGCAGAAGCAAATAAAAAGACACCAGCACCAACGGTATCCGCAATGAAATCAAAATCAAAAATAAAAGGATTCATCGATGATTTAAAAAATGATTTAAAAAATGATTTAAAAGATTTAATTGACAAATTGGGGGGCGATACAAAAACAAAGGAATCCCGCGAAGAAATTAATGCACCAATCCGCGAAGAAATTAATGCACCAATGTTTTATAAACTTATGGGGTTGGATGTAAATCAGACCATTGCCATAGTAGTGGATGCGGCAAGTATTGGCATAATTCAAATTTTGTCAACGGGCACATTTGCCGGACAGCGACCCACCGTGTATTATATGTATGGTCCCGAGGTGGAACACGACCCGGCAACAAAAAAACATCCTTCATCGCCCGAATTTAAAAACCCGGAAATATGGAAAGAGGGTGTAATATTCATTCCCTGTGTTTCATTAAATCCCAAAAGTTTCGTGTATTGTTACAATTACATTCCCGATGATCCGTCCAATCTCTATCTGAACAACTTTTTCACCAACTACCAATTTGAATTGTCGGAATTGCGCGAGACCCCCAAAGGCAAAACAACGGAATTCTCAACGGATCTCACCATAAAGGCATTTGATCGTGCCGGCAAAATCACTTTCATAGACGAATCCATTGACAGCAAATCGAAAAGTGACATCACCTTTTTGACCAAGATAATCGAAGTTCTCAAAAATTCATTAAAATCGAATGCAGAAAAAGAATTTAAATATGCAACCTCGTTTTTAAAAAAAATGTCGGGAGACTGGTTGCAGGTGTTGCTTACTGCCGCAATTGCGGCAAGAACTCGCGGGTTTACTCCATACAAGGGTGCGCGCGAAAATGTTACTGCTAAAATTGACCGCGTATTTTTTGTAACACACGACCAAATCGCGCTCAGTTTTGCTCTATTGATGGGGGTGGAATGTTTATTCACACACCATTGCCCTGTGAAAGGAAATGAATCGCTTCATTCGGCATTTTTATATTCATTGGCAAGTGAGGAAACCGTGAATGCCGCAATATTAAACAAAGCGATGATGAAATTGGCAGAAAACCCAGATTACAGTAGTGAAATTCTCAAATTGAATGAACGACTACTTACATACAGAAAAAATTGTGATACAGTGATGAGTGGATACAAAACAGATATGATATCGCAATTGAAAGGATGGACAACAAGTGTCGAAAAATTAGATAAACCAACTGAAACAACACCAACTGTCGTTAAACCAACATTAAATGTCAGTGTGTTTGATGATTATTTGAGAACGGTTTTTTCAATGGCACTTAAGATTGTGGCAACAAAAAAACTATTGCCAAATTTGGAAAATGAAACAATCTCTATCGAAACACTTTTGAAACACAACACAGAATTGAGTGACAAAATGCAAGAACTTGCCAGGTCTCCAAAGAGAGACAATAAAGGGGTTCCAATTGTAAAAGATGAAACTCAATTGGCAAAAGAAATATTGGTGGCAAAAGAAATGTTGGAACTAGACGGGCGCATCAGTTCAGAAATAAAAAACATTGACAAAATAATAATCTCTGCCGAGGATTTGTTCGAGAAAGATGATAGTAAAAATGGTGAAGTAATGAAATTAAAATACAGGATTGTTGAATTCACCAAAACGCTGATATATAATGCGGCAAATACATGGACTTGGGATTCGCCAAATGTGTCAAGTCGCGCTCTATCGACGCTCACAAATTATGCACAAACAAAGGAATTTAATGCCGACCGAAATATTTTTTTATATAATTTGGACACATTGGATGATGATTACAAACAGAGAATATTACTCATATTTGCCAAATATCACCAATATATTGTGAAACATCCTACTGATGGATTTATTATTAATACATTTAAAAAGAAGGAAAAAGTGGAAGAACCGTTGAGTGGTCCGCAATTGAAGAAATTCCGTGTTATGGCAGAAACATTCTGTTATGAAGTTTTTTTTAATTTTGGAGCATTTGGCACTAAGGATGCATCACAAACACAAGATGCATCACAAACACAAGATGCATCACAAACACAAGATGCATCACAAAAACAAGTTTTGGAATACAGCAAAAAAATTGTATTGGCAAATGAAGTTCTTACAGAATGGGATGAAATAAAGAAAGAAGAACAGGCATATGAAAATCATTTAAGTCAATCAGTATTGGTCAAACAGATGAATGATGATGACGGTGAATTAGACAACAAAATAGAGAGTTTTGATGTGTCGGAAGAAGCGCCGGCAACCTCACAAACAAAAAAACCAAGCAAATTCTTTATGAATTACAACTCGGTGATTGTAGCGTGCAATTTGTTAAAAGAGCGAGTGCTAGAACTGAGTGGTGGCGGTGGTGGCGGTGGTGGCGGCGGTGGCGGAGGTGGCGGCGGCGGTGGCGGCGCTGCCGGAAGCATATTTGGCGGCAGTAGAAGCAAAGGCACTGCGGATTTCCACCCCTTGCTCCCAATACACATTATGTTGTATCAGTTGTCCAAAACAGTCGCAAATGAGAATTTCAAGACATCGATGGATTTCGAATTGGTGTTGCAGTTGTATGATTTTTTATTGATGTCAATAGAGATTGTCAAGAAAAATGCACAAAATGGCATAAGATTCCGCGATTTATTTTTCATAGACAATTGTTTAGATAAAATCCCAAAAAGAGGTAAAATGATGTCACTGATAGAATTGCTAACCACACGATTCTGTGGCAAACTAAACACAGAATATTTTGAAGATTACAAATCGCAAGGTATGAATGCCGAATTTTTAGAATTAATGAATAAAACAATGAATTCCTGTATGAAAACCCCCTATGATATGATTGTTGACAAAATAAATTATGATACATTTGTAAAAGCAGTTTCTCTATCGGCAAAAGAAGTTGCAAATGAAATCATCGGCAATAGAGAAAAAAGCAAAAGAATCATAAAATCTCGAAAATCTCTATTGCAACATAATAAAATGCGGTCAAAGAAACAATCCAAAAGGTCTTCAAGACGGTCAAGACGGTCAAGACGGTCCAGGCAGTCAAGGCAGTCAAGGCAGTCTAACAGGTCTAACAGGTCTAACAGGTTAAATCGTTCAAATAAATCCAAGAATTCAAAGCATTCTAAAGGTTTAAACCAGATACAACCCCGAAACAAAATGTCATTTCAATACTCATCTCGCAAAACACGAAAATTATAATGCACGCAAATAATAATATAAAAGATTGGCAATTTTTTCAATATGCACGCCGAAGACGAAAATGTT
>JACCDK010727242.1_pt1 | contig 13209 bp, 11 predicted proteins | sample 7445871 | NCBI WGS metagenome assembly JACCDK01 (sample SAMN15323436, study PRJNA562643) | freshwater metagenome | isolation source: river surface water | place: USA:Blue River Watershed | collected 2017-08-15 | reverse complement strand
CGCAACGATTGAGGAGGGAATTAAAGAAATGCCTCTAGGAGAAGTTGTGGCTAAAGAAGAACATGCAGAAACTGTTTTAGAAACTGTAGAAGAAGAGGAAATCGTTGAGGAAGATGAGGAAGTTGAAGATGAGGAAGTTGAAGATGAAGAAACTGAAGATGAATTAGAAGATCAAGAAGAGGAGGACAATGAAGAAGAGGAGGATGAGGATGTCGAAATAGATGACGAGGAGGAAAATGAAGAAGATGATGAGGATGAAGAAGATGAATTTGAAAATGCCATCCATTTTGAACCAATATTTGAATTAGCGGATGACTTTGAAGTAACTTCAGATGAAGGTGATGATAGTGAGGCCGACGAAGAAGAGGAAGCAGCATTTGAGCCAGAAACAAAAAAAGCGGAACCAAATAAAATTGAGTCGAGACAAATTTCTTTTGAAGATTTATTAGGCGAAAGTTTTAACGAGCCTGAGTTTGTTAAGCCAAATGATGTGGTAATTCCGCCCGCTTTAAAAGAAGTAATTGAAGAAAAACCATTGTCTTTAAATGACCAACATTCAAAAGCAATTAATATTGGAATGAACGATAGAATTGCATTTGTTAAGCATCTATTTGACGACAGTACCGAAGATTACAACCGCGTATTATCGCAATTAAATTCGTTTACAACCAAAGAAGAAGCGGTTGATTTTATTGAAGAAATCATCAAACCCGATTACAATAACTGGGATGGAAGCGAAGAATATGCGGAGCGCTTTATGGAAATTGTGAAGAACAAATTTAACTAAATGTCTAAACTTTATATTGTTCCAACACCCATTGGGAACCTTGAAGACATGACTTTTAGAGCAATAAAAGTTCTAAAAGAAGCCGATTTGATTTTGGCCGAAGACACACGAACGAGTGGAAAATTGCTAAAACATTTCGAAATTGCTACCCATATGCATAGCCACCACATGCATAACGAACACAAAACGGTGGATAATTTAATTGCACGATTGAAAGGTGGTGAAACCATAGCTTTGATAAGCGATGCCGGAACTCCAGCTATTTCAGATCCCGGTTTTTTATTAACCCGTGCTTGTGTTGAAAATAATATTGAAGTCGATTGTTTACCAGGTGCTACTGCCTTTGTACCGGCATTAGTGAATAGTGGATTGCCTAATGATCGCTTTATATTTGAAGGGTTTTTGCCCGAAAAAAAAGGAAGACAAACGCGTTTTTTGGCTTTAGCCGAAGAAACTCGAACCATGATATTTTATGTTTCCCCGCATAAATTAGTTAAAACCTTAACCGAATTCGTTCAGTATTTTGGCTCTGATAGACCGGTGTCTATCTCTAGAGAATTGACCAAAATGCACGAAGAAACCATCCGTGGTGCTGCCGATGAAGTACTGAAACACTTTGAAGCAAAACCTCCAAAAGGAGAAATTGTTGCCGTTGTTGGTGGCAAGAATGTGAAGTAACCTTTAATTTTATTACAATGCGGTGGACTCTTAAATCAAAGCCCGAAAAAGAGAAAGTTCAGAAACTACAAGACGAACTTCAAGTCGATGCCCTGATTGCAACCCTCTTGGTTCAAAGAGGTGTGGAAACCTATGAGCAGGCCAAAGCATTTTTTCGACCTTCACTAAACGATTTACACGATCCGTTTCTTATGAAGGACATGGATAAAGCGGTAGCTCGTATTGAAGAGGCGATTGATAATGGAGAAAATATTTTAGTTTTTGGAGATTATGATGTAGATGGAACCACGGCTGTTTCATTGGTTTCGAGCTATTTAAAAAGCTATTATTCCAATATTGCAACCTATATTCCGGATCGGTATAATGAAGGGTATGGCATTTCTTATGCCGGAATAGATTTTGCCGAAGACAATGAATTCACTTTAATCATTGCACTAGATTGCGGAATAAAATCGATTGATCATATTGCGTATGCAAAAGCAAAAAAGATCGATTTCATCATTTGTGATCACCACCGCCCTGGCGATGAATTGCCTAATGCCGTTGCAGTTTTAGATCCAAAAAGAACCGATTGCAGTTATCCGTATGATGAACTTTGTGGCTGCGGAATTGGGTTTAAATTAATTCAAGCCCTAGCTTCAAAAAGAGGCCAAACGCTAGAAGATTTACTTCTTTATTTGGACTTAGTTGCTACTGCAATTGCTGCTGATATTGTTCCTATTACAGGAGAAAATAGAGTGTTGGCTAAATACGGTTTAGAGGTTATTAATTCGAATCCGAGACCCGGAATTAAGGCCTTAATTCAAAATGTAAACAAAAAAATACTTACGATAACCGATGTAGTTTTTATTATCGCTCCGCGAATAAATGCTGCCGGAAGAATCAAACACGGTAATGAAGCCGTTGCGCTATTAACCGAGTACGATTTGGATCAAGCGGAACAATTTGCTTCCGAAATTGAGCAACACAATTCAGATAGAAAAGGGCTAGACAAACAAATTACGGTTGAAGCACTTGCTCAAATTGAAGCCAATAACGAGAAGGAAAATTTCACAACTGTTATTTACCAAGAAAATTGGCACAAAGGCGTAATTGGAATTGTAGCTTCCCGTTTAACAGAAACTTATTATCGCCCTACGATTGTTTTTACTAAAAGTGGCGACAAACTTGCTGCTTCTGCCCGATCGGTAAAAGATTTTGATGTGTACAATGCTATTGAAGCTTGTTCGGAACACTTGGAGCAATTTGGCGGACATAAATACGCCGCAGGAATGACTTTGAAAGAAGAAAATTATTTGGCCTTCAAAACTGCCTTTGAAAAAGAAGTACAAAAAACAATCTCTCCTGAATTACTCGTGCCGGAGATTGAAATTGATTCCGAAATAAATTTATCAGATATTACGCCCAAATTAATTCGGGTATTAAATCAATTTGAACCCTTTGGCCCCGAAAACATGACTCCTGTTTTTATGACTAAAAACATAAAAGACACTGGGTATCCAAAGCTTTTAGGAAAAGAAGAAGAGCATTTAAAATTATTTGTAAAACAAGAAAATTCGGAAGGTTTTGGTGCTATTGCGTTTTTTATGGGCAACAAAAAAGAATCAATTTCCAATCAAAAACCATTTGATGCTGTTTATTGTATTGATGAAAATGAATTTAAGGGAACCGTAACGGTTCAATTGCGAATCAAAGATATTCGGAATTAAAATTCCCCTTTTAAGAACTTAATATTTCGGCTTAAGCCAGATAATTTGGTTCGCTTTACTGCCGAATTTTTAAAAACCTTATTGAAAGTATCCTCTGTGATTTCTTCCCAATCTTTCTTGGTGAAAGACAACAACTCTTTATTGGGATGGAACAAGGGCTCTGAATGCGGTTTTGAAAAACGATTCCAAGGACAGACATCTTGACAAACATCGCACCCAAACATCCAATCGTTGAATTTGCCTTTCATTTCTTGAGGTAAATTGTCTTTAAGTTCAATTGTAAAATAAGAAATACATTTGCTCCCATCTACAACATAAGGCGAAACAATAGCTTCGGTGGGACAGGCGTCTATACAAGCTGTGCAGGTGCCACAATGATCGGTAGTTGGAGCATCGTATTCTAATTCTAAGTCTACAATTAATTCGGCAATGAAATAAAAAGAACCTGTTTTTTGGGAAATTAAATTACTGTTTTTACCAATCCATCCCAACCCCGATTTGGCTGCCCAAGCTTTATCTAAAACAGGAGCTGAATCTACAAAGGCTCTCCCGGAAACGGCGCCAATTTCTGATTGAATGGTATTTAGTAATTCCTTTAATTTTTCTTTAATTACAAAATGATAGTCTTGCCCATAGGCATATTTTGAAATTTTATAACTGTTGGTGTTTTGTTCTTCTGAAGGATAGTAATTCAACAATAAGGATATTACACTTTTGGCATCATCAACTAATAAGGTTGGGTTTAATCTTTTATCAAAATGATTTTCCATGTACGCCATTTGCCCATGGTGGTTTTTATTCAGCCATGCTTCCAATCGAGGTGCTTCCTCTTCTAGAAAACCTGCTTTGGATATTCCGCAAGAAAGAAAGCCGAGTCTTTTAGATTCGGCTTTAATTAATTGGGTGTATTTTTCTTTGTTGTTCAATTGATTATAGCTAGAAGTTTGGAGATGGGAGTTGGGAGATTATTTTAAGTGGGCATTTAATGCTATTGTCATATTCATTAAATCAAAACATTCTTTATATAATTTTTCAAAAATTGAAACAGTAATATAATCACGTCTTTTAGCTTTATATAAACAGGTTACTACTTCAGCAATTGATCGAACAGAATACCCTAGAAATCTATTAAACTCTGCATTAGACTGTTCTATACTTCCTTCGGAAATATTTAATGCAATTGAACCGGAAGCTCTCAACATTTGTGACGATAGATTATACATTTCGTGCTTAGGGAAATTCTTACAAATCAAATTTATTTCTTCTCCGAAATCCATTGATTTTTGCCAAATAATTAATCTTTCAAATTTAAAACTCATAATAATTTATTTGTTTAAAAATTAAAGATTTGGGGTCACTAACTTCTAACTTCGGTCTTCTAACTTTTTCAAAAGTTAAAACAATCCGCCTTGAATATTGGTATTAATTTTACCTAAATGCTTGTAGGCTTTTTCGGTAACTTCTCTTCCTCTTGGTGTTCTTACAATAAAACCTTCTTGGATTAAGAAGGGTTCATAAACTTCCTCAATAGTTTCTCCACTTTCAGAAACGGCAGTTGCTAAAGTTGACAATCCAACAGGACCTCCTTTAAACTTATCGATAATAGTATTCAATATTTTATTATCCATTTCATCCAGTCCGTGTGCATCAACATGTAAAGCTTGCAACGAATATTTAGCAATTTCAATATCAATTTTGCCATTCCCTTTTATTTGGGCAAAATCACGAACACGTCTTAAAAGTGCATTGGCAATACGAGGTGTTCCCCGACTTCTTCCAGCAATTTCGATAGCTGCTTCCATTGAAATGGGCATCTTTAAAATTGAAGAACTGCGCTGAACTATGGTCGTTAATAATTCGGTATTGTAATATTGTAATCTGCTTTGGATTCCGAAACGTGCACGCATAGGAGCCGTAAGTAATCCAGAACGCGTAGTAGCGCCCACGAGAGTAAACGGATTTAGATTCAATTGAACGGTTCTCGCATTAGGCCCAGATTCAATCATAATATCGATTTTAAAATCTTCCATAGCCGAATATAAATATTCTTCTACTACAGGACTCAAACGATGAATTTCGTCAATAAAAAGCACATCACGCTCTTCTAAATTGGTAAGCAATCCAGCTAAATCGCCAGGCTTATCTAAAACAGGCCCTGAAGTGATTTTAATTCCTACTCCAAGTTCGTTTGCCAATATATTGGCCAAGGTAGTTTTCCCTAATCCGGGAGGGCCATGAAACAAGGTATGATCCAACGCTTCATTTCGTTGATTGGCTGCAGCCACAAAAACTTTCAAATTATCTAAAACCTGGTCTTGACCAGAAAAATCGTCAAAAGAAAGCGGACGCAACTTTTTTTCAAGGTCGAGTTCCTCAGCGTTATAATTTGAATTGGATGGATCTAAATTTTCGTTCATACTACAAATATAACAAAGTTATAGTAAATTAAAACGCCTCTCGGATGGAGAGGCGTTTTAATCTATTTTCATCTATTAGTGGTGTAATTCTTCTTCACCTGGTTTCATTGGAACATTTTGAGGTACAAAATCTTCATCGTGACCTGGCTTACTGTAATCGTATGGCCATCTGTGAACTTCTGGAATTTCTCCAGGCCAGTTACCGTGTATGTGCTCGACTGGTGCAGTCCACTCTAAAGTATTAGATCTCCAAGGATTTTGAACTGTTCTTTTTCCGAAGAAAATACTATGGAAGAAGTTGTAAATGAAAACTATTTGAAATGCTCCACCAATGATAGCAAATGTAGTAATAACAACGTTTACATTTTGTAAATCATCAAATAATGGGAAGTTTGTGTTTTCATAATATCTTCTTGGAAGACCTGCCATACCAATAAAGTGCATTGGGAAGAATACGCCATAAGCACAAACTGCAGTTACCCAAAAGTGAACGTATCCTAATGTTTTATTTAACATTCTACCGAACATTTTAGGGAACCAGTGATAGATTCCAGCGAACATTCCGTAAAGTGCAGAAATACCCATTACTAAGTGGAAGTGTGCTACAACGAAATACGTATCGTGAACGTTAATATCTAAAGTACTATCTCCTAAAATGATTCCTGTTAAACCTCCAGTAATGAAAGTTGAAACCAAACCGATAGAAAATAACATAGCAGGATTTAACTGAAGATTACCTTTCCAAAGAGTTGTAATATAGTTAAATGCTTTTACTGCAGAAGGGATTGCAATTAATAAAGTCGTGAAGGTAAATACCGAACCTAAGAACGGATTCATACCCGAGATGAACATGTGGTGACCCCAAACGATTGTAGATAAAAATGCAATTGCAAGAATTGACATAATCATCGCTCTGTAACCAAAGATTGGTTTACGAGAGTTTGTTGCAATTACCTCTGAGGTGATACCTAATGCAGGTAATAGAATGATATAAACTTCTGGGTGACCTAAGAACCAAAATAAGTGCTCAAATAATACTGGAGAACCACCTTGGTAATTTAATACTTCACCTGCTAAATAAATATCTGATAAGAAAAAGGAAGTACCAAAACTTCTATCCATTATTAATAATAAGGCAGCAGATAATAATACAGGGAAAGAGATAACTCCGATGATAGCAGTAACAAAGAAAGCCCAGATTGTAAGTGGCATTCTTGTTAAAGACATTCCTTTAGTTCTTAAATTGATTACCGTTACGATATAATTCAAAGACCCTAATAAAGAAGCTGCAATGAATATTGCCATAGAAACCAACCATAGCGTCATTCCCATTCCAGATCCTGATATTGCTTGTGGTAGGGCACTTAAAGGAGGGTAAATTGTCCATCCTGCAGAAGCTGGTCCTGATTCTACAAATAAAGACCAAACCATGATTACACTAGACAAGAAAAACAACCAATAGGAAATCATATTCAATAACCCTGAAGCCATATCTCGAGCTCCAAGTTGCAATGGAATTAATAAGTTACTAAACGTTCCGCTTAGTGCAGCCGTAAGTACAAAGAATACCATTATGGTTCCGTGAATTGTAATTAATGATAGGTAAGCTTCATTAGTCATTACTCCTCCTGGAGCCATTTTTTCTCCTAAAAAGAAACTAAATACTTTGAAAGATTCTTCTGGCCAAGCTAACTGAAGTCTGAATAACAAAGACATTCCAACACCTATAATTCCCATGAAAATCCCTGTAAGCAAGTATTGCTTAGCAATCATTTTGTGGTCTATACTAAAAATATATTTAGTAATAAACGTGTCTTTATGGTGGTGTTCGTGATGATCGTCGTGTAGATCGTGTGCGTGATTATCGTGTGCGTGACTCATATTATAAAAATATATTATTTTTTATTATTTTTTTGTTGCTAAGGCAACTACTGTAGTGTCTTTTTTTACAGAAGTTGTATCATTTGCAGCTGGATTTTTTTCTACATCTTTTGCAGCTTGCTCTTCTTTAGCAGCATCTTTTACTGCTTGTCCTAAAGTAGTTTTTTCAGCTAACCATTTTTTGTAATCTTCTGGAGTATCTACCACCACTTTCATTTGCATGTTATAGTGAGAAGCTCCACAAATTTTATTACATAACAATAAGAAATCAAATGTATAAGGATCTAAAGCCGTTTTACCTTCGGCAACTAAAGCTTTACTATTTTCTTCTCTTATTTTATTGATATTAGCAACTTTCTCAATCATCTCTGGAGTTTCTCTCATCTCTGCAGTTGTCATCGAAGGGATAAAAGCAAATTGAGTAACCATACCAGGTACACAGTTCATTTGTGCTCTAAAGTGAGGCATGTACATTGAGTGCAATACATCTTGAGAACGTATTTTGAAAATCACTTTTTTACCTTTTGGTAAGTGTAATTCTTCGGTTACAATATCATCTTGTGCATTAGGATCAGCAAGATCAACTCCAAGAGCATTTACTCCTTCAATTAAACGAACGTTAGCTTTACCTAATACGTTATCTTCACCAGCATATCTAGCAGTCCATTTGAATTGTTGTGCATAAATTTCGATAACAATTGGTTTTTCCACTTTTTCATTAACAAACATGATGTCATTCCAAGCGTACAATCCGAAGAAAATTAATACCGCTAATACAATTGCAGGAATCGAACTCCAAATAAATTCTAATTTATTATTATCAGAAAAATAAGTAGCAACTTGACCTTTTCTACCTCTGTATTTAAATGCAAAATAGTGAAGTAATGCTTGAGTAATAGTTTGAACAATAAAGATAAGGATCATAGAAATCCACATCAATTGATCTACTTCTTTACCGTGTACAGAAGCAGCATTACTCATTAATGGCAAATTACCATAATTTGCAAAACAATATATAGTTATTACATAAATGAACCCTAAAAAGGCAAACATTAAGTAACCATTTACTTTATTGTCATTGTCGTCAGCAACAAGAGATTCCTCTCCTTTTTTACCAACTTGAGTTAAATCGAAAATTTTAGTTAGTTGCCACAAAGCAACAGATAATAAAACTAAAACAAGAATTACTAATAAACTCGTCATTTGTTGTTTACTTTAAATATTAATAATGAAAATGTTTACTTTCTTCTATAAACGGGTTGCGTTTTGGTGTAAGTGGTGCTTTAGTTAAAGCAGTAAATACAACGAAAATAAACAATCCTAAAAAGAATAACACCGATGAAATTTCGGACACACCAATAAACCATTGGTCTCCAACTGTTGCTGGCATAACCATATTAAAGAAATCAATATAGTGTCCACATAAGATTACAACACCCGCACCAACAATAATTGGAGCTACACGTTTAAAGTCGGTATTGATTAATACTAATAATGGGAATACAAAATTCATAACTACTGCACCCCAAAATGGTAAAGTATATACATCGATTCTTGTTTTAAAGTAAGTAACTTCCTCAGGAATATTAGCGTACCAAATTAACATGAATTGAGAGAACCATAAATAAGTCCAGAAAACACTAAATCCAAACATGAATTTAGATAAGTCGTGAATGTGACTTGAATTTACATGCTCTAAGTATCCTTTAGATTTTAAGTATAAAGTTACCATTGAAATTGTAGTAATAGCACTTACAAAGAAACTTGCAAATACATACCATCCAAATAAAGTACTAAACCAGTGAGGATCAAATGACATTAACCAGTCCCATGCCATAATAGATTCTGAAACGATAAAGAATACTAAAAATGCAGCTGATAATTTAAAGTTCTTTTTGTAGAAGGTATTGTCACTAGCCTCATCTTGTGCTAAACAGTTTTTTCTAGAAATATAACGGTATAAATTCCAACCTAATAAAAATATTGCAGCTCTTGAAATCCAAAAAGCAAAGTTTAAATACCCTGATTTACCTGCAATTATTTCGTCATAATTAGCACTAGCTTTGTCAGTAATTCCTTTTGCCATCCAAGCAAATAAATGGTTAGATTCAAATAAATGCATTCCGGTAACCAATAATAATACAAAGAAAATTACAGATCCTACAGGTAAATAAGCCGTAATGGCTTGCATTACTCTAAATAATACAGGAGACCATCCAGCTTGAGCTACTTGTTGAATTGCATAAAATGCAAGTACTCCAAGAGAAATTAACATGAAGAAAATACAAGCTACATACAAGGCAGCCCAAGGCTTGTTTTGTAATTGGTGTAATACATGCTCTGCATGTTCAGCGTGTTCTTCTTTTTCTTTTGCAAGTGCTTCTGCACTATCGTGGTGTTCTTCAACTTTTTCTACTGCAACTTCTTCAGTTTTGGTAGTATCTGCTTGTGCAACCAAAGTGTCTTTAGATACAGAAGTGGTATCATTTGCTGCAGCTGTTTCAACAGGAGTAGCTTCTTCTGTTGGCATTGCAACAGTTTTAGCATCTTCTTTTACTGCTTCAGATTTATGTTCTTCATGATGACTAGCAGCAATAATTGTTTCTGCTTCTTCTAAAGTTTTTGGTGCAGTTAAAAACCCATACACAATACCTACGAATCCTAAAGCCATTAGAATAAGTGCTGTGGTTTTTAATTTTTTTGAAAATGTATACATATCTATAAGAATCTGTTTGTTCAAGTATTATAATTGTCCTTTAAGTTGCATTACATAAGCTGCAACCATCCAACGTTCTTGTTGATTTAATTGATTAGCGTAAGAACCCATTGAGTTTAATCCGTAGTTAATTACATGATTAATACTACCTTGGTTAATTACTCTATCTGCATAGCTAGGAACCCCTAGGAATTTACCTTGAGTAACTAAGTTTCCTTTTCCATCACCGGCAGTTCCATGACAAATTGCACAGTAAATATTGTAAAGCTCTTCTGCTTTTTTCATATCAATTTTAGCAGGATCTAAAGGTGAAGGTAAGTTAGCCGCTTTAACCGCATTGTATGCCTCAGGAGTGTTTGGATATTCGTAAGGAACATAACCTCTTTTAATTGTACCTACAGGTGGTAATTGACCTTCTTTCCCTTTTAATCCATTTGGAGAATTAAATGCTGAAGATTCTGAATAGGTTTCATAAGCAACCGATTCATACATGTTTGGCATGTATTGATAATTAGGAGCTCCATTATCCTTACAAGAAGAAAAGGAAATTATTATTCCTAATGCTAATGCTATTTTTAATAAACTTTTCATGTCTGTTTAGTTCTTTTCAATTACTTTAACTTCTACAGCTCCTGTTTTTTTCAAGAAAGTAGTTAGTTCTTTTTCATTATCATTTACAGCAACTTCCATCAAGAAATGGTCATCTGTAGTTCTTACATCTGGATTCTCAGCTTGTTTAAAAGGCCATAATTTACTTCTCATATAGAAAGTAATAACCATTAAGTGCGCAGCAAAAAATACAGTCATTTCAAACATAACTGGAACAAATGATGGCATATTTTGGATGTAACTCATACTTGGTTTACCTCCAATATCTTGAGGCCAATCTTGAATCATAATATAATCCATCATGGTAGTTGCAACAGAAATTCCAATACATCCGTAGATGAAAGCACAAATAGCTAATCTTGTGGATGGTAATCCCATTGCTTTATCCAATCCGTGAACCGGAAATGGAGTAAATACCTCTTCAATATGATGGTGTGCTTCTCTGGTTTGCTTTACAGCATCCATTAAAATATCATCATCATTGTATATAGCGTGTATAAATTTATTACTACTCATAACAACTATTAATGTTTATCTGAATGATTATTGTTTTCTCTTTCTCTTTTGTAATTTTCTCCAGATGATTTCAAGATTGTTTTCACCTCTGCTTGAGCAATTACTGGGAATGTTCTAGCATATAATAAGAATAATACAAAGAAGAAACCTATAGTACCTGTAAATATACCAATATCAATAAATGTAGGAGAGAACATCGTCCAAGAAGATGGAAGGTAATCTCTGTGTAAAGAGGTAACGATAATTACAAAACGCTCAAACCACATACCGATATTTACTACAATTGAGATGATAAATGAGAACATGATACTTGTTCTTAATTTCTTAGACCACATGAATTGCGGAGAGAATACATTACAAGTCATCATTGACCAGTATGCCCACCAGTAAGGTCCTGTAGCTCTGTTTAAGAAAGCATATTGTTCGTATTCTACTCCAGAGTACCATGCTACAAATAATTCTGTAATATAGGCAACTCCTACGATAGAACCTGTAATCATGATTACAATGTTCATTAATTCGATGTGTTGAATCGTGATGTAAGCTTCAAGATTAGATACTTTTCTCATAATGATCAACAAGGTATTTACCATTGCAAATCCTGAGAATACTGCTCCTGCAACGAAGTAAGGAGGGAAAATTGTGGTATGCCATCCTGGAACTACCGAAGTAGCAAAGTCCATAGATACAATAGTATGTACTGAAAGTACAAGTGGAGTAGCTAATCCTGCAAGTACTAAAGATACTTCTTCAAAACGTTGCCAATCTTTAGCTCTACCGCTCCATCCAAAACTTAAAATAGAATATATTTTTTTAGTAAATGGAGTTACCGCTCTATCTCTTAACATAGCGAAATCAGGAAGTAAACCAGTCCACCAGAATACTAATGAAACGGAAAGGTAAGTTGAGATTGCAAACACGTCCCAAAGTAATGGCGAGTTAAAGTTAACCCATAATGAACCAAACTGATTCGGAATTGGAACTACCCAATATGCCAACCATGGACGACCCATGTGGATGATTGGGAACAATCCTGCTTGAACTACAGAGAAAATAGTCATCGCTTCCGCAGAACGGTTAATAGCCATTCTCCAACGTTGACGGAAAAGTAAAAGTACTGCAGAAATCAAAGTTCCTGCGTGACCAATACCAACCCACCAAACGAAATTGGTAATATCCCAAGCCCATCCTACTGTTTTGTTTAGTCCCCAAGAACCAATTCCAGTAGATATAGTATAAACGATACAACCTATTCCCCAAAGGAAAGCTGCTAATGCGATTGAAAAAACGGTCCACCATTGTTTGTTTGCTCTACCTTCAACTGGGGCAGCAACATCTACAGTCACATCGTGATAATTTTTATCACCTATAACTAATGGTTTTCTAATGGGTGCTTCGTAGTGAGACGACATAATCCTTTATATTGTTTCTTAATAATTCTTTTTGTACTAGGTATTTCTAACTTTAACGTGGTAGAAAACGTTTGGCTTAGTTCCAACATGCTCTAATAAATGATACATTCTTTTGTCTTCAGATAACTTAGCAACATTAGATTCTTTATCATTTACATCTCCAAATTTCATTGCTCCAGTAGAACAAGCATTTGAACAAGCTGTTTGGAATTCACCATCTTTTATTTCTCTTCCATCTCGTTTTGCGTCAAGAATAGTTTTTTGTGTCATTTGAATACACATAGAACATTTTTCCATAACTCCACGAGAACGAACGTTTACATCTGGATTGATAACCATACGACCTAAATCATCATTCATATGGAAATCAAATTCGCTGTTATTGTTGTATAAGAACCAGTTAAAACGACGAACTTTATACGGACAGTTGTTAGCGCAGTAACGAGTACCTACACATCTGTTATAAGCCATTTGGTTTTGACCT